>UZAT01164388.1_pt1 | contig 22549 bp, 14 predicted proteins | sample 2160861 | NCBI WGS metagenome assembly UZAT01 (sample SAMEA5138306, study PRJEB28736) | viral metagenome | reverse complement strand
TTGTGCCACAATAGATACAGCGCGGCTTGCAGCAATTTTCGCCAGCTCGGAAAATGAGCATTTGTGTGCCGTGTGTGTGCCGCAATTTAAGAGATACGCAGTCTTACAACACCTAATTATAGCAAAAAAGAGGGACAGGCCGCAGCCTGTCCCTTCTTTTGTGGCGCGTTATTTCGCGCTGTATGCCGTTTTTAGACGATGACGGCATTGTATCCGTCATGCTTCAGTTTCTTCTGCATGGCCAAAGCGTTGGCCTTGGAGGCGTATGCGCCGACCTGCACGCGGTACAGCACTTCCTTCTTCGCTTCTTCCTTCTTCTCGACAGGCTCCACATAAGCGATGCCCAGCGTCTTCAGCATGGCCTTTGCGGTAGCCACGCCGTTGGCGCGCTGCTCCTCCACGGTGTCCACAAACTTGTGGTCTTCTGGATGGTCAAGGAAAGCATACTCCACGATGACAGCGGGACACTTAGTCTGGCGGATGAAGCCGTAGTAGTCCTTACCGCTGTCGTTCTTGCGGGTCTTCACGCCACGGGAGTTCTGGCCAAGCGCCTTGATCTCCTCGTTGATGTTATTGGCCAGCACTTTGCCCGTGCCGCCAACAATGGAGTGAAAAACCTCAACTCCATCACCCTTTCCAGCGTTGTGGTGGAAGTCTGCCGCCAAGTCAGGGTCAAAGGCGTTGCACTCGGCAATCTCCTGTTTCAGCGTGTCCTCCTCGTCCGTAGTGCGGCTCATCAAGGTTTCCACGCCGTGGCGCACCAACACCTCGTTACACGCCAGCGCTGTGGTCAGGTTAAGGTCTTCTTCTCGCAGACCGTTTGCGACAGCACCGGGATCGGAACCGCCGTGGCCTACGCCGATAAATACCTTGGCCATCTTACTTCGCCTCGCTTTCGATGTTGTTCTTCTCGGCCTGCGTGCCGAAGTAGAAGGCGATCACGGTGGTGAAGATGGTCAGGAAGTCCCGGCCAGTCAGCACGCCGTTCAGCGCCAGCACGCAGAATACGATGGTCAGCAACAGGGTCACGATAGATTTCACGGTCAGCAGTTTCATCAGTCTTTCCTTCATAGCTCTTCCGTCCTTTCTTAATTGTGATAGCTTTTGAGCTGCTGGATTTCCTCTTCAATCACAGCCTTGCCCGTTTCCAGTTTGTACACGCGGTCAATCACCTTGTTGTGCATCTCCACCTTTTTCTCCAGCTCCTCGATGCGGTAGTTGGTCAGCTTGTTCGAGGTGAGGATGCCTGCGAAAGAGCCGCCCAACGTTCCAAGCAAGGCCAGGAGCGCCACGATTACTGCTTCACTCATGTCTTCTCATTCCTTTCGTTTATGCTGTTCTTATGCTGTTCTTCTCCACACGGAAACCTGAATGTATGGCGGCATATTGTTATGCGCCTCGCCGCCGCCAGTCGATACTGCACCGTAAGCAACGGCAGAGCCGCTTGCGGTGTACCACGCCTTATCCTTCGTGCCGCTCGCGTGCTGCGAGTAGACGGAGCCGTGAGAGTGCGCGGGCAGCTGGTCGGTAGTCAGCGCGACTTCCGCCTCGCCGCTTCGCAGTCCGATGGTGCCGCTGGCCGTAGTCGCCCACAGGAAGGCATCTTCGATCCGCGCCCACGTGGTGCCGGGGTACATGGTGTTGGGGTCTGCATGACTGTACAGCAGCAGGATGTAGCCCACGGGATAGAAGGCATCCAGAATACTGCGGGAAACGACTGGCGTTGCCCGGTAATACGGTTGAGGCAGCGTTGCGATCTGCTCGTTGGGGAACGTCACAGCAAGCCGCACCGTCTGATTTTCCGTAGTAAACCATTCCTGCACGCACGGATTCGACCAGCCGCCAGTGTTGTCCACGTACAGTTTCCATGTGGAAGCCGCCGTCTTCACCATGAACGCGCCGTAGTTGTCGCCTTCATAGACGATGGAATCCAGATCGGGATCAGTCGTCGCGGACGAGCTGGCGAAGCGGATATACACCTTCATGGGGCATGTTGCGCCGCGCCGATTCAGCGTGAACACGATGGGCGCATTGACGTTCAGCGCGTTCAGCTCGATCTGTGCCAAGCACGTGTAGCCCTTGTCGCCATTGAAAGCTCCCGGCTGGAAGGCGTAGCTGTTGCCGATCTGCTGCAAAGACAGGTCGTTTGTCAGCGTGTTCTCTTCCTGCGCCACGCCGCCGAAGCGCAGCGCTGTGCCGCTTGCGTGGAAGTTAATCAGCGTGAAGGCCGTGGATGCGCTGGTGCTTCTCGACGCGGTGCTGTGTCGGTCTGTCGCCGTGACGGAAATGTCATACGCGCTGCTGCCGTCCGCCGCAAGGATGTACTCGTAGTTGGCAACATCGTACTCATTCGTCAGCGCAGACAGCGAAACCGATGTCCACGTGGTAGCCGAAGTCTTCTTGTACTTCAGCGTATAGCTCGCCGAGTTCTTGCTGCTCATGGAAGAAACTTCAGCAGAGAACGTGACCTTCACGTAGTCGCCACGGTCATTTATTGCGCCGCTCTCATCGCAGCGATGCACGGTCAGCGAGGAAACCGCAGGCGCGGAATAGGACAGCAGCGTCATGGTGTAGGAATAGCTGGCGCTTCTTTTTCGTGCGTCCGTAGCTGTTACCTGCACCACCGCAGAGCTTCCGTTCAGCACAGAGGTGGTTGCCGTTGCTGCGTTGAACGTTTCGCCGTTGGCCGTGATTTTGTAGGTGATGGGCGAGCTGTACGCCTCTTTGCCCGTTGCAGCAATCTTGATCCGCGACAGGCCGATGACAGGCGAGCCGTAGATATCGCCTGCGGTGGACACGTCTGTCAGCGTCACAGACAGCGTAGGCTTCACGCTGGCGGGAACAGTTGCCGTGAAGCCGGTGTACTTCGTTCCCACCTTCGTGCTGCCCTTGTAGGTGTCCACGTAGATCAGACCAGAGCCAGAGGTGGCTGCCGGGATCAAGTCCATAAAGGACAGCGGGATCGTCCACGTTGTTCCCGTAGTCACGCCCTCTGCGATTGTCCCGGTCAGCGAGCCAAACGCATATCTGACGGTATGGGTGAAGGCATCCGACTTTCTGTTCATGTGGATGCTGATGGTGTCGCCAAAGTCACCCACATCATTGGTGGTTTCCGGCCACGTGATAAGCGAAGGCTGCGAGGCTCTGGCGATTGCATCCAGCGTAAAGGTGCCGGAGCCGCTCTTATTCACCGCGTAGGTGTAGATGCCCGCTTCGGCAGATGCCGCGAAGGAGCGGCTGCCGTCATCGTTGTGGGTGATGACTTTCGTGCCGCTTGCGATGACCGTTGTGTTGTACACTTGGACGCGGTAGTCCGTGCTTTTGCTGTACACGGTGTCGCCGTCGATAACGACCTTGAAGCCACCGCAGTACATATAGCCGCTGGAGCCGCCGCCCTTCAGCTGCCACGAAATGGTGGAGGTATTGTCTTCCACAGATTGGGAAACAATTTCCCAGCTGAACGTCAGGTGTCTTGTGACTTGGGAGGCAGCGTAGCTGCCGGTATTAAAACTTCCGCTTCTCGCCATTTAGCCACCTACCTTCAGAAAGTCCATAGAGCCGTTGGAGCGGGGAATGTAAGCGAAGTTGCCAACCTGCAAGCGCTCGTTGAGTTTCACCACGATGTTGCCGGTGTGAAAGTCCACGCCGTCCCACCAGCCAAAGCGATTCTTTGCCAGATCGTTCTCGTCAATCGCGCCCTTGTAGAATGAAATAATTCCGTTTTTGAGGCGCAGCTTCACATCTTCCTCGCCCGCCTTGATGGTCAGGCCGTTCACGGTGAACTCGAAAAACTGCCGCATCTCGTCGATGTCGGACTTCAGCACACCGTCCTCGTTTTCCAGCCGCGTCACCGTGGATTCAAAGCTCATGGTGATGTTGCTGGCCATGATGGACAGCTCACTCTTCAGCGTTTCCTCCAGCGTGTTCACATCGTCTGTCAGCGCGTAGTCGCGCAGCGCAGACAGAATGATCTCTTCGGTGTTTCTGGTGATGGAAGTCACCTGCTCCAGCATCTCGTTGCGAAGAGTAGATGCCAGAGAGTCAACAGACTCCCTGGCATCCATAGCGATTCCCATGAGTTCAGCAAATTGCTTGCCGAATTGATATTTCTGTTCGAGGTCTTTGGCAGTTCTTACGCCCTGCCGATCCTGTTTGACACTCATGTCTTTCGCCTCCTTACCATCGAACAGTTCCGTCAGCAGTCACGGTGAAGCCCAGCTCTTTCAGGATGGTCACTTCTTCCTCGAAGGAAATGTCGTTTCTGCCGTTCAGGTATTCGATGATTTCTCTGTTGTAGGTATCGTCCGCGTTGTACTCCATCTTGAACAGGATGATCTTGGTGTAGTAGTCCGCGTCCAGCCCGTTCAGGTAGTTGACCACCTTCGCCTTGCGGCTGCCGCTGATGGACTTGCCTTCCGCGTTCTTGTCCGCCTTGATGTCGTTCAGCGCCTTGGTGTACTGGCGATACACGGCCACATCGTCCGTGACAGCGCGGGACACCATGTACTTGTCGGGATTCTCGTATGCCCAGTTGTAGGCATCCTTGGTGTCATCGTCGAAGGACTGATACTCGGCCACGGACACGCCCACGCTCTGCAGGAAGTCGTACTTTTCGGGATTCTTCACCGCGAAGTCAAATTCCTCATAGTTGGCATAATCGTCATAGTCCGCCAGATCGACGGCCTCCTTGCGGTCAACCACGTTGTTAATGAGGATATTCTTCTTGTCGATGGGCAAATCCAAATCGGCGATATAGTCGAACTTGTCGGCCAGCGTTTCCTGCTCGTTCAGTCCTGCGCGGTAGTCCCAATACTCGCGGATGGGGATGTCCACGTCCACCAGCTCCTGAATCTGATTCTTCTTCAGGGACTGCCGCTCGTTGTCGAAGTAGTCCCGCGCGTTGCTGCTGGCATACTGCCCAAAGACTGCAGCCTGCACGCGGTTGGCCAGCGTGTCCTCCACCGGGAAGCGCAGATTGCCGCTGTTGGTGTAGGAGCCTGCGATGGGCAGGTCTTCATCGAACATGCCCAAGCCCTGCGTGGTCTTCTTGATCTGGCCGTAGCCACCGGGCAGCAGATAATATGGCGCGGTTTCTGCGAGGGTTTCCCACCGGCTCTTCTCGTTGCCGTACTTGTCCTCGCCCTTGACAAACTGGCCAATAGGCAGCGCTGCAGAAATGGGAATACGCCCGGTTCCTGTGATGACGCTGCTGTACGGCATATCTTCCGCAAGGCTCATAAGGCCCTGTCCCAGATTGTCCAGCACGGTGTCTTCGCTTTCCTCTTCGTCGTCCCAACCGAACGCCTTGATGATAGCCTCGATGATGTCGAAGGCGGGATTGTAACCGGCCACAGCTTCAAACGCCTTGCCAAACAGGTGCTGCACCACGGCGAGCTGCACGAAGGTGGAAGTCACCTGCGCGGCCACCTTGGCGTTGCGTTTCAGCTTGTTCTGGACATCCTCTGCGGAAACCTTCGCTTCCTGAATCGTGTCGTAGAACTGGCTGTCCAGCTGGTTGCGGACTTCAAGCTGGAACTTGGTGATAAGCCCGGCCATCTTGGAGTTGTAGAGCTGCGGCATCTGGCCCAGCGATCTGTCGCCCATCAGACGGGAAGCCCACTTGTCCGCCTCGGTGACGGCCTGCTCGTGGCTCATGCCCTTGCTGACCAGCTCGTTGTACTTGCTGCGCACGATGATTTCCGTGGAGAGGCTGTCCACCGCGCCCATCAGCGCATAGCCGATGTCGCCCGCCTTCTGCCACGGTGTGCGGTAGAAGCGGTCAGCGCCCTCTCTGCGGATCATGGTGGGGTTATTCTCCGCGAAGCCATCGCCCTTGCCTGCAATAGAGCCAACTCTGTTGGCCACCGTCTGCGCGAAGCCCTTCACAAAGGCTGCCTTGTTGGTCTTGGCGAAAGCCTGCACCGGCGCGATGAAGTTGGTCAGCGAGGAAGACACGTTGAAGCCCACCATGTTCGCGCCCACCTGACGGTTGAGCGTGTCGAAGAAGGTCATGCCGCGTCTGCCGATGATGCCTTCCAAGCCTCTGTCGATCAGCGCCGTCTTACCGGCAATCACGTTGGCCTCTTCGTTCAGGAACTTGGCGAAGGTGGACAGGTGGCCGTCATACACATCCCTGATGTGTTCCTGTGCCTCTTCTTCAGTCAGCGCGTCCAGCCCGTCAAGGCCGTGTGCCTGTCCGTAGGTTTCTGCGATGTGATTGCGCAGCGCTCGCAGCGTCTGGATGTCGTCGATGTGGTAAATCTGGCCCTTCGCGCTGGTCAGGTACTTCTCCAGACCACCCAGCAGGTCAAAGGATGTCCGCTTGCCCTTTCGGTGCATGGCGCTGGCGAAGTAGGGCTGTCCCGGCTTCAGATCAGCCGTCACGCCGTTCAGGTCAGTCGGCAGGTCTTTGGCCTTGATGTCGTTGGGATTGAACGGGATGCCCAAACGGGAGAAGGTGTCATCCATCGCCCGGAAGTGCAGGAAGTAGTTGTCCAGCTTCTGGATTTCAGGGTATGCGTTTCTCGCTCTCGATTCGTTAATCATGGCGAGGGTAGCATCGTAAATCTGGCGGATACGCGGATCGCGTGCCAGTCCCTTGATGTTCTCCTGCACCTTCGCGTCAGGGAAGTCCGCAGCCAGCTCTCTGTCACCGTACTCGATGATGTCCTCGTTCTCGGCCACATAAAAGCCTTCAGCGTACATCTGCGCCGCTGCGCTCTCCTTGCTGCCGGGTTTGATGCCGTACTGCTTGGAGATTTGTGCCAGCAGGCCGTTCTTTCTGTCCGTGTAGCCGTTCAGCCAGCGGATGCCCTTGGTTTCGTTTTCAGCCACCTGATTGACGGTCAGATCGGAGAGGATTTGGCCTTCCTTGTAGCCCAGAGCCTTCTCCATAACGCGCTGCGGTGTGTTATCCACAGTTGCGAAGGTGGAAAGGTCTTTGGCGTTCTTCAGCACCGTTTCGAGGTCATAGCCTCGCTCTGCGAACTTGGCCCGGATGTTCTCCACGATTCTTGCGTGCAGCTCCTGACGCATAGCGCCCTGCGCTTCCGTGCTTTCGCCGGTACGCAGCTCTTCGTTTGCCTTGTCCACCTGCGTCTCCAAATCGCTGATGCGCTTGGCATATCTTGCATCCTCGTTGCCGGAGATGCGGCGCAGTCGCTCGACACGGCGCAGCAGGGTGTTTGCCTTTTGGGTGTTCTTATTCTCCAGCGCGTTGTAGGCCGTCTGCGCCTGAAGGATTTCCAGCTCGTAGTCTGCGCGGGATTCCTCGCGCAGCTGCAGGTTAGTCTTCAGCTCCGTCTGGAGATTCTGCAGCTTCGCCTCCAGTCGCTCCTTTACGGTCTTGATAGGCTGCTTCGCGGTAGGCACGCTTTCCTGTGCAGGCTGCATAACAGCTGCGCGAACAGGCGCGATGTCATCTTCCGTAGGCGGCGCATAGCGGTCTGCATCAGCCATAAGGCCATTGAAAGCCGCTCTTGCGTCCTGCTCGGACATCTTCAGCCGCTGCGTGCTTCTGTACTCGTTGACACCACGGACGATGTTGTCGGTCACGCTTTCCAGCAGCTCCTGATCCAGCTCGTAGCTGCGCTCCGTTTTGATGTCCATGTTGGCCACCTCGACGATCCGCTGCAGCTGGTCGGCAGGATTGATGATGTCAGCCGGGAAAAAGCCGGGGTACAGGGAAGACGCTTCTGCATAGAACTGATCCACGGTAGCGCCATCGTTGGCAAACAGGATTCTGCCGCGATTAGGCTTATACACCTCATTGAGATAGTCGTTGTACTCGCTCTTGATGTCGTCCGTTACGTTCAGTCGCGCTCTACGCAGCCAGTTTCTGACTTCGGCCACGTCCTCCAGTCTGCCCTTTTCGGTAATGGTGTGGAAACGCTGCGCAATTTCGTCATGCAGCTGTTCGCTGTCAATTTCGCCCTGGCTGAACTTCTCGATCAGCGTCCGCATTTCTGCCGAGCGTCTGGGGGAGAAGCCAAGCACAGCGCGTGCATCCTTCGCAATATCCTGCACCGTCTTCTTAGGCAGCGTCACCGTGTCGGTGGATTCGCTGTAAGGTGCCTCACGCACAACAGGCGCGTCCGCGTCCTCCATGCTGGCCAGCCGCTCCTGCGTGTCTGCATCAAGCTGCTGCTCCAGCTCGGTGATCCGCATGGCAGCGTCAACCAGATCGGCATTGATCTCCATCGCCTTCTCGTTGTCGCCTGCGTCCATAGCCTCGTACATCTGCTGCTCCAGCGCTTCTGCTTGTTCCGTCAGTCGGTCAAGCTCTGCGTAGGGGCTTTCGTCCTCCATAGGCTCTTCGTAGGCCACAGATTCGGCCACAGCGGGCGCAATGTCTGTAGCGGGCGCAGCGACAGGCGCGATGTCTTCCGCGGTTTCCAGCGCGATATCGCGGCCATACACGTGGTATCTGCCGTAGTTGCCGTCCGATACAGGCCGTGCGCCTTCGCTGTCAGCAGACAAGGAGGACTTCGCGCCAGCCTGCGGGTTGTCCAGCTTCGTGCCGTTCAGGTTGACGATCTCGTTATAGCCGTATTCGTCATACGTCACGATGGCATCGTAGCCGTCCTTGATAAGCGCAGCGGACAGCTTCTTGCCCGTCAGACCGCCGTACATGTCGCTGACCGTCTTCTTCCAGCCGGTTTCGCCGGTGTTGATATGCTCCAGCACCAGAGGCTTCTTGAATTGGATGGTGCCGTACTCGTAACCGTCGATCTTGTGGCTGCCCTGCATGGTGTCCATGCTCATATACTCGCCAGCAGGCTCGATGTTCTGGCCGTAGGTGCTGCCATAGTTCTGCGTGTTCTGGTTGGGAACGCGCACATAGGTCATCGTCAGGCCGTCTTCCGTAACCTCGTTGATGGAATACTTGACATCTGCGTCATTTTGTGATACAGTACCACCTGCGGAATCCTCATGTGTATCGCCAATCGCATTTTGCGTAGTAGCGGTGGTTGGGGATTCCGCTTTTTTTGTGTCAAACGTGGTCGGCTCCAAATCCACCACATCGTAGAAAACGGCATCGCCATTCGCGGTAATACCTACCACCACTTCAGCGGTGTACTTCGCATCACCAGACACGATCAACGTAGTGCCGTGGTCAAAGTCCACAAAGTTGTCCGTTCTCGGATGCTTCAGGCCGCCGTCCCGCGTCCAATTTGTCGCTGCCACAACAATGTCGTCAGCCACATCCGCAGCTCTCATTTTGTCGGCAAATACATTTGGCTTGTTTCTGAACAGCTTTTCAGCGTATTCGGATCGCGTATACTCGTTTCTGGAAATGCGGTTGACCTTCCGCGTGATACCATTCACCACAATGCCGCCGCTAAACTGCTTCAGCGCTTCGCTGGCCGCCTTCTTCGCCGCCTCCTTCTTGGCGTTGTCCCAAGAACTCGTGTCGATGTTGGCGAGGATGTCGTTGTCAACAACTGCTGCAATTCTGCCATCAGTCGTTTCGGAAATAGAACGCTTCACGCCGCCAGTTTCGGCGGTTTTATTTTTGCCGCCGTCACGGTACGCCTTCTCAAAAGCCCTCTTGACCTGCTCCAGCTGCCGCGCTTCCTTGCTGCCAGCCGTGGCCACCTTCAGCAGATACTTGATTTCATCGTAAATCTTCTGGAACACGTTTCTGTGATTCGCAGAAAGATTGTTGATAAAGTCGGTGTCGGTGAACAGATATTCGCCCACGATGTCAGCCGTCAGCTCTGCGTCGATGTCAGCGTCTTTCACGCTCTCGTACATCTTCACCAGCGCGTCATATCTGCCCTGATAGTCGCCCTTGGTCTTGGCGTACTCGATAGCAGCCGTCTGCAGCTCCGCGTACAGCTCGGTGCCTTCCAGCACATGGGTGATCTCATGGCCCACCACGGTGTCCAGCGCCTTGGCGGACTGGATATTCACGGTGATGCCGTCCTTGGTCACATAGCCGTTGACCGTCTTGCCTTCCACGGCAAAGCCGGATTCCTTCAGCTTGGCATTGTTGGCAAAGTCGAAGGTAATGCCCTTTTCTGCGCCGATCTTCGCCACCAGATCAACAAAGTCGTGCGTTCTGCGGGTATTGTTAAGGATGCCGCTCTCTGCAGCCTTCTGCACGATGGCACGCTGCTTCTCGTCGTACTGCGTCAGATCAGCCTCAAATGCCTGGCCGCGTCTGCTTCTCTCTGCGAAGCTCTCGGAAAGGCGGCTGTCCTTGACCATACTGGACACTTCATCGTCCAGACGCTTGCGCATCTCGTTCTTTGCGCCCTTCTCCCGCACATACTTCAGGCGCTCGCCCAGCTCTTTATAGCGGGCATCGTCTGCCAGCGTGTACTTTTCCTTCTTGCCAAGCGCGTCATACTCGTCCTGCATCTTGGCTTCGGCATCGGCCAGCTTCTTGTAGTTGGAGTAGGTTTCGCCGCCCAGCACTTCCTCGATGGTGTCGATGTCAATACCACCGCGATCCAAGTCAGAGAGGACTTCATCGTAGATTTTGCGCTTCGCCTTCTCGTCGATCTTGCCGCTCTTCTCTTTCTCGGCCACGCGGTCTTCGTAAACCTTGTCAACCACCTGCTGCTCGTTTGCGGTCAGGCCGGTAACGCTGTCCACGCCCTGCTTGTTGGACTTGATGGCGTTGATCGCGCTCGATCCGCCGCCCAGGACGGCACCGCCAATGAAGGATTCGATGTATTCATCGAAAGTCTCTTCGCTGAACAGGATTTCGTTCAGGCTCTCTTCTTTGTAAAGAGCGGAGCCGAGATTGCTGAAAACCTGCGAGATAACTTCTTCAGCACCTTCGCCCACAGCATCCATGCCCAGCTTCGCCATCGTCCGCAGCGTCTTGTTGGAGATCGTTCTGGCCAACTCTTTCACCAGAACATCATCCAGCGTATTGCCGCCGAAGGAGATACCGCCAGAGAGTTTTTCCGTCAGGATTTCAGCGCCTGCCGTGATGGCAGCGCTCAAGCCCGCCTCTTCCATCGTCGCGCCCTGATTCAGCGCGCTCTCCACTTCGCCGCCGAAAGCGGTGGCACCGGTTGTCACCCACCACGGAACACCAGCTGCCGAAAGCGCAACGGTTGCGCCCAGCTGTCCGGCAGACTGCGCAAGAGCGTCAGACTTCTCGCCAAACACAGAGTCGGTTTCCGCGTCAATGCCTGTCAGATTCTTCACGGGATTGGAGATGATCGTCTTGGCGATCTCTTCCTCGTTGTACAGGTCTTTCTCGATGAACTTCTCCGTTTCTTCTTTGGCCAGTCCAATCGACTGATCGAAGGCCTGATTCGCCGCAATGTTATATCCGCCGCCGTTGGAGTAGTACTGTCCCTGCGCGATGTATGGAGCCGCCCACATCAGCGCGTCGAGCGCCTTCTCGCCCATTCCGATGATGCCAGCGCCAATGTTTTCGCCCACGTCTACCTTGGAGCCAAGGATGGTCTTTGACACATCGCCGAACTGATATCCGTCATCGAAAAGTGCGCTCTTCTGAAACCACGTTCTGTCCTTGTTCTCCGTTTGCGATACCGTGGTTTTTACGGGAGCAATATCCTCCTCGTCTTCTTCGACAAGGAGGATATCGCCGTTGGTGTTGACAGCGTAATTGGGCAGAATTTTGTTCTTGTTCCGCTTTTTGCTTGTGATCCGGCCATTTGCATCTACGTAAAAATCAGCCATTGATTCACCGCCTTACTTCGTCAATTCAGTCTTCCAGCCGATAGCCGTCTTTCTCGTGTTGCCGTTGGTGGCAGGAACCTGAATGTACTTGTTCTGTCTGCCTTCCCAATACCACAACGTGCCGTCCTGCGCTCTCCACACGTTCTGCGTGAGCGTCTGCTTCTTGCCGGAAAGCGTCTGCGTCTGAATCTGGATCGTCTGGCCAGACTTAGACAGCGTGCCGTGGCCGCTGATGCCCTTGGGCTGGTAGCCGTTGTCAAACGTTCCGTACTTGTTCGCGTCAGGGTTGAGGCTGCCGCGATAGTATTCAGTCTTCACCTCATAGTTGCCAGAACTGCTGCCGGAAACTTTGCCGCCGTACTGCGCGTCAACCTGTGCCTTCTTGCTACTGTAGCTGCTGCCGCCGCTGGACTGCGACGCGAGCTGCTGCTTCTGAATAGTCATCTGCTCTTCATACTGCCGCTTCTGCTCGGCCAGTTGCTGCTGCTGCAAAGAATAGGACAGGTTGTACTGACGCTTCTCTTCGGCCAGCTGCTGCTTCTGCAGCTCCAGCCGCTCGATTTCCATCTTGTACTCCTGCTCGTCCTTCTTCTTCAGTCGGGCGATTTCTTCGTTGAACTGGCGGATGCCCTCGTCGAACTCCTTGATGCGCTGGTCATACTCCAGCTCGAACTGGCGGATGGATTCATCCAGCTGCTTGGTCTGCAGCTCGTAATTCTTCTCGAACTGGCGGATTTCCTCGGCCATAGCGTTCTCGTGGTTGATCTGATTCAGCACGTCCTGATAGCGGTTGTAGTACATATTGTCCACTTCCAGCTTCTTGTTCGCCTGATCCAGAATCAGCTGATTCTTGTACTGGAAGCCCTGAAGGGACAGCTCCAGCTGCTGCTGCAGCGCCTGATACGCGATCTCGGCCAGCACGCTGTTGTTCTGCAGCCGCGCCTCCTTGATAGAGTTGTTGTAATTCAGCACCGCCTGATTGTAGCTCTCGCGGGCAGTCGCAACACGATTCTGATACGTGTTGTACATACTGACCTGCGAGCTTTCGCTGAAGCCCGTGCCGTCCATACCGGCAGCGGCCTGACGCTCTGCCTCCACGCCGTACCGATTGCTCTGCTTCTGCCAGTCAACGTATGCGCCGGACTGCTCCTTGGTGTAGTCCTTGGCCGCCTGCTGCTTCTGCTGCTCGATCTGCTCGATGGTGAAGTCGGTCTGCTCCTGCTGCAGCTGGCTCTGCGTGTCGGCCCATTGCTTGGATGCGTCGATCTGCGCCTGATAATATTTGTCAGCCTCGCCGATCATGCCGCCATAGGTCTGCTCCAGCTCCGTCATGGCCTGCTGCTTATCGGATTCCACTTGTCCAAAGCGCTCGTCTTCCATGTTTACTGCCATTTATTTCACCTCTTTACATAGCCGCCAACGAAGCACTCCAGCGTCACCGTTTCAAGGCTGAAACGGGTCTTGGAGTAGAACTTCAGTTGAATGTCCTTGAACTTCTTCCGCTTGATGCGGCTCACGAAATAATCGGTAATGTCCTTGTACTCGCCCACCAGCTCGAAGTCCGTGTCCTCCAGCTTGGCGTATACGGCGATGTCGCCGGTGGCCTCTGCCACGCAGCCGCGCTTGTTGGTGGTCTTCAGCTTGTGGGGATTCTTGAACTTGTCTTTGGGTGTCACCCAATAGCTCTCCACCGGGCTGGTTGTGTCGGTCAAGGTGAAGATGCCGTCCCCGGTGCCGAGATACAGCACGCCATCCTCCACGCGGGTGCAGGTAATGGCCACGGGCAGCTCCCAATAAAACCACTCATACTCGATGTGATTCTCATTCTGGAAAGCCGTGCGGGAATCGGCCAGGTACACCTTGTTGCCGATGAACACCATGAGATAACCTTCCCACTCTTCCAGCAGCATGGCCTTGTAGCCGCTCTCTGCCGTCAGCTTCCGATCCACCATAGAGCTGCGGTGTGCCACCACCTGTTCGGTGGTAATGTCGCCGCTGATGCCTTCCATGCCGCGCTCGCTGAAGAACACGATGTCGTCGTTGAAGTTGATGGCAGCGCCGATGCAGCCTGTGGTCACGCTGGAGTGCGAGGACGGGTAGATTTTGCCGTATTCCTCGTCGATAGTAGGGGTATGATAAAAGACCGTTGTATGCGCGTCTGACGGCTCACGGAACACCCACAGCGCATTGTTGCCTGCTACCATGCCGCGCACGGGCGCATCGTCCATGCCTTCGCGGTAGTAGTCCAAGTCGCTGCAGTAGGTGGGATCGTTCAGACTGCAATGCCACACCACGTTGGGATAGCCGGGATTGCCGCTGAAGAAGACGCGGTTATCGAACACCTGCACCAGCGTACATTCAAGGATGCCAGCCTCATACTGCGGCACCGCCTTCTTGAACTCCACCAACACGTTGTCCTGTCCAACAGTCAGCGGCGCGTCAGGCGCGAAGCTGGTGAAGCTGATCTTGCCGTCTGCATAGTCCACCGTGTACTGATCCTGCGCCACCACTTCTCCGTCCAGCGTCACGATAGGCACGAAGTCCTCGTCGATGTTCGTCACGTCAAGGAAGAAGTCGAAGCTGCCGCCATCGGCCAGAAAGCTGTTCTTGCGCCGGGGAGAAAGCATGTTGACTTCCTCGTACTTGGTGCCGCCGCCCATAGGCTTGCGGGCAATCGTGGTCGTAGGCACATAGCCCACCACCGGCGCGATGGTTTCGCCGTCATACACCAGATAATGCTGACCGTCCTTGAAGTACCACTTGTCCTCGTAGGCGAAGGCGCTACTCACGGCCTGCCGCAGTCCCGTGTAGAGCTGCGTCTGCACGCCGTCCACCACCTTGTACAGCTTGTTGCCGCTATGCACCAGCATGGTGTCCTTGTAAAAGAAAATGCCGTAGACTTTGGCTGCAAACTCGTGGTACAGCTCCATCTCCGGCCTTGTTCTGATGCTCTCTGTTTCCTTGTAGTCCTTCCAGACGTTCAGGCTGTCGGGACTGCGCACAAGGTTGATCTCTTCGCCGCGAAAGTCCACGCCGCGAAAATTGGAATAGATACGCGATACGATGTCAGCCATCAGATGCTCACCCCGCCCTCAATGTAGATAGAGGCCATCTGGTAGCGCGGATCGAGCTGCTGCTTCATGCTTTCGTATCTGGTGGCGTAGATGGTGCCGTACTCCGTGGACACATCGCTCTTCAGCAGGTCAGCGGCCACGCCGTAAGGCATGATTTCCAGCGCATCGGCGGACAGCTCGAACTCGTAGCTGTTGGGTGTCTTCTCCGTGATCCGCTCCGGGTACACGAAGCAGTCGATCTCCGCCACACCGTCTTCCAGAATCTTCAGCATGGTGCCGTTGGCTTTGGGCATGTAGCTCACGCCGCCAACCATGCCCAGCTGGTAGATGTCGTAGCCTGCCTCCGTGCCGATGTCCTCGAAGGTCAGCGTGTCGCCCTTGTTCACTTCCATCTCCACGTACTTGGGGATTTTCTTCATCCGCGCCAGCTCGTAGAGAATCTGGTTGATGACATCGTTCAGCTTCGTGGCGATGTCGGGATCGTCTGTCAGAAGCTCGCTGTTAGGATTGATTTCTTCGATCAGTCCCAGCACCTTCTTCTTCATTTCCAAAAGGGTCATTTACTCACTCCTTCCATAGAGAAAAGCACCACCCCGAAGGATGGTGCTTTATTGTGGTTAGTTGATTTAGGGCAGATTCGGAGCGTACTCTTTCTTGTCCTTCGGATCGTACACGCCGAAGGCGGTCAGTAGGAAGTTGACGTAGACCTCTGCGCCACGGCTCATAGTGAACGAAGACAACAGCGGTTCAGGGTTTTCCTTCGTACCGTGTACATGGAATCTCTCGCAGATTTCGACATTCGCTCCTTGGATTCCGTACTTCGTTGCCTGTCTGGTTTCCGTGCCAGGAGAGTGAGAGATGCGGGCATGACCCAGACGGGTATCCCAGCTTTCAACCGTATCAAATCGGTAGGATTCAATGCCGGGCTGCAGCAAGTCCCCATACTTATCCATCCATGCGTTGGACATTTTATCAATGAGTCGATAGCCCATGTTGCACATATAAGCGGTGGCTACGGAAGGCCAAATGAAGTCCATTCCGAACTCCAAGTCAAGGTTGTAGTTGTGACAAGTCACGAAAAGCGCAGCATCCGTGTTTTCCTTCAGCACCCCGTCAATGTACTGGGTTTCTGGCTCGCTCAACGGCTCTGTTCCACCGTGATGCAGTTCTCCGAACGGCACATAGTCTGGATTGTCGGGATAAAGAAATGCAGCTTCAAAATTTCTGTGAATCTCTACACCGTTAGCGTTCTGCTGTCCGCCGTGTCTGTCATAGTGCTGTGCAAGTGTCACGAACGGATTGGAACACGGAATCACAATCAAGTGTACATTTCTTCGGAAATCTCGCAGCGCAGGATTTTCCGTGATTTCTTCCAGCGCATAATACAGACCAAACATTCCCGCCCATTCCAGATGGATGCCGGACACCAGAATTGCTTTTGCCTTGGTTTCGGAGCGGTATTTGCTTGTGTGCCGCTGTTCCGGCTCTTTGAAGTCATAGCGATATACATGATGTTCGCCATCGGAACACACGCCAAGGTCTGTTTTGGTAATGTAGTACGGATACTTCGCCATCAACGCATCGTACATCGCATACAATGCTGTCGGTGTCATCGTGGCGTTAGTCATAGCCGCCTTTTCTGCGGAAAGCTGGAAAACAGGAATGTTTGCATCGTAGATGGGCGCATCCCAATTTCTGATCCATGTCAGCGCATCCACGCCGCCCGTATCCACCACGCTTTTTTTCAGCGCTTCAATGGCCGCTGCGTTTTTTGCGGACTTCGTTTCAAGTGCAATAATGCGATCTTCGTAGTCAGCGGGAACAAAGGCATGACCCGTATTAATCCACTGTGAAGTCGTAGTTGTGCTTTCTTCGATAGGCTGATTTACGGTGATAATAATATCCGAAACGTCATCTTCTGTAATCGTTGTACTGGACACATTTATAACTATCAACGCCTCAACAATATCGGCAGCACCAGCTAATCGTTTCACACCGCTGGTAGGGTCGTTAGGTGTATTATAAGCAGTACCAACTTCCCACGAAGAAATTCCGTCCGTTTCAGTTATTTGAGTATATAATCTAAGAGCAGAGTCGACATGCCCATTAACATAGTAGCCATCAGACTTAAAATAATGAACTCTGGCGTAACCGTCGAAATGCGGTAGGCTTGGTTTATTAATTCGAATAATATCTCCATCTTTAACAGGGAATTTTGCCGTTGCTACATGTCCTGTTGCACTCGATGTAGAGTAATTTCTGCCTGAATGACTCCAACGAGTATTAATCTTATGATCTATGTTGTCGAAAATGTTTGTGTATGCAGCACCAGTTGTTGTTGCGGTTGCATATGCATAGATGAAACCATCAGGCAGAACATACAGCTTCGTGGTGTCGGTGCATTCCTCGATGCTGTTTGCATATTCGGGCTGAAGCTGTCCACGCTTTGCCAGTTCGGAGGCGATGTACTCGGAAAACTCTGCCTTGTCTGCTTCGGTGTAGTAGTCCTTGCCGAGAACAGGGGTGTAGCCATCTGCGCCATCGTTGCCATCCCTGCCAGCCCTACCATTCTTCACGGTCAACGTCTTTTCGTCAGAGAACGTAACAACATTTTCGCCACCATCTACGGCGCTTTCGCTGATACTCTCAATAGTTACCGCCGCACCAGTAGCACCTCGGATGCTAACTCTGGTTGTGAAGTATGCGTAAGAAGCATCCAGATAGGCGATAGGATAGTGATAGTAGCTGTATCGGACGGTATCGCCCAGCAGAACTTCGGTCGCGCCAGCCTGTGTTTTGATGGTACTGAGTGCCATGCGGTACTTGGGCGTGATGCCACCAACCGCTGTGGTGTAACCAGAAGGCGCTGTGGTCACAGGCAGCAAGCCCGTGCCACGCTGACCAGTTGCGCCAGTATCGCCCTTACCGCCAGTGCTGCCCTTGCTGCCGTTCTTGACGGTCAAGGTCTTACCATCGGAGAAGGTGACCACATTGCTGCCGCCGTCTGCCGTGCTTTCGCTGACAGATTTGACGGTCACAGAAGTACCGTTTGCGCCATCTTTGCCATCTGCGCCGTTGCTACCAGATGCGCCAGTTTCACCTTTTTCACCTTGAACGCCTTGGATGCCTTGGTCGCCCTTGTCACCCTTATCGCCCTTCTCGCCTTTCAGGTTGGCAGAGGAAGTGCCGGAAGCAGAAGTGACGGTCAAAGTAGTGCCGCTCCAGCTATGAGTTGCGGACACACCATCCTTGCCGTTGCTGCCATCCTTGCCCGCACTACCAGCAGCGCCCGTATCGCCCTTGTCACCCTTAAGATCAGCGGAAGAAGTGCCGCTTGCGGAAGTGATGGTCAGCGTAGTGCCGTTCCAGCTGTGGGCGGCAGATACGCCATCCTTGCCGGGACTACCATCTTTACCATCCGCGCCATCTTTGCCGGGGCTTCCGTCCTGGCCGTCCTTGCCATCAAACTCGCCGCTTGCCTTGGCCTGTGCGAGTGCAGTATTGACTGCTGCAGGCAGCGCAGATGCGTCCAGCTTGCCGCTGATGTCCTGATGCTCCGTCAGATAGCCCTTGTCATTTTCAAGCTGGCTGACTTTGGTGGGCAATTCGGATTTCTGGGCATAGCCGGTCAGATCGACACGGCCACCTCCAGCGGACATGCCGCCCTTAAGCGCACCGCCGCCAATAGACGCGCCACCCGCCAGCGTGCCGCCGCCAGCCAGCGAGCCGCGCAGGGTCTTTTCGGGCGCGAGAATAACCTTCACATCACTCACGCGTCCACATCCTTTCCTTCAGGGAACAGACGCAGCACCTTCGCGCCGTCCTCGTCATAGCCGATCACCGTCTGCGGATGGGTGTTCGGATTCAGCTCCACCTCGTACCAATAATCAAAGGGCTTGCTCACCAGCTCGCCGATCTTGGTGTCCTGGCTCGTCAGCATGATCTCCACGCTATCCGTGGCCTCCGTCACAGGGAAGTCTTTCTGCAGCTCCACTTTGTCGCAGCTCTTCTTGCCGAACACCTTGATTCGCACCACGTCACCTGGCTGGAAGGTGTATGCTTCGCCGCCAGCGTCCACGGCCACATTGAACACGGCAGCATCGCCGCGCGTCAGATAGATGGACAGGTCATCGTTGATTTTGAACATTCACTCACCCCACATCCTTGATGTTCGTCAGGTCTTCAATGGCCTCTTCGATGGTCACAAACTGCTCCACCGGCTTGATATAGCCACGGCCTTCTTCCTCGTAGATAAGCACATCACCTTCCTGCAGCTGGATGGTGGTGTCATATACGCTCTCGTAGTTTTCGCCGCGCACCTTGGTCACGCTATGCAGCACCAAGTCCTTCAGCGTCTGCTCCACATGCTCGTTCTTGTACTCGAACACCGTGTCCTTGTCCACCACGATACCGGGATGCAGGCTGATGTCCGGCTTCTGGATAAATACCTTCATGTTCATTCCTCCTTCCTTTCGTCAATGCAGAATAGCCTCCACATTCACGAAAAGAGGGGAGGCCGAAGCCTCCCCCATTTCAGCGGTTTGTTAGCCAGCAACCAGCACCTGGATACGATTCTCGTCGATGACCTTGGCACCAAAGGTGTCCAGACCACGGACGATATCCTTGAAGCGCTTCTCTGCACGCAGAGCCTCGACTTCGTTGATCTGACCGGCGAAGGCGATGGCCTTCTTGCCACGGATGTCGCCGGGGGTCTTCAGGTTGTTGGACATGATGACCTCGAAGTTGTCGTACATACCGACAACGCCCTTGCGGATCAGTTCGGGGTTGTTGGTGGACAGGGTGATCAGATGATTCTTGAACAGGTTGTAGGCGGCAGGAGTGATCTCGATCACGCCGTCCTCGTCGAAGTTGCGCTCACGCAGCTCCACGATGGCATCGTCAATGCCCTTCTTCAGACCTTCCTCGGTCAGAGTGACGGTGGTCTTGTTGGTGGCAGCAGCGATCAGGGTGGCCACGTAGGTGTCGCGGGCGACAGCCAGACCGTGAACGGCCTTCTGCTGATACTTCTCGGCCAGACCGGGAACAGACTGGGCCTGATCGATGTCATCGACATAGAAGGCGAAGTAGTTGGCCTGATCGATGGTCAGAATCTGGCCCTTGTCGGTCATGTCCTCGATGGTGATGTCCTTGGTGCCGTCATAAGCGCCGATGGTAGGCTCGCCGACACCCAGAATCTTGACGGACTGAGCATACTTGCAGTCGCCCTCGTAGTCGCGCAGGCAGTTGTCCACGAGCTTACACTTCAGCTCCAGATCGTCCTGAATCTTCTTGCTCCAAATCTGCTGGATAAAATTAGTAACAGCCATGATAATTCCTTCCTTTCATTTCGGAGGGAAGCGTAGAACTTATTTCTTCCACTTCAGCATGGAATTTTCCACGGCCTTGAATAGCGCGGGGTTGTTGTCGAAGTCTTTCTTCGTGAATCGACGCGCCTCTTCAGGCGTGTAAAAGTCCTTAACGCCGCTGTCGGCGGAATTACTGTTCTTCATGCTTCCCATGGGTTTAATGTCTTTCTTGGGGAGTGTCTTTGCGTAGATGTCATAGATGTCCTTGACAGGTACGCCTGCGGCGAACTTGCTGGAGAAGTCCTTGAAGTCCTGACTGTTGAAAACGTCCTCCGTCACGCCGATTTTCTTCAGCTCTTTGGTGCGGTCAGCGGTCTGCCGATGTTCTGCCAGCACGCGGAATACGGCCTTCTCTCTGGCCGTCATGTTCGCTGCGCCGATGTCGGCAAGGCGGTTGACTTCCTCCACCACTTCTTCATAGCCTGCACGGATGATGTCCTCTGCTTCAGCCTTGGCCAGCACTTCGATGTCCCGGTCATTGTAGGTAGGCTTGTCAGGGAATTTGATGCCCTTCTTGGAGTAGAAGTCCTTGAAGGTGTCTGCGATCTTCTCTACGTCCTCTTCGCCGGTGCCAGTCTTCAGCACTTCTTCAAGGTGGCCGTACTTGCGGTCATATTCCTTGCGAATCTTTGCCTCTTTTCTGGCCAGTCGCTTGCCCACAATGGCGTTCACTTCTTCTTCCGTGTACGTCTTGGGGGTTTCTTCTGTGGTCTGCTCCACGTTTTCAGTCACCTGCTCGGTAACAAGGTTTTCCATGTTCTCCATGTGATTGTCCTTCCTATTTTTTGATTGGTGTTTGATTCACCGATTCCATGTGCTTTTAACGCCTTCCCTGCCTGGGCGAATAAAAAAGCTCCCGCTATGGGGAGCTTAATTATCGTCGGGGTTGTCTTCGATTACTTCTTCATCAGCGGCCACTTCCTGCTCCATAGGCATCTGTGCGCCCATAGGAGCGCCGCCCTGCATCTGCGCCATAGCGTCCGCCATCTGCGAAGCCTGCGCGTCAGGGTCTTCCAGAATGAACTGGCTGGCTCTCTGCTGCATAGCCTGTGCCTGCGCCTCGATCATGGCGATGCGCTGCTGCTCTTCACGGATATGCTCGATAGCCTCCTGAATCTTCATCTTCGGTGCCACGGCATCATCGTCCAGCACCTCGGCATAGGTGGCCAGCTCGCCAACACGCTGGGCAGTAAAGAAGCCCTGAAGCAGCAGGTTTTCGATGGTCTGCTCCTGCGCGAACTTGTCATACACACCCTTGGGCGTGATGTCGATGCGGACAGCGGCCTGCAGCTGCTGCAGAGCGGTCTGCGGCACGTTCACGATCTCCACCACTTCCTCGCCGGTCTGCGGATCGGTGGTGGTTTCTTCCATGTTCACACCTTCCTCGGAGTAAACGATGAGATACTCCAGCCAAATCTTGGCGATGTCCTCGATGAAATTCTTGTAGCTTTCCTTCTGCTCCGTCATAGGAGCCTGCGAAGCCTGCTGCACGGCGAGGATAGCACGGCCAGATGCGCTCTCCGGGTCAACCTGACCTGTTGCGCTATCACCGGCACCAGCCAGCGCGCGGGTCACTTCGATCAGGTCATCCAGCAGCTGCTTGACATCGGGGGACATCTGTGCAGGAGGAATCGTACCCACAACTTTATGCACATCGTCCACAGTCTGGCCGGTAGTCCAGATCGTGCCGCCCACGGTGTTCAGCGCCTGCGGGTTGGCGATCTTCTCTCTCACGGCCACCGTCTTCGGATATGCCTGATACTTCACCGTCAGCACGCGGCGGACTTCCGTGCGGTTGACTTCGATCTGGTTGGGGATCAGATAGCGGACTTCACCTTCGCCTCGTGCGCTGCCTTCCTTCTCTTCCCACACGAAATGCGCGATAGGGTAGAGGGACAGGCCCGTGTCCTCGTCCTCCACGATGTCCACCCAGCGGGTAGCAATGGAGAAATGCACCGTGCCGTCCTTCTTGTACATCTTGTAGACGATGGTGACCATGTTATCGACTTCCAGCTTGGCCGCCTCGCCGCTTTCCTCGAAGGTGTCATTGTCACCGATGATGAAGTCCACCTTGCTCTCGCTCATGCCTGCAGCCAGCGCCAGCTCGATGGCGTTCACCACGGGCATACGCTTGCGGATCAGGATATAAGGCTGGCTCTGGATGTCATCGTCGTTCTCGTTGCCGTAATAGATGTCGTTCTTCTTCACGACCTCATTGACCGGCACCATCTTCTCCCGGTCAAAGTTGACATACAGGATGCCCTCGTCATTGATGGCCGCGTCCTTGCTGATTCTGCGGCCCTTGTAGTCCAGCTTGTCACGCTCCCAAATGCGGGAAGCATAGCTGTTCAGCATCTCACAGATGTGTTCCGCCTGCTTGCGAAACTCTCTGTTCTCGTAGTTCTGGCTGGAGTAGTTGATGGCGTACAGGTTGTCGTGGAT
>UZAT01580251.1_pt1 | contig 22609 bp, 24 predicted proteins | sample 2160861 | NCBI WGS metagenome assembly UZAT01 (sample SAMEA5138306, study PRJEB28736) | viral metagenome | reverse complement strand
GCCCGAAAATAACATGAAACGGCCTTTTTATAACATCAAATAACATGACGGTTTTCGGATCATGTTATACTCAAAACCGTTGCGGCGCAAGGCTTTTATATATTATATATTCTTCTTATAATTAAAGAAAAATAATATTATGATGTTATATAGTATATAAAACCCTTGTGCTGCAACGGTTTTGAGCATAACATCATTTTTTCCGGTGATGTTATTTGATGTTATAAAAAGGCCGTTTCATGTTATTTTCGGGCCGATTTTCAAGATATTCGTACTTGTTACAATTATTAAGAGAAAGTCATAATCAGAGAAAAATCAGCCCGAAACGAGCTGATTTCAGAAAAATGATGTTAGTAATGTTGGGATGATGTTAGTGATTTTTCGCGGATCATGTTATTCGCACACGCGTATTTTTGCGAATAAAACGCGAATAAATGAATAAAAAAAATGCCCGAGCATTTCGCCCGGGCGTTTCACATTTAATTATTCGTTTTCAGATTCGGTCTTCGTGATCGTTTCCTCGACGACCGCGGTGGTCGTGCCGTTTGCGGAATCCGCGAGGCCCTCGGCAATCAGATAGCCGACGACACCTGCACCCGCCATAATGATAGACGTGACCTGAGTTGCAGTAGATTCGGCATAGCCGAACGCGATGATCAGCATGCCGACAAAATCGGCGATAGCGAGCCACAGCTTACGGCTCGTGAGCTTCCTCTTCCAATCCATGACGATTCCTCCTTTGCTATTCCATTCTTACGTCCTCGGGCTGTCTTCCAGTTCGAGGATTTCCCTTTCGTAATGCGCGGACAGGTGATTGCGACCCTTGGCTGTATAACTCTTATACATGTTGCAGAGCTGTGCCTTTTTTGATGCCGGACACCATCCTCTGTCTACATAAAAGTCGTGCGCTTGACTCAGCCGCTCATACTGTAGATCGGCGATATCGTCACTAATAGCATCGAGCTTATCCACGATGGTCTTGATCCATCTGATGAATCTTACAACAGTAACCATTAGCGTGATAATCGCGGAAATCGCCGCAGCAATCGCACCCGCTTGAATGAGAGTCTGCAATGGTATCACCCCTCCACTTTGCTATACTTCCCGGACACCCAGCCGACCGAGTCGCTGAGCTTGATTGCATGCCAGCCGTTCGGGGCCGTAGCGATGTACTCGAAACGGGAATCGGGCTTGACAGAACTGATACGGCTGTACTGCGTACCGTTACCGGATCGCACGTTGACGTTACCGCCCTCGCTGACGATCTCTACCATCTTGACCGTGGATTCTTCCTCGGGTTCCTCGGCTGCGTCGTTATCGGGCAGACTTGCATCATGATCCGCGATAGCATCCATCAGCGCGGCGTGAGTCAGAGGGCCGTATTCGGCATCGGCATCGAGATTGTGAGCCGCCTGAAAGCGCACCACAGCCGCCGCCGTTTCGCCGCCATACTCGCCGTCGTCTTTGTGTTTCGGCAGTTCGTAACCGAGCTGCATTAAAAGCTGCTGAAGCATCTCGATATCCGAGCCCTTCATGATCGGATCGGTCAGTTTCAGCAGACGACCGCCGAGAGCAATTTCGACCGGCTCGACGATTGCGTTCCCGGCGTAATTGATGAACGGGAGCTTGTACCAGTGCAACCACTTGCGATCCTTGAGTCGGGTGATCTGAGAGCCGTACTTGAAACCGCGCCACTCGACCACTTTACCGTCGCCGATATACACGCCGACATGGCCGTCATAACGTACCGCGATACCGGGAATTTCCGGGATCGTGGAGATGCTGCCCCATTCCGCGCCCTGAGACTTTGCCCATTCGAACATACCGTTCGCGGATTTATCCGGGCAGTTAGAGCCGTATTTCGACGCGAAATCCTTGTCGGTTCCGTAGGCCTCGAGAACACCCTGACCGCCGTTCGTCCATGCGTAGCCCTTGATTGCACCGACGCAGTCGGCGGAAATCTTCTTCGCTGCGATGTCGCGTTTATACTGCGATGTGCGACTCGAACCGTAGTGAGACGGATACTGTTTAGCCTTACGGGATCGCAGACTCTCGGTGCATGGATAGATACATGTGCCGTACCAATACGGCGAACCCTTCGCCTGAAGACTCTTCAGGAATGTGACGAAATGCTCGTTACTAAACGGAATTGATGTATTAGCCATCGTGATACCACCTTTCTTTCGTTATTTAGCTGCCGCCATCAGCGCGGCGAGGACAAACCCCAACGCCGCCGAGAGCGGAATGATCCAGATGAGATGTAGGGCGGGGATCATGTTAATAACCAAAGTTCCGGTCATATCCCGCGCCGATGCGCACGGTATTGACCTGTTTTGTTTTTCGGTTGATAATCACCACATCCAGAGCCTGCTCATACACAGTACCCTCTGCCCTGCCGCCGAAATCCGGATATGTAGTCGCGTCGTTATAGCTGCGGCTGTCCAGTCCGCGCCCGTCTGCACAAATCGAAGTAATATCGCAGCCATAGCCTCCTGATTTGGTATAATGATAGTCGTCATGCATATGTCCTGAGAACAAGCCGACAAAGTCACCTTTGTAAGTCGAAAAGTCCGCGTCGATGTCGAGCGCATCCCAACCAGCCTCACCGCTCGCCTCGATGATCTGCTCGTCCGCCGTGATGATGAGATTGGCAGGTAATGCCTCGCGGATCTCAAATTGAGCATAATGGATGTACGCGCTGGCCGAATGTTGCACTATATACACAGAGCTGTCATAGTCCGAGGCCTTCAGCGGCTGCTTGTTTGCATTTTTGCAGTAAGACAGCGCCGTTAAGTTTTCCGTACCAGCTGCATCGGACGCGAAACGCATCTTGTAGGGATTTGTGCTAACCGTCAGCCCCTTGAAGTGGTAGATCGTGCCGTTGCCGCCATTGGCCGTGGGGTCGTAAGGCAACCAGTTTGTATAAAACTTGTCGCTCTCCTGCGTAAATCCGCTCCCGGATGCATCAAACAGATTCGTATATCCGCCCGTCGCAGTACTGCCCTGCACGCCCGTGGTCGTGGCAGTGTACGTCGTTTTATCATCGTACGCGCCCAGCAGAAATGCCAGGTGCTTGAGAGGCTCTTTGGAGGGATCCAACGCGCCGTCCTCATTGTAATACGCCGGGATAGGCGGTATATGTGTAAGAACAACAATGCTCCAACCGTCTTTGACGTTCAGCGCATCGATCAGCCAGTCATACTGAGTCTGACGCAAGCCCATAAACTTATCATCCGGACGTGCTGAAATATCGGGGTAATCCCATGTATCAAGGACGATGTACCGCGTTCTCTCGGCTTTGTCATCGACGTAGCAATACATGTTTTCTTCGCCGTAATCGTCAGCCTTGCCGCTGTTTATGATGTTGTAATTCGCATACAACTTACTTTTCGGCATGAAATTTTCATCATACGTGCCGTAAGCTCCATCATGGTTGCCGCGCGTTACGATGATGTTCGGGGTGGCTTTCAGATATCCGGCCATGCGGCTGACGCTTGCCTTCGAATCCGCTTCGTCGGTTGCGCTGTATTTCGTCGCGTCGCCGAGGAAAAATACATGATTGATGTTGCACCCTTCCGCAACCTTGGCTGCAAGCGCAGGCGCGTGTTGCGTGGACACATCGTGACTATCAGAAAAAAAGATAAACGTGCTTGCGTCTGCCCCTGCCTCTTCGAGCAGGGCTTTTACGCTTGCGATTTTGTCCGACAGGTAACTGTCATAATAGGCCGGTAGGCCGGAGCCGATCTGCTGAGACACCCGATCCAGTTCCGCTGCATCTGCCGGCGTATACCCGAGCGCGGATTTTATATTAGCGGAGGTAACAGCCGCGTCTTTGCCATCAGCACCCGACGCGCCACGAATGGACTGATAAGTGTCCATGTACGCATATGTCGCGTCAAGATAGTAGACGTGATAGTGGTAGTAGCTGTATGCAATCTGATCGCCCACCAGCACTTCATCCACATGGGCTTGCGTCTTGATCGTGGAGATTGCCATACGCTTGATGGGGTTCTTTCCGCCTGTGGTCGTTGTATACGACGCAGGTGCGGTCGTAACCTTCAGGACGCCAGTTCCGCGCTGTCCGTCCGCACCGATGTTGCCTTGAGGAGCCGTAAACCTCAGTTTCTTACTCGACCCGTCGCTCAACTCGACTGTGATCTCATAATTCTTGTCGCCCATCGCTTACACCTCAGCAATCGTGATATTTATGATTCCTACACCGGTCGCGCCCGTGTCACCTTTACCGCCCGTATCACCTTTCTGACCCTTGAGGTTTTTGAAAACAAAATTGAAGCTCCTAGCAGATGATGTGCCGCCACTCGTAACCGTTACGCTCGGAGTGCCGACGTTCGAGTCAACAGATGCGGTGGCTCCGGTGATCGTTGCATTCGTTCCCGCTGCGCCAGTGTCACCTTTGCTGCCAGTATCGCCTTTCTCTCCTCGTGGGCCGCGAATGTTACCGACGTTCACCCACTTGTTTTCGCTCGTCGACCAAACATACAGATCACCGCCGACGAGATACGCATCGCCGGGCTCTCCGGTGGAATGTGCCGCTTTCAACGCTGACTCGCTGTCGTAAGAGCCGAGGATCGTTACACCGGTTCCGTCTTCGCCTTTGTCTCCTTTAGGGCCCTGGGGGGCGGTAAACTGCACGTTCTGCTCCGTTCCGTCGCTCATCATAAATGTGAGTTTATAATTCTTATCAGCCATGGCGATCAAACCTCCATTATCGTTATCTTGTCAATTCCCACTCCAGTGTTGCCGGAACCGCCTCCCCCGTTCACGAGGCCGCAGTTAATTTCCCTACCATCTGAGAGGATCATGATGAGGTGTCCGGTTTCGTTGACTACAGCATCGGACACCGACGTTCCCGTCGGCCCCACCAGTCCAGACTCATTGATCAGCTTAATTATTTGAGCATATACATCGTCGGGAGGTTCGTACACAAGTCCCCCGCGACAGAGAATTGACTTCAAGCACGGGATTCGGGCCGGAGTGGTGGTAATTTCGTCTGCGAAAACACCGACCTCGACGTGAGTGAGGTTTGCGAACTCGGGAGCTGCAACCGTGTTGCCGCTGAACACATAGTCCTCATATCTGCCGTTATGATAGAATCGCGCAGTCTTCGTGGAAATGCCGTTCCACTCGTCGTCGAAATCGAAAACGACGGAATAATCTTCGTTTCCGCAAATAATAAAGTCACCGGAGGCGACCGTCGCGATTCTATTTCTAATTCTGACATTGATGATTTTATCCATGCTACATCTCTCCTTTACGCATATGCCTCAACGGTCATAAACGTCTCATACACTGTGTTATAAACGACATCGCCAGATTGTCCGTACATGCCGAGAATGACGATGTCTCCCGGTTGTATGGCCGATATGTAGATCGGTGAGATGACCATCGACTCGGGGATCGCCGACGACGTGTAAAATTTCACGGTTCGTGAAATTGTGATATATTCGGTTCCCCTCACGATTTGCAAATGCAAGAATCGCGCACCCGGCGTAACCACCTGAGCCGCTGCCTGAGCGGACACACGAACACCTCTCGTATTATTCGGAATAACAATGCCGCCCGACGAGAGTTGAAGCTTTCCGGTCGCACTATACATGACTTGATTCATGGCAATACCAACATAGGCGTTGGATTGCTGGATGTTCATGTTCGAATCCCGACCGACAGTCACTACATCGATCGCTCTGAATAAAGTCTCACCGCCGATCGAGAGACTTTGAACATCGACGTTTCCATCGAATCGAGCATCCTTTCGACCGTGAATTTCCCAGTTGAAATCAGCGGTATAATCCTCTTCGGCTGCTTTACCGAACGAGATGCCGATTCCACCGGGCATCCAGCCCATGACCGCGCCCTCGGCGTTCAGAGTGCCCTCGGCGGTCGTCATACCTGAGAATGCGTCGGAAACTTCAATTTTGATTGCGTACGATCGAGACGGGAGCATGTTAGCAATCATAACCGTCTGATCAATGGAATACGCGACGGGAATCGTTCGAGCGAGCGTCCAACCCGTGAGATCGGAACGCATGTGATAGATTTTCGCCTCGACGGCGTTCTTGTTGCCAACCGGCGACGCTGTCACCGCGAGGGGGATTTTCGCATATGTGCCATTATCGATCGGGGTTCCGAGATTGTTTGCTCGCTCGACGCTGAATTTGGCGATCGTGGGCTCTGCGTAATCCTCGACCGCAATCGACTTCGTGGATGTCGCCGTTCGCCCTCTGGAGTCAGTGACTGTGACCTCGATGCTCACGGTTCCCGCATCGGGGATAACGCCGATGTCGCTGTCGTTCGACGTGACGGTTACACCGAGAGCTTTGATGCTATACGCGACGATGCGCGAAGAATATCGCCCCGACGCGCTCGTGTTGACGTGTAGCACACTTTTTCCTCGCACAAATACGCCCCAGTCAGCCGGAACGTTTCGCCCAGTGTCGCTGGCTACGATTGAGGCGATCGTAGGCACAACGGACGCGGGGACATTGCACGGAGTAGATCGTGTCGTTTTGCCGAGTGAAACGCCGTTTGACATGAACGTCTCGACCGTGATGAACAGCGTTCCTTGAGTGCCGTTCGGAATGTCGTTCGCGAAACTCTCGGGGATGTTCCACGTCACTCGATCTGCGATATTGGTTCCGATTATGCCGGATTTCGACGAACCCCATGAATACATCACCGTGTGTCGAAATGTCGGATCTGCCGGATAGAGCACGACTGTCAAGTCTCCGCCGATGTTGAATTCGGCCGCAGTGAATGCGGGAACACTTCCCCTCGGAATCTTGTCGAGAATGACCGTCGCGGAACAGTTTGTCGTCGAGAATGTCAGACCCGGGATGCCGCCACTCGCACTAATCGTGATTGATTTCGTACCGTCAGCCGTGTGATCGACCGGAACCGTATGCGAGCCGATTTCGAGCCATGTATCATTCGGATTCAGTACGACGCGTTTCTCGAATGATTTCGACGAGCCGTTGATTGTGAGTTTGCATTCGACTGTACCGGTCGTCGCTGCCGTTGAATTCGAACTCTTCGCATAGTACAGCGTAGCCGTCACGGAGGACTGATTGTTCAGCGTGTTCGGCGTACTCGACCACACGATCCGAGCTTTTATATACTTGTTACCGGTCGTACCGGTAAACGATCCTGACGCCATTCACGCCACCTCCTGATTACATTTCGCCGATTGCGATCCAGTGCACGCCGCGAGCCGGGATTGATCCCGCCTCCGCACTCGTGATGTTCGTCGCTCTAACCCTGAAACCCGTCGCCGAGCCGTCAGAAATGGTATACGTGAAACATCCCGAATACTGAGCGTGTACCGGCGCAATCGCGACGTAAGGCGTGGACTTGAACTCGGTCGGGAATATAATCATGCTCGAAGATGCAACTTCGAACGATTCTAGACCGGAAACCGGAATCGTAGCGTATCCGCATTGAATGCCGAGATTTACACGAGCCTCGGCGGCGGTCTTCGCCCCTGTGCCGCCGGACTCAATTCCGAGAGCTTGCACGAGCGTCAGAGCATCGAGTTTTCCGCCTTTCGGAATATCGAAACCACAGTCACACGAGCATGAGCTTTCGTTTCCGTCCCATTCATTCACGTTTCGTAACCTCCTCACGATCCAATGTATTTCAGATTCATTCCTCCGGACGAATCCGGAGAAAATGCAAAATTCCACAATGTCAGCGACGTGATAGCATGAAGCTTGTCAACATACAGACGACCGCTCGAAAAATACGCAATCTCGACGTTATTGTGAAGGAACTGCAATCTCTCGTTTGTGATTTTGAGAATCAGAGGATCGCCGTCCACGCCGAGAATGATGTTTCCGTCAACAAACCGAATATATTTGCTGAGTTCCGTGAATCGCGAACTCATCGAGCCGTCGAGGTTTGTGATCTGCGACGTAATCGTCGAGAATTGCAATTCGAACGCCTCTGAGGTCTGCGTAAGCATCGTGGATACTTGACTTTGAAATTCTTCAAACGAGCTTGTCGATGTGTAAATCTCCGAGACTTGCGAAAGGATCGAATTGCCGGTTTGCTCGATGAGCGTCTGAACGGTGGTCATCGTTTCGGCGATTTCGTTCTGAACGCCGGTTTGAACCTTCCCGGGAATCGACTGCTCGACCTTTTCGATACTCTGCTGGAGCTGAGAGGCGTTCTGCTGCTGTCGGTCTGCGAGGGACATGAATGTCTCTCCCAAACTGATCAAAAGCTCGGACGGATTGTCGAGCGGGATCGCGATTTCGGTCAGCAGATAGAGAGCCTCGATGTCGAACGGATAAACGCTCACCCGGACGTAATCGAGGAACCCGAACGAATCTGTCGCAATCCCCAGCCGTCGAAGGTCGACCGCCGTGAGTCTGATCGTGTTCGTCAGTTTTACAGCTTTGCCCGACAAAAACTCTCGGCCTTTCATCATGAGGTTCGCCGGGATCGTCACGTCTTCCCACGTTGTTTCACTGATTGGAGCGCATCGGAACCCGTACAGGGCGACGGCTTCCTGATCGACGAGATATTTCGATCCGCCGTTTACGCTCTCAATCGTCAGCGGAATTGAGTGCAATTCGCCCTCATCGTCGTACTGATCGACTGTCGCACCCTTCGGAATACAGGCCGTATATGTTTCGGCTGCACTCACGATTCGAGAGAATTCTTTCAGATTCTCGCCGAACTCGATGATCTGTGTCGACGTGTTCAAATACGGGTCAGGGTTCGCAGTGTCGCCTTTCAGATAATCCAGATATGCGACACCGCCCTCGTATCTCATGCGGACGTGACCGCCGAGTGTGTTGATGAGTCGGGTCTTGATCACATCCCATGTCGAGAGCTCGCTTTCACTGGAACGTCGGACATAGTCGTTCGGGTCAGTGACGGTGACATGCCCGAGCGTGATTCGCTGCCACGGCTGCACCTGAGCGTTATGCACATCAATCAGAGACGCAAGGAACGTTTTCGGCTGACCGGTAAAAACGAAAGCATCCTGCACGGAGTCGCGCAGGACGCTTGCGAAATCCTCGAAATACAGCTTCATCGACGATGAAAGGCCGTCGGAACCTTCAATGAAAATTCCCTTCCACAGCGGATCGGGCGCGTCGTCTTTATAAATCGCGTAGATCGTCCGACGCTTATTCAGATTTCCATACTCGGCGTGATTCGAGTACATTTCGCACTCGAACGAGCCGAATGCATTATCCTTTTGATGCAGCTTCGGGTCGATCAGAATCGCGTCCTCTAGTCGGGGGTCGTATATAATCGCGCCCGTCGCGTCATTGCGGACTGTATACGCCATCAGATCGCCCCCTCCTGATAGGTGAATGTGATCTCACCGGAGCCGCTGACGATCGTCACACGGTTCACTCCGTAGCCGAGACGGAACCTCGGGAACCGGAATGTTCCCGCCCCTGCGATGGAATAATTCACGCCGCCGAACTCGAACGTCACCGCGCCCGTGGTCGTAATCGTCGGACATACGGGTCTCCAGCTATTCGGCAGAATGATAGTCTCAGAGGCTCTCACGGGCTCCGCGATGACCGTCTCGCCGGTGATCGGATATTTCCATGTGTCAGCCCTGACCGTGATTGTAAAGGCTTTTACAAGTCCACCGTGAGGATCGCTCACGCTCGCTCGACCGATGTAATAATAATTCGGATCGTCGGGTTCGTAGATTTTCAGCCGTCGCCCGTGGATGAAATTCCGGATTTCGGTGAAAATCGGAGACCAGTCCTCGATCGAATCGAGATATTCAAAAGAAAACGAGAGTTCCCGCGTGTTATACGCAGGAACTCCCGTCAGAGCTTCGGTGTGATCCAGAACGCCATCGCGATCCGCCAGATCGGTGATTTTTTCCTTGACGGAGGGGGTGCCGATGACCTTGCCAGTCATTACAAGCCCCCAGTCGTCAGCAGTATGTCGACGAAACGTTTCATCGGTCAAACTGACGAATTCAATTCCTCTCATACCGCACCTACCGCCCTTCTATTTGCGATTTCTCCGAGAGCCTCGTCAATGTCCGGAGCGAGTTCTCCGACCAGACGCTTACCGTCCACATATACGCCGGTTTTCTTCGCCAGATATGGCAAAAATTCACCGAGTATAGAGGATATACCGTCCATCTGAGCGGACAGACGGCGAATTTCGGTTCGAGTGCTGTCGACATTCAGGCCGATATTTTTATTAACGTTCACGCCATCGAACGACGCGAGATCGTTTTTCAGAGTCTCGATCGGGTCGAGAGCTGCATCCTCGTTCTCAATGATACCCTCACCAATACCCGCCGTGAGCATTGCACCGATTTCGTCGCGCATGATCTTCGACGGCGACTGAATCATGAATGCCTGTTTGAACTTGCTCACGAGACCGCCCGCAAAACTGGAAATTCTACTACCGATCCACGACTTTTTCGACTGCATACCACTCTCGACGCCCTCGACCATGTTCTTACCGATACCGGGCATTTCGCCGTTTTTCGATTTCAAACCGTTGAGAACCGTGGTTGCGATTCCGGTTGCAGCTTGACTGACGAGTGAACGTTTGTCGTTCATGCCGCCTTGCAGACCCTCAGAGACATTTGCACCGATAGCCCGTGTCACTCGTGACGGGCTCTGAATCTGCAATTCGGCTTTCAGAGTGTCGACGATTTCCTGTGCGGTCATTTCGGACGCATCTTCGAGGGCCGGAATTTCATCGTCCAAACCCTTGATCATGCCGAGAAGGGCATCTTTTCCGGCTTCCCGCATACTCTTCGGCAGACCGTCGAAGGCCGCGATCATGTCAGCAGCGATCGTCGCTGTTTCGTCGGTTATTTCTCCGCCCGTCTTGACCGTGGTCAGATACATTTGCAAGAATGCGTTCGCGTTATCGAGATCGATCTCGGCGAGTGCGGCTTTATACTTTTTCTTGCTAGTGTCTGTGTTTGCCAGAACTGCCGCCCACTTTTCAGCATCGACGCTGATCCACTGATTCGCGTGAGCTTGTAGCTGAGACAGACCTTCGTTGTAAAACGCCTGACTGTCGGCGAGTTCCTGATTATAGGCCTCCTGAGCCATTGCAACATCCTTCTGATACGCCTCGGAATTGAGAGTTCCTTGCGTTTGATGGAAATTGTAAATCTGAGCGAGTTGCGCGTCATAGCGATCTGTCGACACTTCCTGCGCCTGTTCGAGAGCCTCTTGCAGATTCGTGATATACTGCGCCATCTGCTCCTGACTCATCGTCTGCGACTCAGCCGTGATTTTCATCAATTCAACCGTCATCGCCTGACGATAGACACCGAGCTTTTCTTCCTGCAACGCCTCGAGCTTCTCGTTATACTCGGCAATTGACGCGAGTTCGTCGTCGCGGAGCTGTCGTTGCTCGGCCATTGCAGTTGACAAAATGCTCGTGATGCTATTTTCGGTCTCTGCAATTATGCCGTCAATGTCTCCGACAGTGCGGCCATATGCGGATAGCACTTTTGTAGCATCGATGATGTTCGGCTTCGAATCGGCGAGCGCATCACTAAAGGCCGTAACTGCTTCAGCGTTCGCCTTGATTTTCGGGCCGCTCACATCGGATGCCTTTGCGAGTGAGGAAATAGCGGCCGCGATGCCCATGATACCCGCGATGATCAGAGTCGCGATCAGGAATATCGGGTTCACGCTCATTGCCGCCGTCAACGCGATCGTTGCGATTTTTGCGGCGATAATCGCGGCAGTTACTACACCCAGCGCAACGGCTACGCCCGAAATCAGCGGGGCTATATCGTCCATATTTTCTACAGCCCAGTCGACGAGCCCCTTGATCACCGGAGTGATATCCTCGACGATAGGGTCGAGGATCGAACTCTTCATCGTGCGACCGAGCGTTGTGACGGACGTTGCGAGGTTGTCGTATGCATCGGATTTCACCTGACCGAGTGCGTCGTTCGTAGCGGTAATCTCACCTCGAGTGTCGAACAGTGCTTTAATTGCACTCTCTCCGAGGTCCTCCCACATTGTACCGAACGCACCGACACCCGCTTTATATCGTTCTGTCGGGTCTTCGATCGAGAGAATACCGTCGAGTATGGTTTTCATTGCATCTCGACCCGATCCGCCGCTCTCGGTGAGCTTTTCGCCGAGCTGCTCGGCTTGTTCGGCGGTCAATCCGAGTGCTTCCGCGTTTTTGTTGATGTACTCGATCACAGTACCGTCAGACATTCTGATATTATACTCTTTGACAGCGTCACCGAGCTTGTCCACCGACCATGTGCCGGTCTCCGCGCCGTTTTTGAGCATGTTGAACATGTCGTTTGCGCTGTAACCGGCATCCTTGAACTGAACCGAATACTCATTGATGGTGTCAAGGAGATCGTCGTTCTGATCGAGGCCATTCTGAGCACCCTGAATCATCAGATTGAACGCCTCATCGGACGTGATACCGAACTGATTCATCAGGGAATTGGCCGCGCGAACGGATTCCTTGACATCCCAACCGAACACATCGCGGAGAGTCATTGCGCCTTCAGTTACGTTTCGAAGATCATTCTCGTCGAGATCGCCGAGCATGTTGGTGATCGTTCCGATCGATTCAGTGACGTCGGCCAAACTTTCGCCCCAGCCGTTATCGAAAACGTCCTTCGCAACGTCGGCATATTTGCGCATCGCGTCGTCACTCGCGCCGATTTTCGCCTGAAGCAGATCGAGAGCTTTTTCACTCTCGAAAAGGAGCTCTTTGAACCCTTCAATCACTGCCTGAAGGGCTTCAGATGCCAGATCGGAAATAACGTCCTTGACGATCGTCCATCCTTCGGCACTATCGTCGGCGGCGTCACGCGATTCGTTTCCCGCATTGCGCGATGTGTCACCGGCTTCTCTCGCCTGTCGCTCATAATCTGCGAGACTGGCCTCGGCGCGAATGATTTCAGATTGCAGATTGCGATACGCTCGCTGATCCACATCCACGCCGTTTTCGATCTGCTGATCAGCCTGACGCTGTGCTTCCCGGAGTGTTTCGAGGCGACGGGTGGTTTCTTCGACTGCCTCCGTCAGCAACGACTGTCTCTGAGCGAGCGCGTCCACGTTGCCGGGATCGAGTCTCAACGCACTATTTACGGTTCGGAGATTGCTTTGGAGATTCGACAATTCGCTGTCAACGTCACGGAGTGCGCTCGCCAAATTTGACGTATCGCCGCCGATCTCAATCGTCAAACCTTTGAGGTCTCTCGATGCCATAAAATCACCCTTTCACACCGGTTTTCTCTCGGAGCTTCTGACGCTCCGGCTTTGTCTGTTCGAGACACCACGCGTCGTAGAGATACTTTCGACCGTCTTCGGTCTGATTGAGCATGTATATCCACGCATCGCGTCTCAAGGTCAAATAATCTATAATGTTCATCCGCTGAACATCAAAAAGAGAAACCCGCGCATAGTCTGCAACGAGTTTCTCCCAGTAAGTTACAACGTTATATTGATGACCCTCAGTTTCCTCATCTCTCGGGCACTGAGGGATCGTCAGTTTTTTGACTGAGCGATGGTCGACAGATGTCCGATATAGCCCTTGAAGAACATAATCAGATCGCCGACATCGTCGGTCATTCGCTCGATATCCTCGACGGTAATCGTGAGGTCTTTCGTGTTTCGGGACATGATCCGGGCAACCAGTTCATACAGTACGCCGATGCTTTCGCCGTCGCCGCGCTGCGCCTTCTTCAGCAGGTCGCCGGATTCGGTCAGTTCGTCAAGCAGGCTCTTCTCGGGCATATAGACACCAATCTCGGTGCCATCGTCGAGAATAACGGGATACGTGGGTTTCTTGATCTTTCGGAAATCAAACGGTTTAACAGCAGCCATGGTGTTACCTCCTTCATGTTATGAGAGGGTGGATTGCTCCACCCTCGAGATTGAATTGTTATTCGCCGGTAGGAATGGTTTCCTCGTAGATAACGAGAGTACCCTCGGTATCGTTCGGGAATGCAACGAACTCGGCGTTGACGACGGTCTCGGCGTCCTTCGCGAAGGACAGAGAGAAACCGGACTCGTTTCGACCGACGATGGTCACGCGAATGTCGCCGTCTTCCTTGTCGGTGTGTACGAATCGAATGACGTACTTCTTGCCGTTGTCGTTACCCGCGCCGCCGATCTTCAGCGTACGCTTACCGGATGCGTCGGTAACTCTTGCAGTGGCGGACAGCTTTGCAATGTTGTTGCCGTCGAGGGTCATGATGCCCGTCTTGAGCTTGACCTCTTCGTCGACGAGTCGAGACTTCTGCACTTCGCCGAGATCGTCCTTCGCCTTGTAGAACTCGGGCGTATACTCCAGAGTCGCGCCACCCTTGATGTGGCCGAGACGATTCGCAGGGGTTTCGATTACGGTATCTTCCGGAATCGTGTTACCGGTGAATTCGGTTGCGTAAAGCTTACCGGAACCGAGAATGATTCTCTTAGGCTCTGCCATTTGTGATCATCCTTTCTTTTTCTTGGTCGTGTATTTCAGTGTGTAACTCGCGACGAGATGGTCATCTTCAGGGATGTACGTCATCTCGCGGCGATAGTCGAGCGGGAGATCGTCGAGCCGCGCTTCGATGACGTCGCAAGCGGCGAACAGTCCCTCGCCGGTTTTGTGATAAAGCTCGATCGTCACATCGTGATCGACAATGCGATATGGCGCGTCAGGATCGTCAGAGCCGGACACGTCGATGTTTTCGAGATATATCCCGTACGGATACGGGGGAGCTTTGGTCGGATAACCGATCAATGCGAACGGTATTCCCAGAGCGTTTAGCTCCGTTTTCAGGTTAATTCGATGCATTTTCAATCACCTCGCGGACGCGGGTCTCGAAATCGGTCATCGCTTGTTCGGCGGCTCGTGTAACGTGCTTATCGCCCGAATATCGTCCGCCGTTTCGGAGAGCGTGACCGTTATTGATGAGATGGGTGACGCGATAGTGCGGCGACTTTACGTACCAGATTCGCGACTGGGCGTGAATTGAATTCTCACCCACCTGAGAGGCGATGGCTCGAGCGTAATGACCGCGAGAGTATTTCGTCGTTGGACGTTTTTTCGTCCGTTTGACCATCTCTTTTACGGTCAATTCAGCGGCCTCGCCGATGCGGGTCGTAATTGTACGCGAGTATGTGTTCAACTGTGTCCGAATAGCATTCGAGACACGATCGATGTCGACATTAGACACCCCGCGCCACCCCCATGATCTTGAGGGTTCTATGCTGCTGGAGATAATCGTCCACGTCCTCGACGTCGAATTCTGCGCCGTTGTACCGGATGCGATAGAGCTGCGTATTCAAAAAGATCGACGCGACGATGGGCGAATATCTCACCTCGAACGTCAACGTCGCTCTGCTCTGAAACGCGCCGGAGCTCCAGTCTTCGGAGCCGCCGGTCTTATTGATCCGAGCGTGGAGGAGTGCGACGTCCTCCCACTCGTTCGAGCTGTCGTTGTATCGGATCAGCATAATCGGAAGATTGTACGTCATGCACTATCACCCGCCGCTCTCATTTCGAGTCGCACTTGCTGGAGCATCGAATCCACGAGGCGACGTGTTGCCCCGGTGACCTTATCGGAGAGATCACGGTGATCGTACAGATCGGAGATGATGATTTTTGCAACCATCTTCACGCGTTCGTCATTCTCGGGATAGTTCGCACCGAGTGCGCCCGTCATATACGCATCAGCCGTGGACACCATCGCAGTCACGAGGCGGTCAGTCGCATCATCGGCGAAATCAATGCCGAGATAATCCTTGACATCCTGCACAGACAATGCACTCATGTCAAACCCCTCCTCGAAATAGATTCTCCCGCGCAGTCGAAACCACGCGGGAGATCACAGTTATTAGGCATTCAGCGCAATGTAGCCCAGAACGAAAGCCGCTTCGTCGCGGACGGTGTAGTCGAGACGTTCGTCAGCGCGGATCAGGAGACCGCCCTGCTCGAATGCGTTGTAGCCCTCGACGCTCGCGACCTTGGACTGAGTCAGAGTCACGTGACGACGATCCCAGATGACGAAACCTTCGTACAAATCGCCGATCAGGAACGGAATGCCCTGCTCCAGATTCGGGAAATCGGTGTTCGGCAGAACCACGATCGGAACAGTGGTCGGGCCGACGCCGAGAACCATCTTCATCGGATCAGTGGGAGAGGGGGCCAGCAGCGGACGACCATTGCCGTCGATCAGAGTGTCGAGGAACTGGAGACCGTTGTCATTAGTATAGATCTTGGAAGTTGCGCGGAACGCCTGACCCAGAGTCACGTTCAGAGCTTCCTTGATGCCGTCCAGATCTTCGAAATTGACAGGAGCGACCTTTGCGGTCTTGATTGCGTCGATGATCTCGACGTTGTCGGTCACACGAGCCTCGTCGCCGACCAGCTCGACAACCTCGTTCACCAGATTGGCATCGGAATCCTCGAGAACCTCATCGGACAGAACGAAATAGCCGCCGTACTTCTCAACGGTGTAGCCCAGACGCTCATACTGAGGAGTGTTCTTCTTGGCGAACTTGCCGTTTTCCAGAACCTTTGCGAAGCCGGTCACGGTTGCGCGCTTCTTGAAAGTGCGAGCGCCGGTGTTGGTCTGAACGGGAACGACGCGGACATACTGACGGAGAGATGCCTTTGCATCGCGATACTTTTCGATGCGAGTGACAATGTCCTCGGGAACGGTGTAACCGCCGTCGGGCTTGGAGCCCTCGCTCATGTCCTTGGTGAAACCGTTTCGAGCTGCGTTGGCGAATGCCTTGACGCTGTCGGCTTCCTTCTTTTCCTCGACCTTCTTCTCGGCCTCGGGTTCGACTTCGGCCTTTTCGGCCTCGAACAGACGCTTTTCGGCTTCGAATTCGGCCTTGAGGGAGTCGCACTCATCCAGCAGGGCGGTCGCCTTGGTTACGTCCTTGTTTTCGCCGTCCATGTAGGAACGGGCTTCCTTCTGCTTGGCCTCAATCTTTGCCAGCAGTTCACGCATATGCTTATTCATGATTCATTCCTCCTCGGATGTGTTGTTGTGAGTAAACAAAAAGGACTCAGTCGCTCTCAGTCGGAGCTCTGCGTCCTTGATGCTAGGATCGGGAGTGGAGGGTTCCTCGTTCGGAACATCCACCGCTTCGGGAGCGACGGTTTCCTTGACGGATTCGCCGCCGTAGTTCTTAGCGACACCCGCTCGACGCTGGGCAGGAACCGCGACGAGACTGAGCTCGAACGCATCCTTCGCGCCGTCGAGGGTCATTTGACAGACCTTCTTTCCCTCGGCGTGATCGTATTCGCGACCGGGCCAGTGGGGACAATAGGTCTTGGAGTTGTCGGTTCCGCAGATGTTGCAGAGTACGCGCTTCGGCGACATACCGGTCGAGACTTCTTTCTTGATGCCGCCCTGAATCTCTTTGATCAGATCGGCGTTTCGAGAGGTCTTGACCATGTAGCACTTGGCGACGAGCTGCGCATATGCTTCACCCGCGCCGGTGGTCTTGGCTTCCGAGATCAACTCCGTATCGTAGATACGAGCGACCTGATTGTCAGCCCGACGCATGTGATCCTTGATAACCGTCTTGCCGATATACAGCTTTTTCAGGTCTTTCAGAGCGTTCAGGCTGAACGGTTCGAAGTTGCGGTCATCGGTTTCGTTGTCACCGAGCACCGCCTTGAAAACAAACACGTCGTCAGCCGTCAGCGGAGCGAGCGTCAGTTTGTTGATCTTTCGGAGGTCTTCCTCGGTGACAGCGGATGCGCTGACTTCCGCCGCCTTGAACACCATGCCCTCGGGCATGTTTTCCATGAAATCATCCTTCATTTTCGCTTTCTCCTTCCTCCGGCTCTGTTTGTTCTGCCGGTGATTGAGCATTATATTGAGTGCCGATCTGATCAAAAAAGATGTTTGCACCCTGAGTGATCAGTCGGTCACCGTGCTCCACGGTTCCGAGATCGAGCCGTTCTCGACCTTCGTTTACGGTCATGAGCGATCCGACGACCGCGCTTCTGAGAGCTTCGACTTTGGTCTTGAAATCGGCGCGGAGAACCACGTCGACGTTGAATTTCCAGAACAGACCGTTGTCGGCATCCTCGACGGAGAGAATCTTATAGTCGATTTCCTCCTCGTAGTGCTTGAGGATATACAGCATCGTTTCAACGTAGAAAACGAGCTGCTGATGCTCGCCGGATGCATAGGACGATTTCTCGTAATCGTTGATCTGATTCGGCTTGATACCGAACGCCGCTGCGATCTGGAGAGCTGAATATTTCTTGATCTCGAGGAACTGACCGTCGGTGAGCTTGACGTTCAGCGGAGTGAGCTGCGATCCGACCGGGATCGGGATGATCGTCGAAATGTCGGTTCCCTCGTCATCGAGCGGAGCGCCCTTCGCATACGCCTCGATGCCTTTGATATATGTCTTGACGAGATCATCGCTCAGATCGCCGGTATACTGAAGAACAGCCTTTCCGGTGTACCCATTGCGGTACATCTTATTGAGCATCTTCTGAGCGTCGTTGTTGCCGTCAATCGTAGCTTTCAGGCGATCACGCACCGAAACGCCGGTGATACCGTCAAACGTGCTCGAGGTCTTGAAATGGAGAATCTCCTCATTGTGGAACGTGTAGACCCCTTGAGCACCGGAATAGACGTAATAAATACGCCCCGCGCCGTTCTGAAAAAGGTCTTTGTCATCGTTGATGATCGTGACCTGATCTGACGGAAGAATCCACAACGTCATTTTTGCACCCGCACCGCGAATGAGTACGTATGCGTTGCCGTAATGCGATCGGTTATATTCAACCGCGCCCCAAAACGTCGTCGCGGTCTGATACGGGTTCGGTCTGCTACCGAGAATCCGATAACGTGGATCACGGCGCATCGTCCGAACACCCTGTTTCTCGGTGTACTGCATCAGCTTGAGCGGGAGCTTACCGACCGACTCACTCAGCAGACGGAGACACGCAAAATAGGTCGCCTCGTTGATCGCTTCGCCGTGAGTCTTATCAACTCCGAGCCATGCCAGCAGTCGATCGACTTCCGTACTCCGGGAGACGGACTTTCGCGAAAACCACCCGCGAACCTTTTTGAAAACGTTCATAGCATCACCTCAATTTATCGATTCGGCGCACCTTGACCGAACATCTCCATGTAATACTTCGGCTTATTCGCCAGCTCGGACAACATCATATCCTTAAACGACGCGCCTCTCAGATATTGAGAAACACCTGCCATCTGATACATGGAGACGAACGGCCCAGCCGTTCCGGGTTCTCTCATGCGCTCCGTGGGCTTTTCAACGTGTCCGTTAATAATGTTGTTCAGGTTGTAGTTGTTGCCGCGGAAACCTTCGAGACCCTCGATGCCGCAGCAACACAGATGATCCCCCATGCTGCGCAGACGATTCTCGCCGCTATAAAATTTCATACCGAGACGATGTGCCTCGGCTTTGATTTCGGCGAATCGTTCACCCAGCTCGTCCATCGGATAGCAATAATCCGCCCCGACTTTCACGAGCCCGTCTTTGCGCTTGCGGAACTTCATCCCCTCAATGATGATCCCATGCGCACCGGCCTCGGCGAGCTGACGAATACTATTCATCGTGGAATCGTGTGTCTCGATCATGTACGGCTGAATTCGTGCGTTCACTCGCTTATATTTCGCAAGGGTGCGCACTATCTCAAGTCGTTCAGCGTATGTCGGAGCTCCCAGCTCGATTCGATCGTATTCGGAGCACACGAGGCTGATCTGTATAACGCAGTTGCAGTCTTTGATGAGTTCGAGATACTCATCCTCACAAATCAGCTTCCCTTTCGTGGACACGACGAACGGATATTGAGTTTCCTTGAATAGCTTCAAACATTCATAGGACAATCGGTGTTTCTTTTCGATGGGTTGAAACGGATCGGACATTCCGCCCCAGTGCAACGGAATGTCCCAGTCACACCATCGAGTTTCATTCGTCCTTTTACCCTCGATAAAATCGCGCAACGACTTTACGGTTTCACCTTTTCCTATGTTCGAGAGATCTGTTTTTCCTTGAACAAAACAGTATTTGCATTGATGCGAGCAACCTTTATACGTATCAAATCGAATGGGTAGGTCGCACAGCACTACTTGGGTTCCACAGTTTGGCATTTTTCCACCTCCGAGAGAATTATGTTCGCAAGATGCTGCTTTCCGTTACGCTTGATGTACTCACGCATAATCGGCTTTGTCTCTTTCGGAAATGTAAATGTCACGTTGTGAATGTCTCGTAACGGATTCAAATTTACAAAAGCCTCGCATGTCAAATTATCAATGAATCCGGCCTTTTCGAATGGGTGATCCTCTACGGAGTCACCTTGCGTTTTCGCTGTTTGATCCACTTCCACATAATTCACATCCCTTTCTATTTCTTCCAGTTCATCATCTGGAGATATTTTGCAAGCTCGCTCTCGACGTCAACCTTGACGGTTTCGCGAGTCTTGAGATACATCGTGTGAGCATCCACGCATGCGTCGACCGGGTCGATTCGAGACGTTCGCGCCCCGGGTTTCTTGTCAACCTTTTCCTCGTCGAACGAGTTACGAGTGACGGCGGCGTCGATGAACGATTTCGCCATGAGCTCGTTACTTCGGTCATACTCGAATTTCTCGGACTTGACGAGGAGTCGAATGTCCACGGTCGCGTCGTTGAGGAATCGCGCCGACTGCGTGATCATCATCAGCGGAACGCCGAACTCTTCCAGATCGGAGAGAATGCCGTCGGCGTTGTGCGGATCGTAGCCGATGCCGAGAGGCTTGATCTCGTATTCGGCAATCAAATCTCTCAGCATCTTAATGATGAACTTATAGTCGTTTTTGAAATCCATTGCCCCACCGGTGACGGTAATGAGACCCTCAGCCTCCCACACGTCGTAGGGCTCGAGGTCGCTCGCGATATGCTCATCAAGTCGACCCCTCGGCATGAATGAATGCGTCCAGAAATACGGCGAGCCGTCGTCCTTGATGAACTCGAGCGCGATCGTCGTGAGGTCGCCGCCGGAACTCAAGTCGAGCCCGACATAACATTGACGGCCTCGGAAATGCTCGAGGTCGCGATCCGAACCGCATCGGGCGAACTTCTCAGCATCCACGAACGCGTCGTCGGAGGACGTGACCCACATGTTCAGGCCTTTCGTGATGAAATCTCGGAGGTCTGCGCCGCCCATGTCCTTTGCGGTCTGAGCATCTCGGGCGATCGTCTCTCGTCCGTGAGTCGTGGAGCAAAGAAACGGATTCGCCTTGATCCAGTTCTCCGGATTCCAGATGTCGTCATGCTCATCGAGACAATAGATGTCAATGAAAAAATCCTCAGCGGTGGCGACACCGGAGAGGATTGAAATGCAGTAGTCGTCCATCTCCTTGCAAAAGGAGTTGAGCTTTTTTCCTCGGGTCGTGATCATTGAGACGAGAGCCTCGGGGAGCGATCGTTGACCGTTGTATATCGCTTTATAGATCGAATTATCCGGGTGTTGGTGGATTTCGTCCACGCTCGCGAATATCGATCGAAAACCGTCGTCGAGGCTGCGCTCTTTCGAGAGAGCCTCGATTGTGCAGAACGTTTGCAGAGCCGTGATCATGAGTTTGTAATCCTGAACACGGAACAGCTCGCTCAGGTCTTTGTCGGCGCGGATGAATTTTGCGATTTCATCCCACGCGAGTTTCGCCTGAGCCTGTTTTGTCGCGACGGTGAACAGCTTGCCGTATTTATAGCCGGAGAAATTCGAGATGTACGAGCCAACGATCCCATTTTCGAAGGTCTTGCCGTTCTGACGGGCGACGGATTTATATCGACGGCGGAATCGCCGGTTCCCGTCGAGCTTCTTCCATCCGAATGTCGCGCCCACATCGAACGCCTGACAGTCGAGCAGCTTGACCGGGCGAGGCTTTGAACCCTCGAGGACGGTCAGCGTCTCGGAGTATCGGAGGACGCGATCGCTCGCTTTCTCATCCCACACATACGGAAACTCGCTCGAGCCTTGACGCTCGAGGTCTTTCAGATGCCGCTTGCATGCGAGGACGTGGAGCCGTCCGGCGTTTTCGGCGTGTGGATCAGCGACGACCCGGCTTGCATGTTCGGTGACACGATCGATCATGATCCACCACCCGCAAACACCGCGAATTTATTCTCAGGCGGCGTCGGCGTTTCCTTGGCGGGAGCGACGATCTTTCCTCGAGAGGTGATCGTCAGCCCGAGATCGTGGGCCGCACTGCGCATCTGCTTTCGATAGCGATCCTCGATTTTCGTCCACTTGTCGAAGATGAACGGATCGTTCCTCACATCTTTCGAGCGGAGTTTCTTACCGGCCATAACCCACCCGTCACGGGCGACAATGTAACCGGCGAGCGCATCACAATCGAGATTCGTCATGATCTCGAGATCGATGAGGATTTTCGCGATCTTGTCGAACTCCTCTTTCTGCGCTTTCATCAGATACGATGGAGCCTCAATCGCGTCAGTGGGAACGTCGAGCTCCTCGGATTTTCTCTGTTCGATTTCCGCTTTCGTCAGGTGCTTTTTGCCTTTTGCCTGAACGAGAGCGATCGGTTCCTTATTACGTCCGGCCACGAAAAGCACCTCCATTTCTTTTCGAACAGGCGTTTGTTTTGAAAAAGGGAGTTTTTG
>UZAT01059685.1_pt1 | contig 22668 bp, 27 predicted proteins | sample 2160861 | NCBI WGS metagenome assembly UZAT01 (sample SAMEA5138306, study PRJEB28736) | viral metagenome | reverse complement strand
TAAATACAGTAAAATCAAGGCTTAGAGGGTGTCACAGGTTTGATTTTTACCTGTGACATACCTGTGACACTTGAAGGAGAAATGCATGGCGAAGAAGAAAAAGTCGTCAGCCTGGATGTGGCTGATCGGTATTCCAGTGATAGTGTTCCGTGATTTGATTCTCTACGAACCAGGCCGCGCAAAAGGCAAGCGTAGACGGCGCTGGTAAAAATGAATACATAATCCGCTCAGACGGCTATCCCGATAAGGGGCCGTCTGTTTTTTTGTTTAGGAGGGAATTTATGAGGAAGAAAAACGAAATCGCTCGATTTGCCAGATGGTGTTTCGCCCAGTGTGGTGTTCCGCCGTGTCCGATAACGTATGCACCAGCGAAAACGCTGATCGCGAATGATAACGTGGTTTTCGGTTGTTACCGCTGGGATGAAGGGACTCGCGACCCTGGCGAGATTTTCGTGGCGTATCGCCTGCCAAAGTTCGCTGTGCTGAGCGTGTTAGCTCATGAAATCTGGCATCACCGGCAGCAGGTAGAAACAGGTATAGATAACATGGATGTTGATGCCTGCGAAGCCGAGGCTGATAAGGCTGGCGAGGAACTGCTTGGTTTGTGGCTGATCCGTGGAGGGAGGGTAAAGAATGATTGATCGAATTAAGATGCTGCCTCAGACCGAGGCTACGCTGAAAGACCTGTTTGACCTGGCGATGCAGTGTGATGATCGTAAGAAGCGTATCGAGACAACGCGCTGGATTCGTCGCGAGGCTATGAAGATTCCGACGAACGAGGCGTTTGATCTGGTTTACAAGACGTATCTGCTGGAGGCGCAAAGTGGCGTTTTTGATAGTTATCTGATTTACCTGGAGAAAAACAGGGAACCGGATAAGCGTTTTTATCTGCCTCGCAGAAGTGTGCTGTTGCCACTTGTGCAGGATTTGCAAGACCTGTACGACGGTGAGATTGATTTCCTCGGTGTTTCGTTGCCTCCCCGTGTTGGCAAGAGTACGCTGTGCATACTATTTATGACGTTTGTGATGGGTCACAGGCCGTCTGTGGCAAGTGTGATGTCTGGACACAGTAGCACGCTGACAGAGGGGTTTTACCGCGAAATTCTGAGTATAATCAAGGACTCCGACACATATTGCTGGGCGGATGTGTTCCCCGGCGTTGAGCTTGCGAATACGAGTGCGAAGAACTGTACGATTGACCTGGAGAAGCCGAAGCGTTTTCCAACGATGACGTGTCGCTCCGTTGGCGGTACGCTGACCGGCGCTGTTGAAATCGGCTCGGACGGTATCCTGTACTGTGACGACTTGGTGGAGGATTTGGAGGAATCTCTGAATCCCCAGCGACTGGAGAATAAGTACAACGCGTATCTGAATCAGTTGAAAGACCGCAAGAAGCTGGGTGCCCGTGAGCTGATGGTCGGTACCCGCTGGAACGTGTTCGACCCGCTGGGCCGCATCCAGGAGCAGTATGCCGGCAATCCGAGGTATCGGTTCAGGGTTATTCCTGCGCTGAACGAGAATGGAGAGAGCAATTTTAACTACCAGTACGGGCTGGGATTCGATACGGCGTATTATGTGGATATGCGAAATAGTATCGATGCTGCGACCTGGGCTGCGAAGTACATGGGCAATCCGTACATCAGAGAGGGTTTGCTGTTTCCTGCTGACGAGTTGCAGACATATAACGGTGTGTTACCGGAAGGGGAGCCGGATCGGATTGTCGCCGTATGTGACGTGGCGTTCGGTGGAGGCGATAGTCTGAGCATGCCGATTGCATACGTGTACGGAGACGAGGTGTACGTGCAGGATGTTGTGTTTAATAACGGGGACAAGGAAGTCACGCGTCCGATTGTGGTGGCGAAGCTGAAACAGCATGTGCCTCACATGGCTCGGTTTGAGGCGAATAACGGTGGTGACGCGTACTGCGAGAAGGTGGATGAAACGCTGCGCGCTGACGGCGTTCGGATAAACATGAGCACGAAACGAGCGCCTACGACGCAGAGCAAGTTGAGCAGGATTATCCAGCATGCACCGGATATTAAGAAGTTTTATTTTGTGGATGAGGCGCACCGTAGTAAGGAGTATCGTGCGTTCATGAACGAGGTGACGCTGTTTACACAGGCAGGCAAGAATAAGCACGATGACGCGTGTGATAGCTTGGCGATGCTGGTGGAGTTCCTGGATACGCGCGGAAAGACGGTAACAGTGATGAGAAGGCCGTTTTAAGGAAATATAATACGTATATGATTTATTGTAGTTATAAAAATGTATTAAGTGGAAAGCGCGGAGATGCTATAATTATTGCGTAGGAGGTGAAAGAAGATGCAGATGTTTGGTCGGACGGTCATATATACGGACGTATCTTCCGTGACCTCTGAAAACGTTTGCGAGGTTCTGCTGAAAGCACTGAATGTGCACGCACAGAACGAACGTGAATGCAATTACCTATACGATTACCGAAAGGGCAAAACTCCGATTCTTGGTAAGAAGAAGGAGGTTCGCCCTGAGATAAATAATATTGTGAGCGAAAACCGTGCGGACGAGATTGTGAACTTCAAGGTCGGCTACGGTTTTGGTGAGCCTGTCCAGTATATTCTGAGAGGCGAGAATAAGTCGCTGATTCAGGATCTTGACATGCTGAATGATTTCCTGTATGCCGAGGATAAAGCTTCGGATGACAGGAAGATCGCAGACTGGTTCAATATCACCGGCACTGCGTACCGCATGGCGCTCCCCCGGAAGCACTACACCGAGGACGAAGCCCCGTTCGGTGTTTACACGCTTGATCCCAGGAACACGTTTGTCGTGTATCACAGCGGTATCGGAAATGAACCTGTGATGGGCGTGAAGCGCATCATCCAGGATAATCAGTTGCCGCTGTACAGCGTGTACACGAAGGATCGGTATTTTGAGATCGAGGACGGCGTTCTGAAGCTCCAGAAGTCCCACATGCTGGGCATGGTGCCGATCATCGAATACCCGTCCAGCGACATCAGAATGGGTTCGTTCGAAGTGGTGCTGTCTCTGCTTGACGCGCTGAATGCTGCACAGAGCAACCGCATGGACGATGTTGTGCAGTTCGTGAACAGCTTCCTGGCGCTCATCGGCGGTCAGATGGACGATGAAGGATACAAGAAGCTGTCGGAGTACAAGATGTTGTGTCTGCCTGAAGGTGTAGATGCAAAATATCTGAGCGCAGCGATGAACCAGGGCGATATGCAGACGCTCGTCGATGCGATTCGACATAGCGTTTACGCGATTTGCGGTGTTCCATCGCAGTCGAGTGAGAGTGCAAGTACCAGCGACACTGGTCGTGCAGTTATCCTGCGCGGCGGCTGGGAGCAGGCCGAGGCCAGGGCGAAGCTCATGGAAATCGAGTTCAAGCGTAGCGAGAAGCGGTTCCTGAAGCTGATTCTTGGGATCCTGCGAAACTCGGTCGGCACGAAGCTGCGACTGTCGAACATCGAGATTAAATTCGGTCGCCGTTACGTGGACAGCCTCGTCACGAAAACCCAGGCGCTTCAGCAGATGCTCACGGCTGGCATCGCTCCCCAGGTTGCAATCGCGACTTGCGGCATCTGGAACGACCCGACGGATGTGTTCTTGCAGAGCAAGCCGTATCTTGAACAGTGGGAAGTGAACGATGACGATGAGGATGTACGAACGAACGGACACGCACATGAAGAAACTGCGGGAGATGATCCGCAGGGAGTTCGCGAAGAGTCGCCAGATGATGGCGATGGACGAGCTTAATGTGATCAGGGCCAGCGAAAAGATGTACGAGAAGTTGGAAAAAGCCAACGAGGAGGCATTTTTGAAGCTGGCCCGTGATCGTTACAAGGATATCACCGGGGAGGAAGCCGACAGGAAATCAACGCTTGCATGGCTGCTGTTGTTCCTGCTGGCTTACAATCCCGTAACAGAGTTTATCTACAAGAACGAAGTGAAGCGCAAGCGAGACAGATTCGCTGAAACGATGGTAGCAAGCCCAAACAAGTTGCTTGCAATCAAGCGTGCGCTGTCACTGTGGTTGCGCCAGACAGAGCAGTTCCTGGTTCTCGTCGAGGATGAGGCTGTTCTGAGGGCGTACAAGCGCATGGGGTATAAGCGAGTTCGCTGGTTTACCCAGGTGGACGAACGCCGTTGCCCTGACTGCGCTGCACGTCACGGGAAGGTTTACTCCATAAATAGGGTGCCTCCCAAACCGCATCGGAATTGCCGATGCTACATAGAACCTGTAAATGATTAAGAAAGGATGAAGGTGTATGCGCGATATTCGATGCCCCCGTTGCGGTGCCCTGATGGGCCGTGTGAACGGTGAAGCCCAGCTTCGTTGCCGACGCGCACGATGCTATGCAATCGTGAATGTCAGCACTGTGACTGGCGAGGCAACCACGATTCGCTACGGTGTGGGTAATGACTACACTCGCTGTAACGAAGTCACCACGCTCGATGAAATTGACGCGAAGTACATTCGTGGGGAATATCCCCAGCCCTGATAAAAACTAATCATTCTTAGTCGCTTAGACGACGTTTGGCCCGTGAAAACGGGTTAAGCGTCGTTTTTGCATTTATGGCAGAGAGAACTGCCTTATCAAACGCAAGCACAGTGCAGAGAAGCACTCTAAACAACGCAGGAGGTATAAAACATGAAAATCGACGTTACGAAGATCGAAGGCTACGCTGACATGACTGCCGAGGAAAAGCTGGCGGCACTGGAGGCGTATGAACTGGATACATCTGGGATGGTTCGCAAGGAACTGCTTGACAAGGCAACCAGTGAGGCCGCTGGTTACAAGAAGCAGCTCCGAGAGAAGCTGTCCGAAGATGAGAAGGCAACCGCAGAGCGTGACGAACAGTTCCGAGCTATCACCGAGGAGCTGGAAACGCTGCGCACTGAAAAGGCGATTGATACTGCTGCGAAGCGGTGGATGGGCCTGGGTTACGATGAGAAGCTGGCGACGGAAACTGCAAAGGCGATGGTGAGCGGTGATACCGAAAAGGTGTTTGCGAACCACGCGAAGTTCATCGCAGAAAAGGAAAAGGCATTACGAGCAGAACTGCTCAAGGATACCCCTGCACCTCCTCCCGGCGAAGGTGGCAAGGGCATGACGAAGGAAGCCTTCCGCAAGCTGACGCTTGCTGAGAAGGCCAAGTTCGCCGAGGAACAGCCGGAACAGTATCAGGCATTTTATAAGGAGGAATAACACATGGCTAATACCACTTATCCCAATCACGTCCTGGCTCATGAAGTTGAAGATCAGTACAACAGCCATCTTGATCTGATGACCTTCTGTACGGTCGACAATGATCTGGTCGGCACTCCCGGCATGAAGAAGAAGATTGTCGTGTACAGCGCCACTAATGGCACTGAGAAGCTGGCGAAGGGCGCTGGTAACACCAAGTCCATCGAAGCGACTCACACCACTAAGGAGTTCGAGATTCTGCTGGCTCAGAACCGCTTCGATTACTTCGATGAGGAGCAGATGGAAGATCCTCTGTGCGTGCAGACTGGCATGCGTCACGCTGGCGTTGACCTGTTCAACACCGTGAATGAGGACATTTTCGCCGAGTTCAACAAGGCTACCAAGACCATCAATGCCACTGCTATCAACTTCGACGCTTTCGTTGACGCTGTTGCTGGCATGGGTCTGGAGAAGCTGGAGGGCGTTGAGGTGTTCGCGTTCGTGGCGAACGAGGACATGGCCTCTCTCCGCAAGACGCTCAAGGATGATCTCAAGTATGTTGAGGCGTTCGTCCGTGGCGGCTACGTCGGCACTGTTGCTGGCGTGAACCTGTACATCAAGAAGGACGCTGTGCCTGGCACGATTGTTGGCGGCACCAAGGCTGCTGTCACTCTGTTCAACAAGAAGGGCATCGAGGTCGAGCAGGAGCGCGAAGGCAACATCCGTAAGAACACCATCTACACCCGCAAGTTCTATCTGCCTGCTCTGACTGACGAGACTAAGGCTTTCAAGATCGTCAAGACCGCCTAATAAAGGAGGACGGACAGCATGACTGACAATGAAAAGCTACTCGCTCTGCAAAATCGCATCAAGCCGGATGTAGCTGACGAAGCTGTGCTGTCCGCCCTGCTTGAGCAAGCTGGAGCGATTGTCCTGAACCGTCGTTTTCCGTTTGGCTATCCCGCAGGGACGGCAGTCCCTCGTCAGTATGGGCACGTCCAAGTCTCTATCGCCCTGGAGTTGTATAACAAGAACGGTGCAGAAGGACAGACGGCGCACAGCGAAAACGGGATCAGCCGAACCTACGAATCGGCGGATGTATCCTCCAGTTTGCTCAAGCAAATTATCCCGATTGTGGGGAGCGTGATCCAGAATGCGGACGCTTAACCGAAACGGTCGAAAAGTGACCTACGAGCGAGTGATCAGCACCGTGCCGATTCTCGATGAGTACGGCAACGAAACGCTGGAAGTTCGCAAGGAATACGCCCCACCCGTCGAGGTCAACTGGAACGTCAGTGCTGCGGTCGGTGAGGAGGCTACCGAGGTTTTCGGTGACCTCACCGACTACAGCCGGACGATCTCCCTGTGTGGCGATTGTCCTGTTTCAGAAGGCGACAGAGTGACATTCAACGGGAAAATCTATAAAATCGTAAAAATCGCGGATAGCAAGAATGCCTACTTGCTGGCGCTTCGTGAGGTGGCTGGCAATGGCTAAAGAGATCGTGGTAGACCCCCTTGACAAAGGGAGTATCGCAAACGCGATCAAGGAGCTGAAAAAGTACAAGCAATGGGTGCAAGTGAAGGAGAGGGATCTTCGTTTACGACTGGCACAGATCGGAGCGACAGTGGCCTCCCTTCAATTCGCGCGTGCAATCTACAACGGCTCCAACGATGTTTCTGTCCGTGTGGACGATACGGGTAGCGTCGCAGTGATTTACGCAGAGGGTTCTGCCGTTGCGTTTATCGAGTTCGGCGCAGGTGCAAAGTACGGCTACGGTCATCCCGAAGCTGGAAAGTTTGGCACCGGCCCTGGCACATACCCGGATGGCAAAGGCCACTGGGACAGTCCTTACGGATGGTGGTTCGCTCACGGTGAGCACAGCTACGGCAATCCTCCTGCGATGGCAATGTTCCAGGCGCGAGAGGAAATCGTTGAACAGATCACACAGATCGCAAGGGAGGTGTTCTCGCGTTGATCGATGTCAGCAATGAAGTTTTTACGGAGATTGCAAACAAGGTTCGTGCGGAACACAGCTCTGTCACCGTGATCGGTGAAAACGTGAGATTCCCTAATCAGTTCCCGTGTGTGACCGTTGACGAGACATACAATGTTCCGTCGAATCTTGACACGTCTGATTCTGAGCCGTTTGCAGATGTGACGTATCGCGTCCAGGTGTGCTGCGCAGGCGAGGGGAAACGTGCTCAAGCGCGAAAGATTTTCAAGACGGTGAGCGATGCCTGCTGGGGCATGAACCTGATCCGCAAGACCTATACGACCACGCCCGATGTTTACAACAGTAGTATCTACCAGATTACTGCGACGTTTGAGGCGGTGGTTCGGCGTGACGGTATGATTTTTAGGAGGTAATGAATCATGGCTATTTCCACTTATCTGGCTACGCTCAAGTGGGGCGAAACCGATTCTGCTGTGGCGAAGGTCATCGACATCAAGGAGTTCCCCGATCTGATGGGTGAACCCAATATGCTTGAGACCACCACTATGAGCGATGCTGCTCAGACTTATATCCCTGGCATCAAGTCTATGGACAGCATGTCTTTCACTTACAACTATGACAAGGAGACCTTTGCCAAGGTCAAGTCCGACGAGGGCAAGAAGCTGTTCTACGCTCTGGAGTTCTCTGATGGCTCTAAGTTCACTTGGCAGGGCAGTCACACTGCGACCCTGGCTGGCAAGGGCGTGGATGAGGTTGTTGAGGGCGGCATTTCCATCGCTCCCAGCACCGAGGTTGTTTTCAACGCTGGCACCTAATAATCTTATAAACTAACAGGAGGAACAAAAAAATGTCTGTTTTGAAGATCGCTTATAAGGGCAAGAACTACGAGCTGGGTTTTACCCGCAACACTGTGATGGCGCTGGAGCGTCAGGGTTTCGCGATTGGCGAAATGTCCTCCAAGCCCATGACGATGCTGCCGATGCTTTGGCAGGGCGCTTTTGCCGCTTATTGCAAGGGTACGAAGCGTGATCTGATGGACGAAATCTATGATCACATCTCTGACAAGGAAGGCCTCATTGCAGCTCTGGCGGAGCTGTACGCAGAGCCTCTGAACACGCTCACTGATGAGCCTGCTGACGGTCAGGGAAACGCGACTTGGGAGATTGTCCGTTAAGCGAAGAACAGGCAGTCTCCCCTGCTGAAATCTTCAACGAGGCGTTCCCGTATTATCTGTCGATAGGGATGTCTTATGATCTGTATTGGGATGGCAGGCCGGAGCTTGTCATCCCGTACAGAAAGGCTGATGTATTACGCCAAAAACGCGAGAACAACAACGCGTGGCTCCAGGGTGCGTACTTCCGCCTTGCAGTGCTTTCGTCGCTCGACAAGAAGGCGAAGTATCCTAAGCAGCCTATTGAAATCGCTGCTCAGCAGGAAGTCAAGCGTAATGGCTTGACCGCGAAGCAGGAGAAAGCCAAGGCGGCTATGATGGCGTTTGCGGAACGTTTCAATCAAAAAAATGCACTCCGATGCAGAAGCAAAGGGGTGATTTGAGTTGAGTACACAGATCGACAGTCTGTCGATTCGAATTGAATCAAATTCGCGAAGTGCAACGGCGGCGATTGACGGTCTGGTTGCTGCGCTCGGCAGACTGAAAACGGCAGCGAACGTCGGTGGTGCTGATAAGAGCATCTCCAAGATTGCGACTGCTGTAAACAAGGGCATGTCCAGCTCCTCAAGCTCTTTTAATAAGGGCGCAAAGGCAGCTAAGACTTTTACAAAGGCTACAGACGATGCTGCGCATAGTGCTGGCAAACTCCAAGTTATGCTCGGCGGTGCTGCAAGCGGTATGCTGCAACTCATCGGTAACGCGGTGGGTATCCACAGCGTTGGTCAAGCGCTGGCTAATGCACTCGCGCAAGCGCGTGAATGGGATGGCATTGCATCTCGTTTTGCCGAAGGCTTCGGCGATCAGGTAAATGAAGCGTATGCCCATGTGCAGAAGCTGTCTGAAGCTCTGCACATCAACGATCAGGTGTTTATGCAGTACAGTTCGAACTTCGCCACTCTTGGGCGAGGTTTCGGTGTTGCAGAAACGGCGATCAAGGATATGTCCATCGGCCTGACTGAGTTGGGCTATGACATCTGGGCAAAGAACAACGACTTCTACACGTTTGAAGAAGCTCTGTCTGCTGTTCGTTCCGCTATTATCGGCGAGGTTGAGCCGATTCGTCGTGCTGGTATCTCTATCACGGAGGCGATGCTGAAAGAGACTGCGGCGACAAACGGCATCACAAAGAGTGTAGAGCAAATGACCGAAGCCGAAAAGGCGATGTTGCGCTATAAGGCGATGGTTGACCAAGCTTATGCATCCGGCACTGTCGGAACGTACATCAAAGAGCTTGGTACTGTTGAAGGTTCTTCCCGCGCACTTGCTCAGCAGCTCAAGGGCCTGGCTCAGGCAATCGGTTCTCTGGTTATGCCTGCCATTGCGGCTGTACTGCCGTATTTCCAGGCGCTTGTCGCGCTTGCAACACGGGCAATTTCGGCCATCGCTTCACTGTTCGGCTTCCGGATCAAAGCTCCGTCGTGGGGCGGTGGCCTGAGCAGTGCAGCGGATAGCGCAAATGCCGCAACTGGTGCGCTACAGGCCACGACGAAAGCTGCAGAGGGTGTCGGCAGTGCGGCACCTACTATCAGCAAGACCACCAAGGCTCTTGACAGCGCTGGCAAGTCGGCAAAGAAGCTCAGGGATTACATGATGGGCTTCGACGAACTCAATGTCATCAAGCCCCCGGAGGAAAACTCCGGTGGAGGCGGTGGCGGTGGAGTCGGCGGAGGTGGGATAACTCTTGAGACTGGGAGTCTGTGGACGGACGAGATGATCGCCGCTGCGGAACTCAAGGCTGATGAAATCGCCAACAATATCAAGAAGTTCCTACAGCCGATTATCGATGCAATTAAGGCTATCGATTTTGAGCCTCTTGTTAGCGGCGCAACGCGCTTGTGGGAGGCTTTGAAGCCCTTTGCAGCCACTATCGGCGCTGGCCTGTATTGGTTTGTGCTGAATGTTCTCGTACCGCTGGCTGGCTACACAATCGAGAATGTCATTCCTGCATTTTTGAATGCTCTCGCTGCAGCTCTTGAGTGGGTCACTCCGCAGTTGCAGGCGTTCGGCGGTTGGATAGCCGCGAACAAGGAACATATCGCGACGGTTGCTGTGTACGTGGCTGCGTTCTTTGCGGCGTTCAAACTGGTCGGCCTCGTCAAGACTGCCGTTGCTGCTATCGGCCCTCTTACCGGCGTTGTTAGCGGATTGCAAAACGGGCTGGGCTTCCTGATGACGCGTATTCAGTCCCTTATCGTCCTGTTCTCGTCTGGCGGCGGTGGTCTCGCTGGTGCAGCAGCGGTTGTCAAGGCTATTTTCTCCAGTCTTGTTTCTACAGTGTTCTCGCCGCTTGCACTCGTTATTGTCGCAGTTGCAGCAGCAATCATGGTGTTGGTGAAGAACTGGAACAAGGTTGTCAAGACGTTCAAGAATTTCGTCAAGAACATCGATCTTGCAGGGAAATTTGAGGCGATCAAGACGGCACTGGCTCCTCTTACAGAGAAGCTGGCTGGACTGAATGACCTGTTTACGATAATCGGTACGGCGGTGCTTGCGGTTCTCCAGCCTGCTATCGCGGTTCTTGCTGGCGCGTTCAACGCCGTGCTGTCCGCAATCGCTCCGCTGATTGATGCAGTCGGTGGCTTGATTGACATTTTTGCTGGTTTCGGCACATTCCTCGTAGGCATTTTCACTGGTGATATGGCAAAAGCTGGCGATGGCGTTCGCACGATGATCGACGGTGTGACGGGTCTGTTCTCCGGTTTGTGGGAGGCCTGTGCTGGATTCGTTGTCGGCTTCGTCGACGGCGTGATTGGCTGGTTCACCAGTCTTGGCGAGACGCTGGGTGTCGGCGAATGGTTCCAAGGTGCACTTGACTGGTTCGCAGCGCTGCCTGGAACCATCTCCAATTTCTTCTCGGAGGCATGGACTTTCGTCCAAGGCGTGTTCGGAGAAACTGTAGTCGGTGATTACTTCAATGCTGTTGTAAGCTGGGTCACAGCGCCGTTCCAAGTGATCATCGCACTTTTCCAGGGTGACTTTGAAGGTGCCTGGGAAGCTGCGAAAGCTCCTTTCGCCGCCGCTGGAGAGTTTTTCGGTGGCGTTTGGTCTGCGATTGAGGGTGCATTTGCCGCTGTTGATACCTTCTTTACAAACACGTTCGGCGAGTCGTGGACGGCTGTTAAAAATGCCTTTTCTGATTCTGTGGTGGGTCAGTATTTCGGACAGGTATGGAATACCGTCGAGGGTGTTTTCTCGGCTGCGAAGTCCGTGCTCTCTGGTAACTTCTCCGATGCGTGGGAGGCTATCAAGGGCGTGTTCGCTGGCTGGGGAACTTTCTTCTCTGACCTATGGAACACGATTTCCACGACGTTTTCGTCGCTGGGCACTACCATTGGCGATGCTGTAGGCGGCTCTGTTCGGTCTGGTATTAACAGCATTCTTTCGTGGGTGCAGAACACGATCAACAACGTGATCAACCTCATCAACGGTGCTATTGACATCATCAACGCTGTACCTGGTGTGAATGTTGGCAAAATCAAACCGGTTTCCATTCCGATGATGGCCACTGGTGGTTTCGTCGATGAAGGGCAGTTGTTCATCGCCCGTGAGGCTGGTGCCGAGATGGTCGGCTCGATGGGTGGTCGCACAGCCGTTGCGAACAACGACCAGATCGTGGAAGGCATCTATCAGGGCGTGTATGCAGCCGTCCGCGCAGCAATACAGGAGAATGGCAACAACAGCAGCACGCCGATCAACGTCTATCTCGATGGCAAGCAGATCACTGCAACCGTTGAGAAGCGACAGCGCGAACGCGGCGCAACCATCATGACGGGAGGTGTGAACTTTGGCTATTGAGGCACTTGTATACGTCAATGGCTATCCTCTCCCGGAGCCGTCCACGTACAATGGAAACACGTCTACGCTCGTTGACTCCGCACGTAACGTGTCCGGCTACATGATTGGTTCCGTCATTCGTGACGATGTTGCCAAGGTTGAACTCACTTGGCGCTACCTCACTGTTGAGCAGTGGGCTTATGTGAACAAGCTGTTCAGCATGGCTCATGGTGGCGCGTTCATCAACTCGGTAAACTTTTTCGATCAGACTGCTGGCGGCTATATCACGCGTCAGATGTATGTGGGTGATCGCAAAGCAGGAATGTGGCGCAGAGATCCCCATACTGGCGCGGTGCTTGGCTGGACGGACTGTTCACTATCTTTGGTGGAGGTGTGATTTATGATTGCTACGTCGGACAAGTGGAGAGTGGCACAGCTTGGCTCCCTTGTGCCGGAGGCTTTCGTTGAAATCGCATACGAAGTCACCGAACCAGGCTTGCAGGAGAGTGCCAGCGAATCTAACAACGGCTCTACGAGCTTTTCCAACCATGAAAACATTGTTGACATGATCACCCGTAACCATCCGACTTACGCCACCCTTGAGCACAATCTGTGGTCGCTGGATGGCAAGCGCGGCATGCTGCCAAGCGCGGAGGATACGGGTTACGTGAGCAGTGCGATCAGCGGGGGAGATGGAACTTTCTCCACCTCCCCCGTTATTACAATCACGATGGACACTCTGCACACGCAGGCGATTCCTGGCATCGTGATCACATGGAGCACCGCTTTTGAGGAATATGCGACTCGGTTCCGAGTTCGCGTTTTCAACGGGGCTACCGAGATTCATTCTCAGGAGTTTGAAAACGCAACCGTCGAAACGGAATGCATTTTCACACTGGCTGGCTATGACAAAGTGCAGATTGAGATTCTTGAGTGGTGCATGCCGAATCGTCGTGCGCGTGTAGAACGCCTGTTCCTCGGCGCGATACAGACGTACACCAAGAACAATCTGCTTGGCTATACCCACACCCAGAGCGCAGACCTTCTGAGCGCAGAACTGCCTAAGAACAGCATCATGTTCAGTCTGAACAATGCTGATGGCACCTGGAATCCTGACAATCCTTCTGGTAACATCCGTTTCCTTACGGAGCAGCAGGAGGTCAAGGTTCGCTACGGACTCAAGCTTGATGACGGGGTTGAGTGGGTCAAGGCTGGTACGTTCTGGATCAGCGAATGGGAAACGCCCGCGAACGGTCTTGAGGCAAGGTTTACTGCTCGAGACGCGCTTGAGTTCATGAGCGATATCTATACAGGCCCTCGCAAGGGCATGTTGTATACTATCGCGACTGTGGCCTTCGCGCAATCAAACATCCCTACGTTGGACAACGGTAGTCCGAGATATATCATTTCCGATAATCTCAAGGAATACTACGCTGACTTCACAGAGGATGACTCAGACTACACGTGTGCGGAAATCGTTCAGCTTTGTGCAAACGCTGCCTGCTGTGTGATGTTCCAGGATCGTGAAGGTGTATTGCATGTTGAGCCTATCCGCGAGAATTCTGCCGGATATGCGATTCGCAAGATGGTCAGCTATGCGCATCCTGAGTTTACGATGACCAAGCCCTTGAAGTCTGTATCCGTAAACGGAGGACTTGGAATCGCAACACAAGCGGCAACGGGCGAAACTCAGACGGTGGAGAATGCACTGATTTCCGACCCGATCCGAGCGAAACATGTGGCAGAATGGGTGCGCAAGACGCTGGAGAATCGAAAGATTGTCAGCGGCGAATACCGTGCTGATCCTTCGCTGGATGTGCTGGATAAAATCGCCGTAGAGAGTAAGTACGGCATCAACAACGCGATTTACGTGACGGAGATCGAGTACACGTACAGTGGCGCTTTCAAGGGTAAATACACTGGCAGATCGACGGACTTCGACGTGGAAGTGTGGTATTCCGGCGAACTGGTCAGCGGGGAGGTGTAACGTGTGCTTGAGCTGATTACAGACAGAACGGCGCAAGATGTTGCCCGGCTGCAAACGCTGAATGCCAAGGGCTGGGACAACATGAGCGATGCCGAGAAAGCTGAATGGCGAACGGCATCAAAGGGTGCGTATAACTACAGCGATCTGAACCGCGTAGAAAACGCGGTAAAGTACCTGGGCGAACTTCTGAATGAGAATCATTTCCCTGTGGAGCTACTGGAGGTTCGCACATGGAATGCTGCAGACGTGCCTACGCTGACGGATATGACAAGATATCTTGAAAACATCCGTCGAATCAGGGAGGCGTTTGTTACGCTGACCACAACGCCGCAAGTGCCAGCATCAATGAGGAATTTGACTTATGTGGAGGCGAACGCCATTGAGCAGATTCTTGCTGATGTTGACAGGCTGATGGGAAACATGCTTTCTACCTATTATCATTGCGGTGAAGTTTTCGGAGGTGAATTGTATTGATCCAGGTGGTTGACAGAGTTCCTACCTATCCAAATAGAATCAGGATCACAAAGAGTGACGGTACGAGTGAGTACGTCACCTGGGAGCGTGCAGACGAGCCTGTGGTGGAGGGCACTCCGATTAACAAGGCGCTGTTTGACAGCATTGCTGCGGACATTGGCGTGAATGCAGACAAGACGGTGTTTGTTTCCAAGTCCGGCAGTGACACGCTTGGTGATGGCACTGCCTCTAATCCGTATCAGACGATCATGAAGGCGGTTAACTCTCTGCCTAAGAATCTGAACGGCAAGAGAATGGTGATCAACATTGCCGCTGGTACTTACTCCGAGACGGTGAACATTGAGCACTTCGTCGGAGGCGTTATTACCATCAACGGCGTTGTTGGTGCTGGCGTTACGATTACTGGTCTGACGATGCAGAATTGTGCGGTGCTGGTCGACGCGATCTCCTTGAACGTAGGTAGCGGCGGCATCTTCGTTGGCGCGAAGGGCATGTTGTATAGTGCATCCAGTAACATTACGGTGTCCGGCGCTGCAAATGGTGTCATCCTGCGCTATGGCGCTGTGATGGAGATTACCACGCGCCTCACGATCAACAACGCGACGAACCGTGCAATCCAGGTGCAGTATGCTTCTACGGCAAGTATTGCGGCTCTGGCAGGCAGTGGCAACAGCATTGGCGTGTACGTGTACAACAGCGAGGTATACCTGTTTGGTAATACCTTGAGTGCTACCACTGCTACGATCAACGACAACGGTGTCCTTAATATTAGGGGGGCTGGCTAATGGCAACAGTAATTCATATGGGTGTTGAGTATCCCTGCGCGACGGCGCTAAAGGGTGAGGACTATGTTCATCTGCTGAATGAGCAAGGCAAGATGATCGTTGCCTTCGACGGCGTGTCCGATTTCAGCGATTTCAGCATTGCAGGTGGCACGTGGATTACGCCGACGGCAGAGAATAATTGCTTCCTGGCTGTGGTCAAGGATGATGGCACCATTGGTAAGGGTAACCACAGGTGTAGCGATATTCCTACTACGCTTGCCAGTATGAGTGATGTAACCGTCTGCGATTCCATGCCGACGAGCTTTGTTGAGGGTCAGTGGTATCTCGTAAAGGCGGAGGTGTAAGCTATGCCACAGCTTCCGCCTATTTATGCAGAGGGTTTCAGCCTGAATGCTACATGGAATTGCTATTATCGGTGTTACGAATCTGGTGGCTATAGCGTGTGGCAGGAACCGAGTGGACTGCCGCAAGCTTCAAATGTTGTCACGTTTTCCTACGAACTTCCCCAAAGAGCGAAAGTGAAAAACGTAAAGGTTCACAGTAAATGGGAAGGATCGTCGTTTGGTATTCGCAGAAAAGCTGTGAACGGAGTGGCTGTCGGGGACGATGGGTTTGTAACGATTGACAATTTTGATGATTCAAAAACATCTATTTCTGTCGAGTTCTTGCTTACAGCAGAGAAGGATGATCCGCATTCTTACCACAAAGATGATATTGAAAGATACGAAATTTCCAGTATGGTCGACAAAACTATCACCCTCGGCTCTCACACTTCTTCCGTCAAAGTCACAGAAGTATACCTCTTGATCGAATACGAGGAGGACAAGGGTGGCTACATCTACCACGCTGAAAACGGCGTGCTTGTTCCTTACAACTTCTACCGTGCTGAGGGCGGCGTGCTGGTGCCTTACTACATGTTTGGCGCACCGTATGATCACGAAGTCGTGACGCAAAATCTGCTTACGGCAGATGGTGAGAATCTACGCACCTCTGATGATAAGCAATTCAAGGTGACAGGAGGGGAGTAACGATGGCTGATTATACATCCAAATACAAAGGAGAACAGATCGACGAAGCTGTAGGCAAAGCCTTGGTTGGCGGTGCTGGCGCAGTTACGTCGGTGAACGGTCAGACGGGCGCTGTACAGCTTGACATCCCCGACGTGCCGGACTGGGCCATGCAGACGAAGAAGCCTACGTACACGGCTTCCGAGGTCGGAGCGCTGCCGAGTACCTACAAGCCGCCTGATCAGACGGCTGAACAGGTAGGCGCTGATCCTGCTGGCACGGCCGAGGATACCGTCGGCGACCACAACACGGCAGTTAATGCTCATACAGACATCCGCGCCCTGATCGCTAATCTGAAGCAACGCCTTGATTCTCTGATGGACTGCGATGACACGACGCTTGATCAGCTTAGTGAGATCGTTACTTACATCAAGAACAACAAGTCCATTATCGACAGCATCGCCATCGATAAGCTGAGTGCAACGGATGTTATCAACAATCTGGTAACGAACGCGACGAACAAGCCACTGTCTGCTGCCCAGGGTGTGGCGCTGAAGAAACTGGTTGACGAGATTTCCGTGCCGACGAAGGTTTCTCAGCTGACCAACGACAGCGGGTATTTGACTAATCAGTCGGTGGGCGATGTCCTGGCGACGGCAAAGGAGTCCGGCGAGTTCGACGGTGTGGGTGTTGCGAACATCTACCAGAAAACCACAAGCCTTACAGACGGCGGCGAAAACGTCTACGTCATTGAACTGACTGACGGCACGGTATCCAACTTCAAGGTTCGGAACGGTAGCAAGGGCGGTAAAGGTGATAAGGGCGACCCGGGCAAGGATTACGCTTTCGACCCGACTGCCTACAGTCTGCCTATCCTTTACCTGACCGGCGACACCACCGGCATGAGTAAGGATGTCGAGGCCACTTTGACCTATGAGTGCGAGGACAAGGACGGAAACGCGAAAAGCGGTACATGCACGGTGAAGTGGCAGGGGTCGTCCTCCCTTGCCTACGCAAAGAAAAACTATACGGTCAAGTTCGACAATGCTTTCGAGGTCGTGGATGGATGGTCTGCACAGAAGAAGTATTGCTTCAAAGCAAACTTCATCGACCACAGCCATGCACGCAATCTTGTATCCTGCAAGCTGTGGGGGCAGATCGTCAAGAGTAGGGATGGCGTGGACAGTAGACTGACCGCACTACCCAATGCTGGCGCGGTGGATGGCTTCCCGTGCGTCATCATGCTTAATGGGGAATTCCACGGACTGTATACATGGAACATTCCCAAGGATGGCTGGATGTTTGGCATGCCTACGGGCAGCAATGTGCAGCAGGCAATCGTGTGCGGTGATAAATACACAGATGCGACATACTTCAAGGCGTTGGCGGCATTGGACGGTACGGACTATGAGTTGGAGTATTGCTCAACCAGCGATACAAGCTGGGTTAAAACCAGCTTTAACCGAATGCTGCAAGCGGTCATCGACAGCAACGGTGGCAACATTGATACCGTGCTTTCAAAGTACATCGACATCGACAGCGCAATCGACTACATGATTGACACGGTACTGGTACAAGCTCCTGACTGTCAGGCGAAAAACACGCTGTATGTGACATATGACGGCGTGAAGTGGTTTATGAGCGCGTATGATCGCGATTCTACTTTCGGGCTGCATTTTGCAGGAAAGAGTTTCTACGGGCTCGACGAAGCGCCTACGTTTACCGGGTGGAAGTATCATCGGCTGATGAATTTGCTCTGGACGTACAAGCGTGAGGCTATCAGGACGAGATACGCAGAAATCCGTGCAGAGGCGCTGTCTGAAAGCAATGTGGCGAAGATGCTTTGGAATTTTGAAAGCGCCATTCCGAAAGCACTTTTGAACAGAGATGTTGAAAAATGGCCGTCTATTCCGTCATCCTCTGTCAGCGATGTGCATCAGATGATGGAGCATTATAGACTGCGCTGCCGATTGGTGGATGAGTGGGTCAAGAGTACGAGTGGAGAGTTAGATCCGCCCAGCGGATACACCAACCTCGTGCCGACTTCGGTTGACGCAAGCGGCAATGTCTACAACAGCAAGGGCTACAAAGACGGATACCGCATGAACTCGTCTGGCTTGGAGGTAGCTGAAACCGGCTCGACGGTAACTGGTTTCATGGCTTGCAAAAACACTGACACAATCCGGGTAACTGGTTTGCCGTTTGGCCCTGCTGCCTCTTGCGGCGTGTATGGATACGTCTCTTGCTTTGATGCCGAAAAAAACAAGCTTGTCAGCACAAGTATGGACAATATTTCCACTTCCTCTACAGGAGGAACGAATCAAGGCATCACAATGTCCAACCCGTCTGGCACATGGGGGAAAAATAATATCGTTACGCTCACTTTCGGTGGCGTTTCCAGCACGATGGCGTACCTCCGCATCAGCTCCTCGATTGACGCAAACGCTGGTGTGCAGACCGGTGCTGATTTGATCGTAACAAAGAACGAGGAAATCACATAAACGACACAGCCTGGCGGAACGGAAACTGTGACGGGATGGACGGATACAGGGCACAACATTGTGCAGAGTTAATGACCACACGGGGGACGGCAAATGAGCCGTTCCCCACAAACGGAGGCGATTGCTATGACGAAAACGAGCGAGGGCCTTGTGAAATGGGCCATAGAAGCACATAAACACGGCTGGGTTTACTGGTACGGCACCTGCGGATATGTCTGCACAAGTGACTTGCTGAAACGCAAAACGAATCAGTATGGCAAGCCGCATTACGTCCCTGAACGCGAAGCAAAGTACAAGAAACACATTGCCGCTGGCAAGGTGTGCGCCGATTGCATCGGTTTGTTCAAATCCTATGCGTGGGACGAGGATGACAACATCGCCACTCGCGATAGCGACTACGGATCCAACGGGCATCCTGATCAGGGCGCAAAGACCGTACTGAGTAAGTGCAAGGTCAAGGGTGATATCAGCGCTATGCCTGAAATCCCCGGCCTTGCCGTCTGGACGAAAACCGGTGGTCACATCGGTTTGTACGTTGGCAACGGCGAGGTGATCGAACTGCGCGGCTTCTCCTATGGTTGCAAGCGCAGCAAGCTCAGTGAGCGTTCGTTCACAACATGGGGGTTGTACCCGTATGTGCTGTACTCCGATGAGCACGTTGCTATGGCGAAAGCTGCTGCTGGTACGTACTCTCCCACGCTTCGCAAGGGTAGCAACGGCTCCGAGGTAAAGGAGCTGCAGAACCTTCTGATTAGCCACGGGTACAAGTTGCCGCAGCACGGCGCTGATGGGGACTATGGCGTGGAGACGGTGAACGCCGTCAAGCGGTTCCAGAAAGACAATGGCTTGACATCCGACGGTATCTGTGGAGCAAAAACCTGGGCAGCTCTCAGGGCTACTCATAGCGTGAAGTATAAGGTGACGATCCCTGGCGTGAGCAAGGCCGTCGCTGGTGAGATCGTCGCAAAGTATGGCGGCGAGATGATTGAGGAGGTGTGATTCCAATGAGCGAAGTTGTACAAGCGGCTCTGATTTCGGGGGCCTTTGCGCTGCTCGGTAGTGCGCTTGGCGTTATCGCGTCAGCAAGAATGACTAACTACCGTCTGGCGCAGCTTGAGAAACAGGTCGAGAAACACAACAATGTTGTGGAGCGCACCTACAAGCTGGAGGGCCGCATGACCGAGGCTGAACACGAACTGAAGGATCTGAAACAGTTTCATCAGCCGCATTGAGGAGGGGTTCCATGCACTCGGTAAGAGCAGATTTTCCTACAGACTGGCCCCATGCGAATGTGTACACCCTAGCAGACTTGCACATCGGCGACGCACACTGTGACGAGTCGGAAGTGCTGGCCCGTGTCAAGGCTGTGGCAGATGACCCATATGGGCTTTGTATTCTTAATGGCGACCTGATGAACACTGCTCTCCGCAACAGCGTCTCTGATGTATACGGCGAGATCTTATCTCCCATGCAACAGATCACCTACCTGGTCAATATGCTCCGCCCGATCGCTGGGAAGATCATCGGCGCGACGGCTGGTAATCATGAGAACCGGGTGTATCGGTCTGATGGCATCGATGTGATGCGCCTCGTCTGCCGGGAGCTAGGCATCGAGGAAAAGTATGCGCCTGATGGCGTGCTGATATTCCTGCGGTTTGGTACCAAGGCGCATCCTCAACACGTCAAGGAAGGCCGCAATCCTCGACAGTGGTACACGATCTACGCGACACACGGCAGTGGCGGCGGTCGCAAGGAAGGTTCGAAGGCCATCCGGCTTGCGGACATGGCTTCCATCGTTGACGCTGACCTGTATCTGCACAGCCACACGCATCTGCCGATGGTGATGAAGGAGTGCTACTACCGCACTGATTCATCCAACTGTGTGGCGAAGATGGTGACTCGATTGTTTGTCAATACGGGTGCTGCTCTGGAGTATGGTGGCTATGGGCAGGCCCAAGAATTCAAGCCTGCCAGTTCGGACACGCCGACGGTGAAGCTTGAAGCAAAGTATAAGCACATGAAAGCTATCATGTAAATGGAGGTATCATCATGAATCTGGATATTATGACTTTTGTTGAGCAGTATGCACTGATCCCTGTTGCTGCTGTGTGCTGGATGGTTGGTTGGCTGCTGAAGCATGTATGGGAAGGTTTCCCGAACCGTTTCATTCCCCTGGTGCTGCTGCCTATCGGCATCGTTGGTGTGCTGTGGCTCAACGCATGGGCTGTCACTCCTGAGAACGTTCTGGCTGGTATCTGTTCCACCGCTGTGGCTGTATATGCCCATCAGGCGGTAAAGCAGATCACTGAGAAGGAAACTGTTAAGTAAAGCTGGAATAGTAGAAGCCGAGGATTACTCCTCGGCTCTTTTTGTTGATATGACGGGGTTTGTTGTGTTTGGACTAACTGATTAGCACCGAACGGAGCACGTCGGTTAGTCCAAACGTGCTCATAAAAATTTAAGCTCGATCTTTTTTTCAGGATAGAGCGTGATGGTGTCGATGATGGCACGCCAGAAGGTGCGCTTTTCCTCTCGCGTCAAGGTTGAGTAAATGCCTTGAATGTCCTGCTGCAGGAACTCGCGTAGAGGTGCTAAATCACGTTGAACAGGATTTGCGATAGCGGCCTCCCGGGCGCGAGCATCGTTTATCTTTTTGACCAGCGCCTCGTATTCTGTATCGTATTCTTCCTCGCTGATACGGTCTTTTCGGTATTGGTAGTTAAGGCGGTCAAGCTCCTTCTCTAACTTCTTGACAACATCAACCTTCGGACGAGCAATCGGCTTTGCGGCCTCTACTTCGCATTCGGTGATGTAGTGCTCGATTTCAGGTTTGATGCGCTCAACAAGGAAGTCCTCTATTTGTTTTTCGGAGAAAACGCTGAGATGGTTGCATTTTCTGTCAATTTTCGCATGGTTGCATCTGTAATAATAATATATTTCGCCTCTCGGTGATTTTATGACAGTGCCAGTCATGCGACGGTGACACTCACCACAAATGCATAATTGAGAGTAGATGTATGTTTTCCGATTTTTGCCCACTCGGATGTTTTTGCTGTTCATGACCGTCCAACTGTCGAAACGTTCCTTTGTTACGTAGCCTTTGCAGTAGTCATCGACCCCTTTATAATGCCCGTACATTAACGTATTCTTCATCATGTTTCTGTACGAGTTATATCCAACGGATACTCCAAACATGTTGTTGCAATGCTCCATAGCAAGCCGATGGGACTGCGTCAATTCGTAGTGATGGATGTATTCCCATACGACAGGCTCTTGCTCAGGGTCGCGGATGACAATCTTGTTACTGCGATCATCCAAGCCAATCGTGAAGCCCAGAGGCAGACATTGTGCTCCGGTGATGGGAGCACCTTTTTGAATACGGACAGAAACGGTCGCCTTGATGCGCTCACTGATATTGGCAATTTCCTGACGGCCCATGCCAAGGTAAAACAGAATCAAGGTTTGCCCCATATCGGTATTAAGGTCGAGTTCTGGCTGCATGACAGCCTTCCATTGTACGCCAGCAGCGTTCATGGTTTCCATCATCTTGAAATATTCTTCCGGGTTTCGCGTAAAACGGTCGAAACGTGTGAATACCACTAAATCAATCTTACCGTCGCGAACATCTGCAAGAAGGCGATGGATTTCTTTTCGCTTGCGAATTTCTTTGGCTGCGGTTTTCCCTTCATCTGCGTACAGACCTACGCAGACTGCGTTGTTCTTTTCACACCACTGTTCAAGGGCTATTTTTTGTGCCGGAAGGGAGTTTTCTTTCGAAACTTGTTCCGATGTTGATACGCGTATATAAAACGCGACGCGTAGCACCTT
>UZAT01146655.1_pt1 | contig 22771 bp, 21 predicted proteins | sample 2160861 | NCBI WGS metagenome assembly UZAT01 (sample SAMEA5138306, study PRJEB28736) | viral metagenome | reverse complement strand
GTTAGTACACAGGAGCAAGCAAAAGAGGGCTACTCCATCGGAGAACAGGTCGAGCGGTTGAAGAAATACTGCGAGGCGATGGGGTGGGTTGTCATAGAATCGTACATTGACCCCGGCTACTCAGGCGGAAGTACCGACCGACCCGCCCTCCAGAAGATGCTCAAGGATGTCGAAGACGGCGGAATTGATAAAGTCGTAGTTTACAAACTTGACCGTCTGAGCCGTTCGCAGAAGGACACCCTCTACTTGATAGAAGACGTGTTCCTCAAAAACAATACGGACTTCGTGTCCATGAACGAGAACTTCGACACTTCTACCCCGTTCGGGAGAGCGATGATCGGTATTCTCGCAGTGTTCGCACAGCTCGAACGCGAACAGATTAAAGAACGCATGAGCATGGGCAGAGAGGCGCGTGCGAAAGAAGGTAAATGGCGCGGCGGTGGCAACGTCCCGACTGGGTACGACTACATCCCGTCTGAAGATGCTTTAGTCGTCAATGAGTACGAGCGCATGCAAATTTTAGAACTCTACAAACTGTTCTTAAAAGGTATGCCGCTCAATGCGATTGAAACACTATTTCGGGAAAAAGGGTATAAGCGTAAGACGGGCGGCGAGTGGCAAACTAAGGATATGAGGTACGTGATGAGTAACAAATTATATCTTGGTCTTATCCACTGTCGCGGCGAGTGGTGTCAAGGTGTTCACGAGCCTCTGGTAGACGAGGAGACATTCAACAAAGCCAACGAACTACTCGCCGAGAGGTCTGCTCGGTTCAAAGAGTCGGGCGTAAAACCGGGGACATATTCGACGTACCTCGGAGGGCTTCTTTGGTGCAAGCGATGCGGTGCACGGTTCGCAAAACAAATGGGCGGTAAAAAAGGCAGACCTATACACTACTACGTCTGTTACTCCAGAAATAAGAAAGTACGGAAGATGATTACCGACCCAAACTGTATGAACGACACTTGGAGAGCAAACGACTTAGACGGTCTCGTTTTTGAGGAAATTAAAAAGCTCGCTTTTGACCCAGAATACGCTACGAAGAAATCTCTGGAAAAAAAGAAAGCGACTCAAGAAGAGCCTGACAACACCGCCATCATCCGAGCGGAAATCGAAAAGATTGACGAACAGATTTCGCGTTTCATGAGTTTGTACGGAATCGGAAAGTTTACCGTCGAGCAAATCAGTAAGATGGTAGACCCGCTGAACGGGCAAAGAGATGCCTTGTCTCGTGAACTCGAAAGAATCAACAGTGACTCAGGAAAGATAACCGTAGAAGAGGCGGTCGAACTCGCCGAGACTTTTGTCGAGGTTTTAGAGCGAGGCAACTTCGACGAAATCCGTATGGTGCTTGAGTCACTGATTGACCGCATCGAATTGGACGGGGATACGGCGGACATCCACTGGAAATTCCTTTAAGAGCCTCCCGTATAGGGCAGGCTCAACTTAAAACCCAGTACACCATATACGACCAAGCGTTTTAACCATTACCCCTATATGGTGTACACAAAAAAAGAGGGAAGGACATCATTGTCCCTCCCTTTTCGCGTCCCACAGTTCCAAGCACGAAACTCGGTATCACTGCGTTTGCCAGACGCGCATATTCTACCACAGTCCACGCGCCCTGTCAATCTTATTTTAACAGCGCAGTCCACGTATCACGTCCGACCACGCCATCCACACTCAGCCCTTCCGCTCTTTGGAACTCTTTGACCGCTGATGCCGTTTTCGACCCGATGATACCGTCGACACCTCCGCAGTTATAACCCATCCCGTTCAAGATGCGCTGGAGGGTCTTGACCTGCTCACCGCGACTGCCACTCCTCAGCATGCTCAGTTCGATTACCACAGTATCACCACCCGTCTTTGAGGACTCTTCGACCTTCGGCGGTTCGACCTGTACGCCGTCGAGCACACCCGGCAGTGCCGCCCAGTGCGTCCACGTACGGTCGGCTACCTTGGTCTTGACTACGCCGTACTTCGCACCTCTCGCCTCGACCGCGTATCCGCCGCCGATATAAACGCCCGTGTGCGTCATGATGCCGCTACCGTTAATGTGGTAAAGCAGAACACCCACCACGTCGGGCAGAGAGCCGATCTTGCCCTTCTGCGCCCACGCCGTCTTGTTCCACTGACTGTTCGCGCCGCTGACGAGCTCCTGACCCGCCGCCTTGCAGGAGTAGCGCGTAAGCTGTGCGCAGTCATAGGCTTGCTTGCCCTCCCACTTACAACCCGCGCACGAGTCCTGCTTGCCCGACAGTACGAGGCAGTTCTTGTAGATGTTATTCTTCTGGTCGGGGTACGCGGTCGCCCGCTCTTTACGGAAAGCGACGGAGCACTTCCGTTCGCCGTAGCCGCCGTAGATGTACGCGCAGCCGAGCTTGCTCACCGCGTAGTCTGCGATTGCCTGTCCTTTTGCCGTAGCCATAACTACACCTCCATACAAAAAGAGAGGGACGGTCGCCCGCCCCTCCGTATTGTTTTACTTCGTCATCTCGTATACGTCGATGTCCGCAACCTCTTTCGACTTGAGGGCGTGCATGACGTTGTCCGCCTTGATAGCCGCCGAGGTGAAACTGTTATTCTTCCACCATGCCCACAGAGCCGCTACGACGGTGAAGAGGTAGGAGAGACCCTCGGTGATCTCCTCCGCCTCGAACGGGAGCGGGCTCTTACCTGCGATGGTGAGTGCCTGATTCACAAGCGCGACGACCAGTACGATGGTACGAATGATGGTTTCCTTCTTGACTTGCATAACTTTACGCTCCTCTCTTCTCGGTGGGCAAAGCCATAAAACGGACGTGCAGGTCATCCATTACGCCGTTTGGGCCTTTGATAGCGTGGTACTGCTCCCACAAATTTTCAAAATTCTGCTTGGCGTAAATCGGTGCGTACCCCCGCTCCCCCCACTTGTTGTAGTCACTAATCATCTGGGCGCGGAGGAGGGCTTTTACACCCATCCTCACACCCTTAATCTGGTTGAGTAAATACTTGACTGCCGCCGCCAGAATGGCAGGAACGCCGAGGAGGCAGAGCCACTGGTAGAGAGTAATCTCGTTCAACGGTATCGTCCTCCCTTACGCGTAGGACAGCGTAAAGACCGCCGCCTCGTTTGTCACCATAACAGCGTACGTCTTTCTCAAAAGAGTACGCGCACCACTCGTAGTCTCTACCGACTGAGCGATCTCGGCTTTAACACCGTTCCCCGACGAGTAAATGCTAAAAAAGTCGGACGTAAGGTACTGAATCTGTGCCGCCACCGTCACCGTACTGCCAACAGGCACTCGTACAGTAACCTCGCTACCGTAGAACGACTGACCGACAACTTCGCCCTGTTCGGAGAAACACCACAAGGTCGCCTCGCCAACCGCTGACACGGGGAGATAGGACTCTCGCTCAAAATTAAACGTGACTGTTGCCCACTTAATGATGCCGTCGATTTCGGCGGGCATAGCGTCGAGCGTCAGCCCTTCGGTCTTTCCCGTCTTAGCGCGGATAGCGTCGGCAATGGCTTTCAGCTTATCAGTAAGTGCCATTCTCAATCACCCCCATCAAGCCGTTGATGTAGAGCTTCGTGTCGGCTACATAACTGACCGCCATATGCGCTCTTTCACTGTTGTACATCACGGTAGTCGGGTAGAAATTGCGGAGCACGGCGAACTGGTCTGCGGACAGTTCGGTCTCGACAGGCTCGGCAAGAGGATAAACCAGTTCAAAATCACCAGAAGTAAGCATTGCCGTGACCGCAGCCGCATCTGTCAGCGAATCATCACGGATCAACAATTCGCCGTTTACGTTGATGCCGATGTATCCGTTCTTTTTTTGCACATCATCATACGATCTTGCGATGATGTATTTGCTACAAACACCAGCAGGATAACCCACATTGGGTTTTACTGCGGAAACGGGGGATACACGCCACATCACTTCCGTACTATTCTTGTACGGTGTGTTGAATGCCGTTTCACCCGCCAGCCTTACGGTAAGCTGCTTCAGTTTTGCTGTGCCGACATCAGCATCATATGCAATACTATCGCCCACCCACTGCTGACCGTTTTTGTCGGTATAGTTGCCACCACTCGTGACAGGTACACCGTTCAGACCGTTCGGCGCGTTCACGATCGTTCTGAACGTCACGGGTTTAACTACATCGCCGACGGTCAGCGTTGCCATGTCAGTCGTTACCGTGTTGCCGTTCGCATCGGTAATCACGCAACGGTATTTATAGCCGTTACGATGCGATTCGACAGGCATGGAGAATACAGGTGTTTTATTTCCCGTCTGACTGCTATCCGACCAGTTAGACCCATTGATCTCCTGCCACTGCCACTGATACGTCAGTCCCGTACCAATCGCCTCGGTTCGGAACACCGCAATACCGCCAACGGGTGCGGTCACGTCCGCAGGATTCAGAATAAGCTGAATCGCGGGTGTAGTGTCACCCACCGTAGCCACTACTGTGTTGGTTCGCACCGTGTTTCCGTACGCGTCCGTAATCTCACAATAATACGGATAGCCGTTGTGGTAAGGTCTTGCCGTCATCGTCATGGTTGATGTGTTGTTACCCGATTGGGTACTATTCACCCAACCTGCGCCACCGTTTGTGCTATACACCCACTGATAGGATAGATATTCACCTTCGGCTTGCACCTTAAAAGTAAACGTATCGCCCTGTGTTCCAATCGGCGCGGCGGGTTGACCCGTGATGGTAATGGTCGGAGTCTTATCTGCCGTTACCACACCGACCTTGCCGTTCTCCGCGAGGCTGACCAACGCGACAGGCGCGTCAGGAGTCGGCGTGCCGTTCTGCGTGGTCTTGCCGTAGAGCATGACCTTGCGCAGTTTGCGGTCAGCACTATCAGACACGGTGATTACGTTGCCACTCACGCTCTGCACAATGGCAGGAGTCGCCGCGTCCATGTCCGCCGCAACGGAGTTAGCGCGATCAGCGGCGGCGTTAGCGTTGGCGGTCGCGGTAGCAACACCTGCCATCGCCGCAGTCGCGGTGTCCGCCGCCTCTTTCACTTCCTCGAACCACGTCTTAATCTGCTCAGGCGGTTCGCCCGTGGTAGCCGTGGTGGTGCGGAGCACGTTAATCTCGGTGACTGCGGAGAGCTTACGCTTGCCGGGGGCTTCACCCACGACCTCAAGCGAACCCTTGCCCGCCGTCATCGTGTCCGCACCGCTCACGTCCCACACGAGCACCTTGCCGTCCATGTGCGTCTTGGCAGGGTACGCCGCTACGCCGTTAGGCGCAGTGACGAACAGACGGAGGGTGAGGTTGGGCCAGAACGTCAGCCAACCCGTGCAGTCGATACGGACAGCCATTACGCCCGTCTCCGTCTGCCGACCAACGGTCAGAACAGACGGGAGGCGGGTAACGTCATACGTTACACTGTTCATGGTTCTCCCTCCTTTTAATCCACATTGAAAGTAATGACGGTCGGAACGGCCCGACCGTTGACACCCTCGTAAATCGGGTTGAGTTGACGTGCGCCGATAACCGTTTCCGCGCTACCGCCACCGTCGAGGGAGTACGCAAACTTTACGCCACGGTTAATGAGAAGCTGTGCAAGGTCGGCATAGGTGATGCCCGCTTCGTTCTCTACGCTACCACGCGTCATATCCACGGTACACACGCAGTAGTCGCCATTCTGGAACTGACCGATAACCTGACGGATGTAAGAGCCAGCGTGGACGATCTCGTTATCCACGGTGTCCGAGCAAGAGCCAAAGTTTTCGATCACTTTGCCCCAACCAGTCACGGCGTACACCACGCCATCGGCAATCATGTCAGCCGTGTTGACACTTCGGGCGTAGGGTGCAGAGAGGTCGCCGTTCGCGTCGATACAGAGCGGGTAACACTCCACGTCACTGATAGGACTGCCCATATCGTCAGTCATAGGCGTGCTCGTCATAGCTATGCCGTCGATAATGGTCTGACCCACAGGACGCAACGTGCTCGTGTTGAACAGCCCCGCATTGAGCGTAAAAGCGGTCATTTGCTTCTGCGCGTACACAAGCGCAGAGGTCTTAGCACCGTCGAGGCTCTCGTCCTCCGAGGTCAAGCCCACGGCAATGCGCAGAGGGTTGCCCGCGTTCGTAGTCTTCGGGATTCGAGCGAAAACAAACGACGCACCCTTCTCTCTGCCGTACTCGATGTTGATAGAAGAAACAGCGTCCTCGAAACGAGTCTGACGCTTAGACTCTTCCACCTCCGTGACAATGTTAAGCTGTTTGATACTGACGCACGACGCGAGTATAGCCAAGTCCTCCGCCGTTATTTCTCCGCTGTCCGAGCGACGGAAGTTCATTCTAAAGTACCCGCTGTCAAAACGAACACGGTTTCCCGCCATTGCGTTCCAACCGTGGTCTACGCCGTCATACACCCCGGCGTCGTTATACACCGCATAGCCGAACACATAGTCGTCACGCACAGCAATCTCCGCGACTGCCATGTTAGCACGAATCTTGTCCGAGAAACACGCACGGTTAGCATGGAGGCTGAACTCACCTTCCGTGATAGTACCCACGATGAAACTCACGGGTGTCTCCGTGCGCAAAGCGTTCGCTACCGCGACCTGAGACCTCACTGCCTCGCCCGCCGAAGGGTACGTAATACCGTCCGATCCGACGCGGATGTCGACAACCTCATCGCCGCCAGAAGAACCTCCACTGACGATACTGTTAATTCTGGCGCGCTCCACCGCGACCTCGCTCTTGCACGCCGCCGCCTCTTTCGCAAGTCTACGCTCCACGTCGCCATAAGCGGAGAGCACCTGCTTGTAAACGTCAGGCAGGGGCGTGTACTGCGCCAGACCCGTAATCGCGCCCTGCTCGACGACCAGTGCGACGACCTCGGAGGTGCGAGTGACCGCGCCGGACACGCCGATGATGCCGAAGTAGAGTCGACCCGCCTCAGCCAGTACCTCGCGCGGGATGACGCACGTATCGCCCTGCATGACTACCTGATAGACCTTGTCCCTGCTACGGTAGAAGATTGCGGTCTTGCCATAACCCGACCACTTCTCGTCGAACGTCACGTCGATGCAGGTGGAGTTCTCGCCGCCCGAAGCAAGTTTCGGGATGCTTGCCACCTGCAAGGCTTGGTCTACACAGTACGCCTTAATCGTTGTGTACATGTTATTACCTCCTTATTGTGTTAATCGCATCGGAGATTTTGATTTCGTAGTCGATCTTGATGCTCTGACCCGTTCGCTCAAGCTGATTCAGTGTGCTACGGTTACTCGCCACGTCGATGCCCGTCAGCGAGACCAAGTCCTTGCCCAACACGATAGAGTCGTTACGCGGGTCAAGAAGGTCGTAAGACCGACTACTCAAAAGGAATGTGCCGTCCACGCCGTGCGGCTTGCTCAGTACGCGGACGTTGTCACCCACGCGCAGAGCGTCGATGTTCACGTTCACGTTAGATAGGTCGACCGCCGACAGTTCAAGCGTGGTCACAATCATCTTGCTCACTTCGAGCTGCTTACGCGCCTTGGTCAGCAGGTTCTTCGCAAGCGTTACGTCGTCCCAGTAGAAGGGGCGGGCGATAGTACCTCTCAGGGCGACAGCCTCGTCGTCCTTGATGTAAAGTAAACCGCCGTTTACACTTGCGATGGTGACACGCTCACCCGTCTCCTCGTTCTTCGCGCCGTACGGGTAGATGACCGTAGCGAGGTCGGGGTTCTCACCTGTGCGAGAGAAGTTCAGCAGGTTCTCGCCGAACTCAATCGTCTGACCGCTCGTGTCGTCGAGAGAGCCGAGCCAGTTAATGACACGCTGACCGTCAGGGTCGGTCGTGAAGACGATGTAACCGCCGACGTACTCGACCAACTTGTCGATAACGTCCGACACCTGCGATGCTTCTTCGCACTCGATCCACTGGTAGTCGTTCGGGTCACGCGCCGTAATCTTGCCGACGCGGAACTGCTTGAACGGTTCGACCTGCGCGTTATAGCGTCGGATTGCGTCGGAGAAGATGACGCGCGGGTCGACCTGATACTTGTACGGTTGCATGACCGCGTCGGACAGGAAACACCGCTCACCCTCGCAGGTAATCGTCCTCTGGTTATAAAAGTTATCCGTCGGATAGAGAGCGCGACCTCGGAAGACAGTCTCTCCATTTCGACGGATTTCCACTATCGTACGATAGCTCGTAAACGCGTTGTAGGCGGGATGGTCGGGAGGCATGACGATTTTCGCCGTGCCTCCCTTGTTTACCCCGACCTCAGCCGTCAGACCGAGCAGTTCGTACCCTTCAAGCATAGGGTCATAGATGAGCGACCCGTCTGCGTACAACTGTACCATTACAGAATCGCCTCCCTGTAGGTGAAGGTGAGGTCGCCGTTGCCACTGTACGTAATGACCGTATTGCCTTGCGGCAAGGTCAGGTCGGGCAGTTTATACACGCCTCTGGTAAGCGTCCACGACTTCGTACCGCACGTCAGCCGTACGCGCGAACCGTAGCCGATGACCTCGACTTCGGGCACGAGGATGCGTCTGCCGCTGTTGGACAGTACCGCCATGTACTCGGTCGCCAAAGCCATGACGCTAATCTGCTTCACCAACTTACTGTACCGCCACGGTCTACACACCGCCGTCACATTGACCGCCGCGTGCGCCATGTCACTGTACTCCGTCTCAATCTGGAGGCGACCGACAGCGTAGCGGTCAGGGTCGTCAGGGAAAACGATCTCGACCTGCATACCGTTCAGCGTGTTCGCCATCTCCGAGAGGAGAGCGTCGCGGTCGAGTCGCGTACCATCCGAGCACTCGAACCTCGCCGTCAATTCTCGGCTGTTGTAGCGGGGGTCGCCGCCCGTCAGCGAGGTAGACAAGTCGAGGGGGCCGTCACTGCGACCCGGCACTTCGACGTAGTTCGTCTGTGCTTCGGGCTCAGGGAAAGACCAACCCGTCAGTGTCCAACCGCGCTCCGCCGTGTCGTAGTCGCCGAAGACGAAGCCGCGCTTCTTACGCTTCTTGGGCGTGACGATGACCGTTACCGCCCCGTCCTCGCCCTCAGACGCTTCGACCGCTGTGACCGTCGCGTACATGTCAGACTGTCCAGAGCCGCTATACGAGCCGACTGTCTCCACGCGGTAGTAGTAAACACCGCCGACCGTGGACGGGCTCTCCACATTACGCGCCCCAGAGGTCGACGTGCTCTGCACGTTCGCCACCAGACTGTATGTGCCACCGACCGCCGTAGAGCGATAGATTCTATAGCCCGTAATAGTGTTGTAGCCGCCAGCCTCAGCACCACTCCACGACAGCGTAACGCGTACGCCGAGCGGAGGGTTCGAGTCGGAGACCTTGACGGTCGTAGGCGCGGTCGGGTCAGTGTACGAGCAAAGCGTACACGCCCTACTGGCAGGACTGTCAGAGTGTTCGCCCTTCGTGACGACCGTGAACTGGTAGGCTCTGCCCGCCGTGTCGTGCGCCTCCACATTGAAACGCTTGGTCGCCGCCGTCAGGTTCTCCTCAAGCAGTTCACCATCGCGGTAGATGTCGTAACCCTTGATGGGGTTATTCGCGCCCGCTGTCGCACCCGACCAACTGAGAGCGACCGTCGAGCTCGGCAGAGCGTACGCCGTCGTCTCACCCTCGACCGTGACTGACGTGGGCGCGGTCGGAGACGAGTACGTACTGGTCAGCATCGCGTACGTGCCAGACAGGTCACTATCGAGACCCGACGAGCCGAGTGCCTTAACCCTAAAGTAGTACGCCTCACCGTTGCCCATCGGGGCGGTTACGGGCGCACTGGTTGTCCCGACCTGCGCGTACAAGAAGTACGCACCATCTGCGCTGTTGGCTCGGTAGACCTCGTAGCCCGCGATAGCGTTATTCTCACCCGCGACCGCGCCACTCCACGACAGCGTAGCCGTCGCGCCGGGGGCGACGTTGGTTGTACTAATCTGTACCGTCGTCGGCGCGGTGATCGCGGAGTACGAGCACGTCAGGTCTGCATAAGCTACAGACTTCTCACTGTCAAACCCGCCGACCTCACCGACCGTCAGCACCTTGTAGTAGTACGTCGCCTCGTTCGTGGTCGGCGCAGAGACCACCGCACTGCCCGACGTAGTCGTAGACGACACAGCCGTCAGCAGTTCGTAGTCGCCCTCACTGTCGGTGGAGCGGTAGATGTAGTAGCCCGCGATAGGGTTGTTCTCACCTGCCGTCGCACCGCTCCAAGAGAGCGTCACCTTCGCGCCGGGGGCGGCGGTCTCAGAGCCGAGCGTCACCTTCTCAGGCGCACCACAGTTCGTGTAAGAGACGTACGTGAGCGTGAGCGTTGCAGAGTTGCTTGTTCTCACGGTCAACTTGTCAGTGCCCGACAGGGTGATCGTGGACAGGTTATTCCAGTCGAGCTGCGTCGACGGCGCACCGCCGAACTTCGCCCACACGCGGTTCTCGCTACCCGTGTTGCAGGTAGACGCGATGGTCGTGCTACTGCCCGCCCCGTCAGTCAGGGTCATTACGGTGTCCGCGTTGTAGTTGTACGTCGATACACCGCAGTACACCGAGAGGGTCGCGTTTGTTACTACCGCACTGTCAGGCAACGTCGCGGACAAACCCGACAAACTGGCGGACGGGTGCGAACTAAATTTCAGTTCAGTACCGAACGAAGCCGTATATGTTACTGTCGCCATACTGCCACCTCCTTAAATCGCACCGCGTGCCGCCAGTAGTCGTCTCTGACCGAGTGCCGCGTCGTACATAGCTGCCGTACCGCCGACCAACTGTCTACCGTCGAGACTGATGACCTGTCCCTTCTCGATAGCCGACAGAATCTTGTCGAGCTTGCCGAGCATGGAACTGTCCGTCTGCGCCGTAACCGTCGCGGCAATCTGTGCGCCTCTGTGTTGCAGGTCACGTTCGAGAGCGAGACCGTCGAAGCTCGTACCCATGACCGTGTCGCTCAGACCGCCCATAGCCGCCTCGACCGCACCCTCGCTGTTCTCGATGCCCTGCGCGAGACCAAGACCGATGTTCTTACCAATTTCGTCACGGAAGACGCGCGACGGCGACTTGATGCCGAACGCGCTCTTGAACGCACTGACGATACTGCCGCCGAAACTGGAAATCTGCTCCCACAGCCAAGTTATCGTGCTCAAACAACCCTTCACGAGACCCTTCATAAGATCAACACCAATACTGAGCATCTTCGAGGGCAGACCCTTGAGCGTGTTCCAAATGGTATTCCACACAGACTGCGCCACCGTTTTCAACGAGGCGATACACGACTTGATGCCGTTACCGAAGAACTTGAACGCTTTCGCGCCGAGGTTGAGCAGGTTCTCTGGCAACTGCTTCACGAAAGTGATACTCGCGTCCACTGTCTGCTTACCGATGTTCTTAATCCAGCCCCACATGCTCTTGATGCCCTTGCCGAGAAGGTCGATGCACTTCTTACCGAGTGAGAGCCAGTTGAACGCTTCCCACACGTCGACGATGGCGGTAATGATTTTCGGGATGTTTTTCACCAAGGTCGGGATCGCCTTTACGATACCTTTGATGAGCTCCCAAATAATGCCAACACCCTTCGCCAGAATCTTCGGGAAGTTGTCGTTAATCAGGTTCGCAAACTTGGAAATAATCTCCGGCGCACGCGCGATGAACTCAGGCAGGGCTTGCATGAGACCCTTGACCAAGTTCGTAATAAAGTTCATGCCGTTCTCAATCAGGACAGGGAGTGCGACAGTCAGCTTATCCGCGAATCCATCGAGCAAGTCGAGAGCCTTACTCACGAACGATGCGGCGTTGCCTTGGATGCCCTGCGCCAACGAGCCGACAATCTGAGCCGCGCCCGTAATGAGCGACGGAATGAAGTTGAAAATGCCCTGTACAAAACTCGTCAGCAGACTACTCGCAACGCTCACGAGGTTCGGCGCAGCCGCCGCGATGGACGAGCAAAAACTCGTTACCATTTCGGTTGCCTTGGACATGAGCAGAGGAAGACCTGTCACGATGCCGTTAATGATCCAGTTCAGAAACTCCGAGCCCATCTGACCAAGCTGAGGGAGGAGGGTCTGGAACGTGCCAAACGCTTGCGAAAACGCATCTCCGAGGCTCGTCAGCATTTCGGTCATCGACGTTTTACCGTTGACGAAATCCGTAAGGGCTTGGACAGCATCGCGCATGGGCTGATTGAACATGTTGGTAATCTTGACAGAAAGTGTCTCGAACGAGCCGCCCAACTCTTCAACGTCGCCCGCGAGGTTATCACGCACAATGTCGGACATTTCTTGAGCCGCGCCGCCAGAAGACTCAATCGCCCCGACCAACTTATTAAAGTCTTTGGGACTTTGGTTCACGATGGACAGCAGACCCGCCATGCCCGTCTTACCCGCAATCGTAGCCGCGAGGTTCGTTTTCTGCTCCTCAGTCAGACCTGCGAACACATCGCGCAACTCGGTCATAATCTGAGACAGGGGTTTCATGTTGCCCGACGCATCGGTTAGGGTGATGCCGTACCGATCCATCGCTGTCGCCATAGCGTCGGTCGGCTTTGCCATATTTGTGAACAGTGAACGCAGGGACGTACCCGCTTTCTCGCCAGAAATACCCGCGTTAGCCATCGCACCGATTGCGACCGCAAGGTCTTCCATTTCAAAACCGAGAGCACCCGCGACGGGGCCGACATACTGGAACGCGTAGCCCATTTCCTCAACGTCGGTACACGTTTCGGCGGCAGTCACCGCAAGAAGGTCGGCGAAGGTAGTCGCATCGTCCGCCTTGTAGCCAAGCGCGTTAATCGCCTGAGCCGTAATCTCGGCGGCACTTGCGAGTTCAATACCGTCTACAGAGGCGAGGTGCATAACACCGGGCAAGCCCTTCATTATCTTTTCTGCGTCCCAACCCGCCTGAGCCAGATACGTCATTGCATCAGCCGAGTCGTTCGCGGAGAACTTGGTCGTCGCGCCCATCTCCATAGCGAGGTCGGTCAACTCGCTCATACTCTCCTTAGTACGGTCGTACTCAGGGAGAAGAGCTTTAACCTTCGACATGGTAGCGTCAAAACTCATACCCGTCTGGAGCATGTACTTGCCCGCTTCTTTCAGACACTCAACCAGTTCACGCAAGCCGTCCGAGAGAAGGTCGGCGACCGCACCCTTGAAGACTGTAAAGCCACCGCCCGCTTTATCTGCGGCGGAGGACAGCCCTGACATTTCACTCTTGGTCTCGTCGAGTTCGTCGCCCAGTTTGTCGACTTCCTTAGCGGACTCCTGCGCCTCATCGCCGAACTCATCGACCGCGTCCTCAGCCTTGTCAGCGTAGAGAGCCGCCTTAACGTAGGCAGTATTTACGTCGTTAATCTCAGACTTGTAACCATCCATTTTATTGGACGTTTCGATAATCTGACGACGAAGTTCTCGCACCTGAGAAACCGACGCTTCGCCCTTCTTGAACCGCTCTTGAACTTCTTTCTCCGCCTGTTCGAGCAGTCTCAGTCTCTCCGCACTGTTCTCGACCGACTCGGCGAGAATGTCGTGCTTCATTCTGAGAAGGGTTACATTGTTCGGTGCTTCTTTCAAAGCCCTGTTTACGGAGGTCAGTTCCTTATTGAGGTCGGAAGACTTAGTGTTTACTTCCTTCATACTGTCCGCGATTTCTTCGAGAGCCGACTTAGCGACTTCGTTCTTCGCGTTCATCTCTTGGACAGCCTTAGCGACTTCTTCCGACTCGTCACCGAGTTTACCCAACGCAAGATACGTACCGTTCAACTGCTTCTGGTAGTCCTTCATCTTGGACTCGGTTTCCATGATCTCGCGCTGGAGGGCACGGTACTGCTCTTCCTCCTGCTCTGTACGGCTCTCCTTCGCCGCCATCGCCCTCTCGAACTTATCCAGTTCTTCGAGCTTATCGCCGCATGCCGAGATAGCCTTGGTCAGCAGTTCGGTCTTCTGCCTCAGTGCGTCAGTGTTGGACGGGTCAAAACGGAGTAGCTTGTTTACGTCGGTCAGCTCTTTCCGCATGCTCGACATCTGCTTCTCAGCAGACTTAACAGCGTCACTCAGTTTCCGAGTATCGCCGCCGATTTCAACAGTAAGACCTTTAATCGTCCTACTCGCCATGATTTACTCCTCCTTTCCCAGTTTCTTACGAAGCGTAGAGCGGTCAGGCTTTGTCTGTTCCATACGCCATGCGTTGTCGAGATACTCCTGACCTGCCTCTGTTCGACTCAGCATGTGGATGAACGCGTCTCTCCGCCACATGAGGTACTGTACCAAGTCCAGTCCTCCGATCTCGAAGAAGTTGAGACCTGTGTACTCGGAGACCAAGTGTTCGTCCCATGAGTCGACTGTATAATGATGGTGTCCCGCACTATCCTTACTTGGGTAGTACGGGAGCATCAGTTTTTTTCACGCATAATAGAGGTGATAAAGTTCACGTATGCCTTGTAAACAAGGATCGCGGACTCCAAGTCTACGTTATACTTGCCTCTCAGTTCCTCCGCAGTCACCTTAACTCGGTCGCGGTTGAAGCTCAGGAGGCGGGCAAGGATGTCGTAGAGCGCGTCAACGCTGTCCTTTTCTCCGTCCTCCGCACCGTCAAGCCCCGCAGACAAAGCCTGTAGTTCCTTGAACAGGTCGAGCGTCGGAGTCTTTACACGAAGAACGGTCTGCTCTTCGTCCATCAGCGTCAGGTCAAGCGTGGGTCGCTGTACAGTGTTAAGATTCAGTTCCATGATGCCCCTCCTAAAAGAAAGACGGAGAAGCACGATGCCTCTCCGTCAAAATTGTTTTACGCAGCCGGGATTTCCTCAATGAGCTCAACGAGCGTGCCGTTGTCGTCATGAGGCAGAGCCTTGAACTCCGGCTCGACGACCGTACCTTCTTCGGGAGAGAAGGTCAGCGTCGCACCCGCAGTGTTACGACCCTTAATGAGAATCCACAGGTTGCCGTCTACCTTGTCCTCGTGGTAGAAGCAGATGGCGTAGTAGCCGCCCTGAGCGTTGCCCGCACCACCAATCTTGGTCGTGCGCTTGCCCTCCGCAGAAGTGGTCTGGCAACGGTCAATCAGCTTGGTCAGCGTCTCGCCGTTCCAAGTCAGCAGACCGCACTTGAGCAGGGCTTCTTCGGAAGTGGTGATGATCTTGGACACGTAGCCAAGGTCGTCCTTTTCCTCGTAAGTTTCCTGCGTGTACTCAAGAGCCGCGCCGCCCTTGATGTAGCCCAGAAGGTTGTCGTCCACGCACAGCGTGTCGACCGTGGGCATTTCCTCAGAGAAAGCGGACAGATAAATCTTGCCCGAACCCAGAGTGATAGTCTTCTTATCGCGCTTCGCCATAGGTTAGTTCCTCCTTTTTTCAACGTAAGTAAAGTCGTAAGTGACTTGATAGCACTGTTCATTCTCGATCCAGTCACGGTCTCGCTTCGTCCAGAACATACCCGCGTCACCCATCGCCTTTTCAAGTGCCGCCTCAGCCGCGTCGTCAGGCTCGTACTCAAACATCTGAATGGTGACATCGTGAGTGAAGAGACAGGGCGACATGCCGTCCGCACCGTCTGTGCTGATAAGGTCAGCCCACACCGCATACGTCGTTTTAGGCGGGCGTACGAAGCGATTACGACGGTGCAACACGCCTGACGCGTTCATAATCTCATTTACCACGTTTAATCACCTTCTCTATGTCTTTGATGTAGTCGTCCAACACGTCTTCGAGTGCGTCCTTGAGGAACGGGTCGGGTCTCGTCGAACCGCCGTACCACAGCTTGTGACCTTTGACAAGCAGGTGGGTCAAACGGTACTCAGGGGCCTTGACATACCAAGTATGTTTCGTCTCGCCGAGGCGGGACTGCTCCGACTTCGACGCAATATGCGGTCTGAACTCGCCGCGCTTGCCGATAGGTGCTTTGTCGATGGTCTTACGTTCGAGCTCTCTAATTGCCCTCTTGCCCACCTTGAACACGCCGTCAGACACGTCCTTGTGGTAGTTCTTTAGCATCTTAAAGATTTCGTCCGTCAACTTCTCCGATTCGAGAAGAATCTTAGCCATACGCCTCACCTATCAATCTGACGGTGCGGTTCTGCTCCATGAAGTCGTCGTAGCCTTGGATGTTGTACCAACGCCCCTTGTAGACGATACGATAGGACTGCGGCTCGTACACCGCGTCCTCCAGAGCCCTACTCCACCGCACCTCAAACTTGAGGCGCATGTGGAACTGCTCTGTGCCCGCCGCTACGTTCTCGCGGTCGCCCCAACCAAACGACTGAGCCTGATTGACAGACAGCGCGTGGAGGCGCAGATGGTCAGTCCACTGCTCAGTGTCGGGGTCGCGCTTCTGAATGGTAAACGGTTTGTAGCTCACGCTCTCACCGCCTCCCGAAGCTGTCTAAGCTCCAGTCGGAGTTGCCATTCCATATCAGCGATAAGACGACGCTGAGAACCGATAGCCTTATACGTCAGACCGCGATTACTGTACAGGTCGTCAAGGTAGAGGAGCACAAGCTCTCTCGCTCTCGGATCGTTGGGCATAAGCGTCTCAACGTCCTCACCGACTGAACCGTGTAGAGTGCTGATGGCGGTGGACAGCATCCTCGTCACAACGGCGAGAATGGTTTCATCCGCGTAGTCAATGCCCAGATATTGAAGGGCTTCTTCAAGGGTCGGCATAGTCACCGCCTCCTCTCATAAAAGTCAACCAGACAGGGGTTAGCCCTGTCTGGTCGCTTAAATGTTACGCTACGGTCAGTTCGCCGCGAACGATAGCCTGAGCGTCCTTGACTTCCCAGTCAGCACGCATGATCGCACGCCACAGGGTCATGTCCTGCTCGAACGCGTTGAAGCCAGTAACCGCCGCCGTGTTGGACATGGCAATGGTCATCTGCTTACGGTCGAACATCTTGCAGTATTCCTTGAGGTCGCCGACGATGAACGGCAGCTTGCCCTCGTTGGACGGCAGAACCGCGTTCGGCACGACAACCACGGGAATACGACGAGCACCGACAGACAGGTACATGTTCATGTGGTCGGTCGGGTCGGGAGCAAGCAGGTAACGCTTGTTCGCGTCCTTGAGGGTGTCGAGGTACTGGAGACCGTCGGAGTTGGTGACGATACGGACAGAGCCCGCGAACGCCGCCAGATCGACGTTAACAGCCTTCTTGATGTCGTCGATGCCAGTCATCGCGACAACGTCCTTCTCGTTAATCTTGGCGAGAATCTGAGCGTTTTCGGTCGCGACTTCCTCGTCACCGAGCCACTCGACTACGAGGTTGGCGATAGCCGCGTCGGAGTCTTCGAGCAGTTCGTTGGTGACAGGCAGGTAGCCCGCGTACTTCTCGATTTCGTAGGTCATGACCTCGAACTGGGGCGCAGAGGTCTGCGGAATCTTGCCGCCCTCGCCGACCTTAACGAGACCAGTGTGCTGGGCACGGGTCTTGTAGGTACGACGACCCTTGTTGGTGGTGACATGCTCGTAGTCAATCAGGGTACGCAGGGAGAACTTCTCCTCCTTGTAGCGATTGACAGCCGTGCGGATGTCTTCGGGAACGGTGTAGCCACCGTCAGCGGCGGTGGTTTCGTTCATGTTCGCCTTGAAGCCCGCACGAGCGGCGTTCGCCAGAGCCTTGAAAGCGTCGACCTTCTCGGTGGACTTTTCCTGCTCGGAGGGCACGCCCGCCTTAGCCGCCTTTTCAGAACGCTCCAGAACTTCAAACTCCTTCTGGAGAGCGTCGATTTCGTCCAGAATGGACGCAGCCTTTTCGATGTCCTTGTTCTCGCCGTCGGTGTAACCCTTAGCCTCCTTGGACTTTTCCAGAATCATGTTCTGGAGTTCACGCATACGCTTGTTCATGTTGTTTCCTCCTTATTCGTTGTCGGTGTTGTGCTTGGCTCTCACATGCGCCAGACGCGCTCTGATTGCCATTGTGGTAGCTTTTTCGAGTTCTACCGTGTTCTCGGTAGGCTCTTCCGTGATGACGGTCTCAGGGGCTTCCTGAGCCTCGTGGACGGTCTCGCCAGTGTAGCTCTTCGTCACGCCCGCCTTTTTCTGAGCGGGCACGGCTACGAGGCTGAACTCGTAAGCGTCACTGCAACCCTCCAGCGTGAACGTGCAGACTTCCTTGCCGCCCGCCTTGTCGTAAGACTTGCCGGGCCAGTGGCGGCAGTACGCCTTTACGTTGTCCGTCTGGCAGATGCTACAGATCGCAGACGACGCGGCAAAGCCGACAGAGCCCTCGCGCTTAATACCGCCCTTGATCTCTTGAATCAGGTCGGCATTACTCGCCGTTCGCACCATGTAGCAATGCGCCACAAGTTGCATGTACGCCTCGCCCGTCTTCGTGGACTTGCCAGTCTCGACGAGCTCAGTAGCGTAGATTCGCGCCACCTGATTGTCCGCGATGTGACGGTGATCCTTGATGACCGTCTTGCCGAGGAACAGCTTTTGCAGGTCTTGCAAAGCCCGCTGAGTAAACCGCTCATACTGTCTGTCGACTTCGTTATCACACAGAACAGCCTTGAACGTGTATACTTCCTCAGCCGTCAGCGGTTCGAGTGCGTACTTGTTAATCTGCTTGAGTTCGTCCTCAGTCACTTCCTGCGGGGCGATGCTTGCCGCCTTACAGATCATGCCGGGGATGACTTCGCTCGGCGCGTGCTCGTTTTTCTCGTACACGACTTTCCCTCCTTCCTGTCAGAGTCTTTATGGTCATCAGGCTTTTGAGTGTCCTGCTGTCCATCCTTCGGCTTGTCCTCTTCCGAAGACTCTGCCTCGTCCTTGGGCTTGTCCTCGTCCTCAGCCTCTTCGGTCTGCTCCTGCGCCTGTTGCCACTGAATACCAATCTGCTCAAGCGTTACAGTAGAGCCGTTGCCGATAAGCTGGTCGCCGCCCTCTTTGGCGGGAAGGTCGAGTTTCTCTCGCGCCTCGTTCGGCGTGTACAGGAAGTTGCTCACGGCGGACACGAGCGTCTCGACCTGCGACTTCTGGTCGGAACGAAGGAGAGCCGCAGTGTTGAACTTGACGTGATAGCCCTTCTCGTCTTCCGCATCAGTGAGGAGCTTGTAGCCCGTCTCCTGCTCCCATCCAGTCAAAATAAAAAGCAGTGTGTCCGTAAGGAAAGACAACTGCTGTGCCTCAGCCGAGGCGTAACTGGACTTACTATAGTCGCCAATCTGCGCGGGCTTAATGCCGAACGCCGAGGCAATCTGGAGAGCAGTGTACTGCTTAATTTCGAGGAACTGACTGTCGGACAGTTTGAGGTTGAGCGGGGTGAGTTGCATGCCGAACGGCACAGGGATGATGTTCTCGATGCCCTTGCTCTTCATCTCGCCCTTAGCGTAGGACTCCATACCACGAGTCAACGCCTCGACGTTTGCGTCCTTCAAGCCGCCCGTGTACTGGAGCACTGCCTTAGCGGTCATGCCCGACTCGTACAGTTTATTGAGGAACTTCTGCGCCTTAATGCCGCCTTGAATCGTACTCGCCAACTGCTCACGCACGCTGACACCCACGAGACCGTCGAGCGTCAGGTGACTCTTGAGGTGAATGACCTCCTCAGAGCCAAGCACCGCCGTACCATTCTTATTGCTGACGCGGTAGTACACGTCCGGCGCGTCCTTGAGCATGCACGCATCGTCGTACCAGACCTGCACGGTCGTCGGGTCGATGGGCCATAGCTGAGGACGCTTCGGGTCGCGGGTATCGATCCATGCGTAGGCGTTGCCGTAGTGATTACGACAAATCTCCATCGTACACTTGAACGTCGCCGCAGTCATGTAGCGGTTAGGACGCTCGTTGAGCATGCGGTAGTACGGATGCTCTCGCGCCACGCTCACGCCCTGCCCCTGCTGATACTGCATGATTTTCAACGGCAGTTTGCCGACACTCTCAGACAGCACCTTGATACACGCGAAGTACACGGCTTCGTTCATCGCAGCCGCGTCGCCCGTACGGTCAATGCCGAGGAAGTCGAGCAGTTGGTTGAGCTCCGTGGTGTCCCTCGCGCTCTTCCCCCTCAGAGCGTTAGAGGCGGCACGAAGCCGTTCAAAAATCTTCATTTATAAATCACCTCTTGCAACCTCCTTGCTTCGCTTTATTTCCAGTTTGTGAATTAGAGTGCTTCAATCTGTGTGTTGATAAAAGCCAATCTGCGCTGATACCATGCGACAATCTGGTCTACGCTGTTGCTTCCGGTCATCGGTATTTCCCGCCACTTTCTGCGTTCCATGCTCATAATTTCCGAAGGAATCAAACCAGCAAAATTACCAACGACAGAAGCAATGCCGTCAGCACTCATCACGCCGCCAGCAAGTTCAGCATATCGCGCCTGGAGCGCATCCTTTTTGTAAGCGACAATCAATTCCATAACCTTGTGGAGCGCGGCATAGCTGGTGATGCTGGCGCTCACGTCTGTTGCGTATGAAAGATATGCACCATCCCAGCGCAGACCAAATGTGGAGTCCATATCGTATGCGCTGAAGAACCATTTCACGCCGTCCTTGGTGACCAGCAGATAGTTTTTGTCCGTCATGTCATCGCCCTTACAAAGGGCAACATAGATCAGGTAATCAATCGCGCTGTCCAAATCGAGGTACTGTGCTACGGTCGTGTCAAGGTCGCTGCCATCGCTGTTGATACAGGCGTTAATGCATTGATTGAGGCTTTCGGCTATCCATGCGGTGTCGTTTTCGTCCGTCACATATTCAACCTCAAAATCCGAACCATCGCACACCGCTTCGCCCTTAAACTGCGTAGCGGCAACGTGATTGTTTGCGCACAGGATAGCCTGACGGGTTGCTCCAGTCGGGAAGCCGAACATTCAGCCATCCTTCGGGATGTTCCATGTGTACAAGCCGTGGAACTGACCGTTAATGACAATGATGCAAGGGAAGCCGTCAATCGCTCCAGCGTTTGGCAGCGCGGAAATATCTGCGTCAATGCCATCTCTGCTCTTGGCGATCATGCCCCACAGCTTTGCAAGACAGACGTTTCGGGCGTGGGTGCAATCGATCCAGTTAGCCTTGAAGCAGTATTTCTTTTGCGCGCCCCAGCCCGTCTGCACTTCAAATGCGCCGTCAAACTTGATGGTGTAGTTTTTCTTCGGGTATGCGAGGGAACTGCTGCCCTGCCACTTGACGGTACATACGCCGTCACGGTCAGAATACTTATAAGCAAATAGAATCTCGTTTTCCTTCGTCATACCTGCGGTGCTGCCAGTCAAACGCAGCACGGGGATATTGTACCCCTCAAACGGATACGCATCTGCTACGGCCTTGTAGCCGGATACTGTCGTATCGCCTGTGTCGGAAGCAAAAGTCTGTTCGCCCAGCACACGTTCAACGCTTGTTTTCTCCAGCGTAACCTGTTCGGGCGTTTCAAGGGCGTTGCCGCTGCTATCTTTGGTGATGGTCAGGATACCCCGACTCCAGTTGTATTCGCCGCCATATACGGTCTGCCCGAAATCGACAGTGAATTCTTCGTCAATGGCTTTGATGTAATTCGACTTCCTGTCTACATCTTTTTCGAGCTGCATTCGCCACACAAGTCGTGCGCCCGGTTCGATCTGAACCATCGGGTGAATCTGCGTACCGTCAATGGTATAATTTGCGCTTTTCGACACATCCAAGCGCAATGATCTGCTGTAATCGTTTCCGTCCGTCTGGAGGAACAGGAAAGTATCTGCATTGGTACACTCAAAAATATCGCAGGAGAAATTGTAATCGCCCGGCTCGATTTCGATATACTGAGATGACCAATACATCGTGGATTCGGTGTCGTTCTCGATGGTGACAAGTCCGTTTTCATCAGCCTTGCCTGCGGTGATTACCATAAGGTTTCGCGTCTTGTGTGTAATGGTGCAGCCAGTTTTGCCCTCTGCGCTGTGGTCAATCGTGCTGATCACATCCAGCGGAGTGGTGGTTGAGTCATCGTCATATACAACGACCGCGCCGCTTACCTCGTTCTTATCCAGCAGCGCATCATACACCGCGGTAGCGATTTGGTCGGTGTCGATTGCTCCACCGCTGCCGGACACAGCGATGTCGCCAGCCGCATCGGGCGCAACCCCATTGATGGTCTTCACATAGTTGCCCTTGGGCTGTTTGTTCGCCATATCCTCATTTAGTGAATTAAGCGCGTCGCCTGTTTTCTTCGCGTCCGCCGCATACCCACTCTTAGTCAGCGTCTCGTCGACGACCGCGCCACCAACAGCAGCGGAGCTCTCGCCCGTCATACTGTTGGTTACGGTCACTGCGCCGGAATCGCTGACGGTTAAATCAAACGCAGTGCCATTCTGGCTATGCAGGTGGATGGTCTCGTCGCCATTCACCACAAAATAATGGTCATGCTTCGCCATACATTGTCCTCCTTTAAAACCAGCCCATCATGTTCAAATAGTTCTCTAATTCATTGTCCACGTCGACCTGCACACCGCCCGTGTTGAGGAGCATGAGCGCGTGCGCGTCGATGAACGCGTCGACAGGGTCGATACGCTTGAACTTCGCGCCGGGTTTCTTGTCGACCTTAATCTCCTCAAAACTGTTGCGCGTGATCGCCGCGTTAATCATCGACCATGTCAGCAGTTCATTGCTCTGGTCGTACTCGAACGACCCGCTCTTGGTGAGCAGTTGTACCGCTACCGTCGCGTCGTTCAGATTTCGCGCGGACTGCGTGATGGTGACGACGGGACAGCCGAACGTCTCCAAGTCCTGCATTACACCCGCCGCGTTGTGCGGGTCGATGCCGGTGCCGATGAGGCTCAAGCCGTACCGCTCCCGCAGCTCGGACGGGTGCGCTACGATGAACTTATAGTCGTTCATGTAGTG
>UZAT01349021.1_pt1 | contig 22799 bp, 24 predicted proteins | sample 2160861 | NCBI WGS metagenome assembly UZAT01 (sample SAMEA5138306, study PRJEB28736) | viral metagenome | reverse complement strand
TTCCTTAACTGTACCTCACACCCGTCACATACATCGGAAAGATTGACCCATGATTGACCGTTTTCGCAGATGCAATTGCTGATGACGATGTTTTTCAAAGACTGGGTATTTTTGAACGGTTCGACATCAAAACAGCAAAAAGGTGCTGTTCGCAATCCCGTGTGCAGAATACAGGAATCGACAATTATATTTTCACCGTCTTCGATGGAAATTCCGTTTCTGCCGCTGTCGTGCAGATGACAACCGAGAACCTTTACATTTTTAATTGTGCTTGCGCCCGTAATTCTGATGGAATCGCCCCAGCATTCAAAGATTTCGCAGTTAAGAATGTTGACATTCTGCGAATCTCGAACCATAAGACCCTCACCTGTCTCACCACCTGCACCTAAATGCGTTTTGATATCACCGTGAATGCGCAGATTAGCAACCGTAACATTAGTAGCATTTCGGATATTAAAAATCTGGTAGTTCCCCTCTGATGTAGGCAGCAACTTGATACAGCTATTGTTTCCGTCGATATACGTGTTGCTGTTCACGTTAAGCGCAAATGCGTCTGTCGTTCTCTGTACGCAATAAGTTTTGTTCTGCGCAAAAACCACACAAAAAGCACTGTTCAATGCAGCCTGAATGGCTTCTGTATCATCCGTCATGCCGTCACCAACCGCGCCGAACATTTCCGGCGTAACATATCCAAGCGTACCGACTACCATCTTGTCAATCGTCAGACTATGATCCTGCACCGTTGTTGTTGCCTCTGGATGTTCGTCAAGCCACTTGCCTACCGCTTCTTTTGTCGGCATGGAAAACAGTTCTTCGATTTCATTTTCTCTCGCAACAGCACGGTTTCTTTCCTGTGCGATAGCGTTCTGCCGCGCCGCCGTCTCATCAGAAATATCTTCCGAAAGTTTATCAAGTTCTTCCGCAAACTCCGTCTCATTGATCGACGACTGATACCACGCCTGCCCGTCCCACGAGTACATGCACTTCACATCGGTGCAATAATAGGTATCGTTGATCTGGTTGCCGCTCGCAGGAAGCGTCGCCGTTGTCGCGTCACCTTTGAAATTGTACGGGGAAGACATTCTTTTTTCGAGGTTATTTATATTGACTTGGGCCGTTTCTGCCGCTTTGTGAGCGCCTGCGATGCCGTTCTCCATGTTGTTCAGCTTGACGCTGGAGATATCCTCGCCTTCCACCCATGTGTGCTTATTATATCCGCTCATGCTGTGCCTCCTTTACTTCGGCGCGCCGGTTGTACCGTTGCCGGAATCATCGCCCCATGAATACGAATGTTTATGATTTTTCAGGCTGACGTCGCCCGCCTTGACGTCATCGGCTTTGAGAGCGGGGAGAAATTCGCCCCATTCGCCATCAGCCCGACCGAGCAGCAGACCGGTCGCATCGTCAAATTCGACGTATACGACCTCTGTGCCCTTTTTGAGGTTTCCGCTTTTCCCGCGCAGGTGCCACGGGATTGTGATCTTTGCAGTCGGCTTTTCCGACGCATCAGACGGTACCACGCGGGCGGTTTTGCCGTCGATTGCGCCGATTTTGCCCTTGTTGATTTGTCCCATCAGTAGCCCTCCAGCGGCTCGCGGAAGTATATCGTGGTTTTATTGCCCACGAAATCATGGCGCACCTTGTACACGAACACGGTGCCGTCCCATGCGCTTGCCTTCTTTGTTTTGATTTTCAACAGACTGGCCGCGGCATATCCGGGGAGCAGAGATTTTGAGAATTGCCCCGTGTGGCCGTATTTGTTGGCGTTCCGGAGAAGGCCCTTTGCAAAACGCGCCGCCTCGGCGTTGCTGTTGACCGTGATCGGCTTTTCGGGCCGCAGCACGGCTTTGTTCACGGCGTTCGGTGCCGTGTATTTTCCCGTATACCTGCCGCCGGAAATCTCGCAGGATCCGTAGCAGGTTGCCCGGTTGTCGGCGTATGCAAAAACGCCGTTGTCGTCGATTTCCAGTGTGCCCGCAGGCGTCTGGCTCTCGATGTATTTTTCGTTATATGCAAGGAGTGCGCCGTCATATATGATCATCTGGCAGCCTTCCAGCATACAGAGGCGGGAGAACAGAGCGAAATCCGTTTCGTTGTCCTGCCGCAGATACGGGTACACCTGATCGGCGCAGCCGTAGTTCTTAAAGGTCAGGCCGTGGTTTTTTGCAATCTCATTGCCGAGCTGCAAAAAGCGCACGCCTTCCCAGCTTTTCGATCGTTTTGTCGCACCGCTCTGCGGCATTGACATGGCCCGGATCGTGAAAAGGCCGTTTTCTGGCTTCATGGAGTGAATGAACATTTTCCCGGTGTCGCTTGCGCCCTCTTTGAAGCGCAGCGTATCACCGGCCGCCGGGTTCCATTTGCTCCATACGCCGCGGGGATCATTGAAACGGACGACGAGCGTGTCGGCCTGCTTTTCCGCGTACATTTCATGCACGCAGTAATTGACCGACACGTCGTTATAGATATCCGTCCCGTTGTAAAAAAGATTCACGCGCCGCCCTCGTCATCCTCGCCCCGACGCCACGGCGGCAGCGTGTCCGGCGTTTCCACGTCCTCGACGATGGGGAGCCGAAGCTGCACACCGCCGTCGAAGATCAGCACGTCCGCGTAGTCAGGGTTGAACTCGATGACGTAATGGGCGAGGGTTTCCTCGCCGTACATTTCAAGCGCGAGCGCGTCGAAGGTGTCGCCCTCTCGCGTGGTATATTCCTTGTAGGCTGTCACCTTACGCATACTGCGCCACCTCCCGCATCTGAATAAATTCTTCCAGCCACTCGAAGAACTCGGCCTCGTGTGCACGCAGGCGCGCCATGAGGTCGTCCTTGTCTTCACCGGTTCCGCCGCTCTGGATCTGTGGGCTCCACGTGAAGCCGGAGAAGTCGTAATAAATCACGACATTCGTGCCGTCTGCCAGACTGCCGAGAGAGAAATCGTCCAGCGTCAGCAGCTTGCCGGCTGTTGCGGTGAGCCCGTCGTCAGGGGTTCCGCCGGTGTAATCGTTCTGGCCGTTGAGGATCCGCCGCAGGATGTCCGCCATCTTATCCCAGAGGACAGACAGCGGCAGGATCGCTTCTGCGCCGGCTTCTCCGCCGGCCATAAGGGTATTACCGGACGCGCCGAAGATCGTCGGCCGCGTCATGATGCCGCCGTCCTTGTACCAATCAATCGACAGTTTCGGGACGCTCGGCGGGTTAAGGGACAATTCGCCCGTGACCTTGAAGTGCGGGAGTTTGATTTTCGGGAGGCTGATTTTCATGTTTGAGAAAAAGCCCTTGATCTTATCGACGATTCCCTTGATCTTGTCACGCGCATTTTCGATCGGTGTCAGGATGGCGTTTTTGATGCCGTTCCAGACGGATGACGTCACGGATTTGATGCTGTTCCATACGCCGGACACCTTCGATTTGACGGAATTTACCGCATTTGTCACGGATGATTTGATGCCGTTCCACACGTTGGAAATGGCGGATTTGATGCCGTTCCATACGGTGGATGTCACAGATTTGATGCTGTTCCAGATGGACGACACGACGGATTTCACGGCATTGATGGCCGCAGACACGGCCGATTTGATGCCGCCCCAGACGGTCGAGATCACGCTCTTGACGCTGTTCCAGACGGAGGACGTCACGGACTTGATCACGTTCCACACTGTCGTGATGACAGATTTCACGGCATTGAGCGCGGTCGATACCTTGCCCTTGATCCATTCCCACGCCGCAAAAACGTATTCTTTGCAATTCTCCCAGATAAACCGGAAGGGCAGGGTGATGATCTGAAACGCTGCATCGAGGATTGAGCCAATGAACATGACGCCGACCTTTATCACATTTTTGATCGTTTCCCATGTTTTCGAAAGGAACGACGTGATACTTGTCCACGCTGTAGAGAATCCGTTTTTGACCTTCTCCCATATATCGGAGAAAAACGTGGTCATTGTGCCCCATGCGTTTTTGATCCAATCAGCAGCCACGCCGACCGCGGATTTGATTTTATCCCAGAGATTGATCCAGAAGTTCCGGAAGCCCTCGCAATTCTGCCATAGATAGACGAATGCGGCCACGAGAGCGGTCACTGCTATGATGATCAAGCCAATAGGATTGGACGCCAGCAACGCGCCGAAGGCTTTGAAGGCCGCGCCCACCTTCTTGATACCGTCCACGATCGACGCCCATTTGAAGGCGACGACAGCGGCAGCAACGCCGGCCAAAACGACAGCCAGCGTCGGCAGGTTTTTGAGGATCCAATCAACAGCCGGAGCCACGTTATTATTCACGAAGTCCACAGCCTGTTTTGCAACAGGCACAAGGCTGTCGGCGATGGGCTGCACGACTTCGGACTTTACCGTCCTGCCGAGCTGTGAGAGAGACGATTCCAGCGTATCGTATGCCGCGCTGTCCATCTGTTCCATGGCGGCGGCCGTCTTGTCGATCTCGCCCTGTGTGTTCATCAACGATGCGACGGTATCGGCGCCGAGGTCTTCCCACATCGTGCCGAACAGACCGACGCCGGCCTGATACTGCAACGTCGCGTCATCGCATTTGAGAACAGCGTCCATGACCGTGCCGATGGCCTTCTGTGCATCCGGACCGCCTTTGTTGAATTGCGCCATAACAGCGTCAACGTCAACGCCCAGCTGCTCCAGATACTCGTTTGCGGTTCCGTCGCTCATGCGGATGTTAAACTCTTTGACTGCATCGCCGAGTTTATCAACAGACCATGTACCGGTCGCCGCGCCGTTGTTGAGCATGTTGAACATGTCGTCGGCGCCATAACCGGCCGTGCGGAACTGCACACTGTACTCGTTGATCGTGTCCAGCAGGTCGTCGTTTTGGTTGAGACCGTTCTGCGCGCCCTGCACGATGAGGTTGAACGCCTCGTCGGATGTGATGCCGAACTGATCCATGAGGCTGTTGACAGCCCGCATGCTTTCGGAAACCTCAAAACCGAAAACGTCCTCCAATGCGATTGCGTTCTTGGTTATTTTCGACAGCGATGCATTGTCAAGGTCGTCCGTCATTTGAATGACAGTTGACAGCTTTTCGGAAACGTCGCCGAGGTTTTCCCCATAGTTGGAGTTGTAGACGTCATACATGACATCCTCGAAGCCTTCCATGGTTTTTTCGGTCGCGCCGGTGCGCGCTTCCAGCATACCGAGTGCGGTGTCGCCCTCGGTCGCCAATTCCTTGAATGCCTCAATGCCCTTGCTGATTGCATCGGCCACAAGGTCGGAGATCGCGCCCTTCATGATCGTGAAGCCCTCGCTCGATTCCTCTGCCTTTCGGCCGGCATCCTCCAGCGAATTGCCCCAGCGATCGACCACGTTTTCGGCTTCGGTGAGTTGGTTTTTGTTTTTGTTTACTTCGTCGGACAGGTCGGCGATTTTGTTTGCAAGCTGCCGCGCTTCCTTGGAGCCTTTGCCCTGCTCCAGCACGACGTTTGCATATTCCCGGCGCAATGCCGAGAGCTCGTCTTCCTGCCCGCTGATTTTCTTTTCCAAACGGGTGAAGGCGTCGGCCACATCTTCCTGCGTATCGGTCAGCCCTTGCGCGGCTTTTTCGGCCGCTTTCAGCGTATCGCGGTTCTCGTCCAGTTCCCCGGAAACAGTCCGGATTCTGTCGGCGAGATCCTGCGCCGCCTCGCTGCTTTCCTCACCTTGTGCAGCATAGCCCGCATAGGCTCTCTGCATGGCTTTGAGTATGTTTTCCTGCTGATCCATTTCCGCCGCAAGACGGGCAGCTGCATCGGCAGATTCCAGCGTTTCCGCTGACATTTCCTCCAACTTATCCACAGCACTGTTGATAACTTTTTGCAGTGTCGGACTTAATACGCCGGAAATCTCAATGGTGGACTGTAGCGTTTTTCCGGAAGCCATGACCTCACCTCCTTTTTTTCATATTTGGCGGCCGGTTCTTTTCAGCGCGTTTCCGCTCCTCTGCAAGATCCTCCGCCGCCTCCGCGTATTCGACTATAAAGTCGGTTACTCGCTTTCTTTCGAGCTCGGTTGTGCTTGTGTGGTAGACGCGGGCATAGTCTCGGTAGGCTTTTCGGAGCCGTTTTCCTGTTGTTCCGGATCCGATCCGAGCATAAAATTTCGGCCGATGTTCATGACCTCCCTGACGTCGTGGCCCTTGATTCTTTCAACGTCCGCGAAATCATAGGACGGATTCACCGCGATGATTGCCGCAAAACCGAGATACAGATGCAGACCGAAATCGAACTCTGCCGCCGGTGTGATGGATGTATTTTTCAGACCAGCCGCCGCTTTTCTTTTTGCTTCGGCCTCCGCAAAAAGGATGCCGTCGATCTCGTTTGCGTCGTATGTCACCTCTGCGACCAGCTTGCCGTCGATCATGATGGGATTTTTCAGTTTCAGAGTGTTCATGTGTGTGCTCCTTTCAAAATAGAAAAAGGCCCCCGGCGTGTTGACCGGAGGCCGCTTTCGTTATTACAGCAGGTTGGTGATCTGCTTCATGTAATCCTTGCCGTCGATGCGGAGGATCTGGCTCAAACGGTCTACGCAGCAGAGCTCGTAGCCGCCGACAAACACCTGCACGCGCGTGACGTTATAGGTGTTTTCGTGTTCGGTGGCGCTGCCAATTTCGCCGCCGATTTCCGGCATTGCGCCGGGCATGGTGCGCACAAACGCCTTGCAGCCTTCGACGCTCTGGGAGCCGTCGGATTTGACGACGTTCTGCACCCAGCGGAACTCGAAATTATGCTTTTCGAGGCGGTTCATACGGCCGAGGCCGCGATCCATACCGATCTTGTTAATTGTGCACTTCATGTTTTCGAGCAGACCGATGAGCGGCACGGACATGTTGCCCATTGCCTGCACATCGCCGGTCATAAATTCAAAGCCGGGAATGGTAAAGCCGACGTCCTTTGCGACGAGCGTGCCGCCGTCGTATACGGTATCAGCAACCACAGGGCCCTTGATGTCGATCCAGTTAGGCATACTGTTTTACCTCCTTCTTATTCACCGAAAAAGGCTGCAAAACCTTCGTCGGTGTAGGTTACGCGGGCAGCAGCGGATTTCAGCGGCGGCGTGTTGGTGACGCGGAAATTCCAGACGAAATCGCCGTTCATCATGTCGCTGACGGGGTTTTCCGTTTCAAGGAAATCGACGGAATATTCGCCGATCAGCGCGCCCATGCCGCTCAACGTGTCCAGCTTCTCCATTTCCGCGTTCTTGATTGTATCCTGTTCCTGCGGGGTCATCGGCTTGTCGATGCGCGTGCCGTTGTCCTGCTGGAATCTGTTCGTGATGTACATCAGCATGCGGATGTTCACATCGAACTTGGAGCGAGCATCTGCGCCGCCGTTGTAGGTGTATGCCGCAGTGTGCGGGCCCCAGAGCACCCACTGACCGCCCCAGAAGCACGCGGTCGTGATGCCCTTTTCGTTCAGCAGGTTCGCAGATTCCTGATCGAATCCTCTGTTCTTCGATTCCTCGCCGAAATACTGCGCGGTCGCCATGATCGCCTTGTTAGAGGCCGATTCAAAAGGCACGCCGTCGTGTTCGAGGTCGACGCGCTGTGCGGTAGCCTGTCCGGCGACGGACAGATGGAAAACGCGGTCGCCGTCCTTGACCATAGGCCAGTAGACCTTGGAGAACTCGCTCGTGTAGCCGTTTTCTGCCTTCCATGCGATCGCCTTGGCGATGGTGTCGATGGGTGCGCCGTCTGCATCCTCCAGCGGGATGTCGGCATGGACGAATCCGTCCCAATGTCCGTTGAGCTTCTGAACGATGCCGCACATAGCGCGGTATACAGCGGGTTCATGGCTCCAGCCGGGAGCGGCGAGCATGTTCAGCACTGCGTTGTGATACTGATAAATCAATTTCAGCGCATGCAGACCGGTGTATTCGCCGTTTTCGGTGGTCTGGCCGATGATATCGGCAGAGGTGACAGCGGATGCACCAACGGTGTTATAGGAACATGTGACGGACGAAATCGCGTCATCGGTGAGCATTTTCACGATAACGGTGCCCTTTGCGAAATCGTATTCGAGCGAATAATCGACGCCCTCCACCTTGTCCGCGATGGCGAAGGTGTCGAGGATGATGTCTGCGCTCTCAAATTCCGCGCGTCTGTTGCTGACGGTCAGTTCCTTGGTGGTCTTTTCTGCCGCCTTGTGTGCGTCGGGATCCAGCACGTTGACGACGTAAATCGGGCCGACATTGCCGACCGTGTTGTCGAAATGCTGGGCGAATGCTTCACAGACGGTGAACTTCGACCAATCATCAGAATAGCCGAGTTTGCTCTGTGCGTCGCCCATATTTGCGACCTTTACAGGCATATTGATGAGATCCTTTTCAGCGTAGCCGCGGATCAGGTTGATGGGTGCGGTACCGATAACGGCCGCGACCACATCGCCCTGCTGTGCGTCGGTCACTTTGCTGGTCGTGATATCACCGTATGCACCATGTTTGTATGCCATGGGGTTTCCTCCTCGTTATAAAAATTCTTTGTAAATGTCCGGGGTTTTTGCCGTTGTACCGGCTTCCAGCGTGAATGTGATCCAGTTGTGCCAGTACGGGTAATAATCCCAGATGTTTCCGTCCTCCGTGAAAACGCCGTATTTTATGCCGACATCTTTCACGAGGCGGAGGCCTGCGATGTATTCGGTGCCCTCGACCTCACGGAGCACGAGGTCGGCGAAGTTGAACGAATCGCGCCAGCCCGCCATGTTTCGGGTGTAGGTCTTTGCGGCCTCACCGTCCGCGCGATAATAGGAATAGCCGCCGAGCGCGCTGCTGTTTTCGTGAGGGATGAACGTCTCACCGCCATGTTCGCCGGGATTCCAGCAGGACAGACAGAGACGGATTTGCAGCTGCCGCTTGTGTTTCAGCAGGTCGTCACTGCCCTCCAGAAGCTGCACACACACCGACGGAATGGGTGCGGGTACATTCGGAGGCAGGCGATCTTTACCGGGCACATAGAGCGGGAACGCGGCCGGCTTTACGTATTGCACGTCGTAGGCGGCACCGTTCTGCGCATCGTCCGGCAGTTTCAGGGAGATATTCGGGCAAACATTCTCACTTAACCATGCGACAATGCCGTCGATGATTTGCACTAATGTCATGTCGTTACCTCCTTATCCTGTCCGGTTCTGGCTCAATGCAACTTCGGCCAGTCCCATGTCTCGCCCGGAATTGACGATGAGCATTTCGCGGCCGTCAACATTGAGCAGGCGTCCCGGTTCCAGATCGGCGGGGAAATCCGCCTCGCGTCCCATGAGCAGCATGTCAGCCTCGATCATGCCGATGATCTGGCCTTTTTTCAGCTTGTTCAGCTGGTCGCTGTCCACGATGACGGGAATCTCTGCGCCCTCAATGCGGTGCAATTCCGCAAATTCGTCAAGGTTCAGAAACACGGCGCCAATGTCTTTTCGGATCTGTTCCTTAAAGCCCATCGGTCAATCCTCCTCAAACAGCCCGCTATAGAGTTTGTTGTCCTCCTGAAACTGCGCTTCCTCGGCCATACGGATCATACCGATGACGGCCTTTTTGGTCTTGCAATGGCTGGCATCCTTACCCATGGATGCCGCGAGTGCACGGAGTTCCGTCATTTTCATGCTCTCGTATGCGTCACGGGCGGCGGTGTATTCCACCTTTTCGGCCACGCCTGCCGCGATCAGTTCCGCCTCGCGGGATTCCGGCAGAGAAAACGGCCCGGAACGCTTTGTCATCGCCTCCACGGTGCCGTTTTTTTCAAGGCCGTATGTACCTTTGAGCATTCGGATCATGTGGGTGTGCCTCCTTTATTCGGGATCCGCTGCAGTCAATTCCGGCAGCTCGTCGTCATCGTCATCGACCTCGATATCCTCGGCAATAATTGCCGCGATATAATCGGCCTTTTTCTTGCAGCCGGAAACATCCACGCCGAGATCCCCGGCGAGGCTTTCAAGCTGCTTGATGGTCATGCTTTCAAGCTGTGCGGCATCAAGGCGGCCGGTGTTGCTGTCGTCTTCGATAACTTCATCGGCCGGTTCCTCGGTCTGCTCTGCATAAGATTCCGCGGGCTGTTCCGCAGGCATTTCCGTGGGCGGTGTATCGTCCACGGTGTACACATATTCCGCCACGCCGAGGCCGACGAGGCGAGCAGCCACATCATCGTGGCACTCGCACGGGCCGTCCTCCGGCGTTTTGAGGGCATGTCTTACAACGCCATGGGCGTCTGTGTACTTGATTCCACAGCCGCCCGTTTTGATTCTGATCTTTGCCATGTTTCCGCTCCTTTCAATTCGTCATTACAGCACAGTTGCAGTAATGAAAGGGTTCTCGTTGTTCGGGATGCACAGAGGCGCGGAGGACAGCTGTACCTCGCGGGTGTTGTGCGTCGCGTCAGAGAGATATTTCGGGATGTCCTTACCGGTATAGGTATGGAAAAGGCCGTCGGACTGTTCGACCTGCGTGACCTGACCGTAAACGGTACGACCTGCCGCAGGTGCGCCTGCCGCGATTTTACCAGCCGGAACAAACGGCTTGACAGAGCCGTCGATTTCGGTGTAGGTGTCCTCGTAGAGCAGGACATCGACCATGCGGCCCAGCGCGTTGAGGCGCGCGATCTTGGTGACACCAGTCGGCAGGGTTTCGGGATCTACACCGCCGATCTGATAATTGCGATTGTCTAGCAGCTTGACGATCCACTCGTTATTGAGAATGACGTCAGCAACATCGGGCGCGACCAGAATTTCGGTGAAAGGAAGGCCGCGGGACGTGAGCATGGCGCCCATCGCAGCAATGTCCTTGATGATCTGCTTGCCAGATTCTTCGGTCGTGTTCCACGTTGCGGAAGGCGTATAGACAGCGGGGTTTGTTTCGCCATCATAATAACGGACTTCCTTTTCCTCGAAGGTGTGGAGATCATCGACGTATTCGTCCATGATGCAGCCGTTTGTGAAAATGACCTGTGCGGCCATTGCTTCCTTGCGGCGTGCGTTCATTGCGCGCAGTTCGTCGAGGTCGCCCAGCATGAGAACGCCCTGACGCTGTTCGGGTGTGAGGTTGGTATACAGAGCCTCACCGAAGCCGCGCTTTGTCAGGTCGTCGATGGTCAACGGACGCTTGGGCGCAATATAGGAAGGCGCGAAGCGCTTCATGGTGTAGCCTTCACGCAGGATCGTGACGCCTCCCTTACGAGGTGCGACATGAGGCGCCGCCATCTTGGAGCCCTTTCTGTATTCGACGAGAACGTCGGTGGTTGCAAAAATGTCCGTCGCTTCGTTGGTCGGGAAATAACGATCCAGCAGGAACGTGTGAAGCGGCGGAAGCTGCTGCACGGATGCAAGCAGGGTATGAGTATCATAGAAATTGAACGGCATGTTTTGTTACCTCCTTTTAGAGTTTCACAGCGTCGGAGATCAGGATGCCCGCCTCGCGGAGCGCTTCCTTATCTGCTGCGGTGATTTTGTAGCCATCAGGCACGATCAGGGTGTTTGCGTTGAAATGGCCGGTACGATATGCGACAGCGGTCACAGCTTCGGTCGCGTCGATGTCCTCTGCGAGGATCGCGTTTGCCTTGCCGGTGGTCGCAGAGCTGATCTTGACCATACCGCCGTCAGCCTTTGCGAGCAGGGTGCCGCGCTTCAGTGCGCCCTGACCTGCTGCGAGTTCGACGTGGAATACTTCCGCGCCGGGTGCAATGCCGTTGATGAGGTTATCATAACCGACAGTGCCGAGATTTTCGTCGAGTCTGGTTGCCATTACTTGCTACCTCCTTTGGTCTTGGTGTAGGCATTGACGACTGCCATCATGTCAGCCGTGTCCTGTTCCTTGGGGTCTGCGGGCGTGCCGCCGTTGGGATCCGCGCCGACAGTTGTTGCGCCGGATTCTGCGCCGTCCTTTGCATAGTTTGCAAGGAAAGTCTGGCCGGCTGCTGCGCTCTGCTGCATAACGCGGAAGCAGAGTTCCTGCGCGGTGCAGGGGTTTGCGCCATATTTGGCGTCGTTGACGAGCTGCTGATCCGGGATAGATGCCGCGATGGAATCAATGTCAGCGAGGCGCTGGCGTTCTGCCGCCACCGCATCCGCACCGGCCTGTGCCTGTGCCGCGTTTCTTGCCGCCTGCTCGATCTGGGCGACCGCTTCCGGGTGTGCTGCTCTCAGTTCTTCGGGTGTCATAGGGGTGTTTCCTCCTTCTTTGGGTTCGGCCGCGTGTGCGGTCGTAATATTATTTACTCCCGGCTTTGCAGCAGGGGGAGTAGCGTGTGCAGATACCGGGATGGCGCCCGGTACGTTGTGCAGCCCTTCGATGTTGTGCCGCACACCATTGACCATGAGCACCTTTTTGTCGGCACTCATGCTCATTTCCGGCCCGCCTTCGCCCTCACAGAGAACGTCAGCAAAACCTTTTTCGATTGCCTCGCGGCCGGTGAGCCATGTTTCCTTGGTCATCATACCGCGCAGGGTGTCCGTCTCGATGCCGGTCTTGGCGTTGTAAATTTCCGCCACGGCCCTCTCGCTTGCGTCCATGCCCTTGATCAGTTGCTTCATGTCCGGGATGTTCATGTAATCCCAGAGCAAAACGCTGACGCCGTGGATCATGATGAGGGATCCCGGATATACGGTGACGGTATCACCGGCGCACATGATGACGCTGGCCGCGCTGGCCGCGATGCCCTCGACGACCACATTGACCTCGCCGCTCAACGCTTTCAGCGCGTTGTGGATGGCAATGCCGGTGTAAAGGTCGCCGCCGCAGCTGTTCAGTTTGACGGTGATCTTGCTCTTGTCTTTGACCGCCGCCAGATCCTCCATGAAGCCCTCCGGCGTGATATAGAGGCCGGGTTCAGGTTCACCCGTCCACCAATCAATCGGCTGCTGGCTCAACACATCGCCGTAAAGGGTGATTTCGCCCTCGTCGTCGCTGATGCTGGCCATGTTCCAGAACTTCGGGATCGGTGCCGCGGCAGTCTGCGGAGCCGATGCCGGCCCCATGAGGAAATTATGTTTCTTCATTTCCTTGACCTCCTACAGCCTGTTTGATTTGTTCCGCCAGCACGAGGCTGCGCATGGCCGTCAAGCCGCGCTGTCTTGCGTTGGCAGGGTTGTGCGGGTTGGGATCTCCCTCTCCATCCGGATCGTCTCCGCCGGTTCCGGTTTGATGCGGGTCGGGTTCCTGACCGCCGAGCTTTTCGTTTTCGCGGGCAAGCTGCTCGACGTTGGCGTCCCACTGTCCGCCGTTGAGCTTGATCGTGCTCTGTGCATGCGTGGAGAATCCTTCGCTGCACGCCAGAATTTCGGCGGTGATTTCCTTCACGGGGTCAAGCTGTCCCTGTGACGGGCCGATCCAGTCGCACTCGAGATACGCAGCACGAATCGCGGGATTTGTAAAGAATCCCGGCGCGATAACGCGACCGCGCGCGACGGCCTCGCTCATCCATACCTCGTATACCGGGCGGCAGAGGTCATTGGCCAGCCATTCGCGGCGCATTTTGAACGACTTCCACGCCTCCAGCAATGCCGCACGGCTCGCGCTGTACGATGCATTGAAGCGTTTCAGCAGAAGGTCGGCGGGGATTTCCAGCGCCGCGCCGATCTGTGCGCTGATCGCTGTGACAAAACCGTCAAAACCTCCGGCCGGTCGTTTCGGGTCGGCGAATGTGACATCCTCACCGGGCTGCATGACGTTGATCTGTCCCGGCCCCATGTGGTACTCATTCGGCCCTCTCGGCTCCTCCGGTTCATCCATAACCTCATTGAAAGGCATGTCATCGGTCGGCGCCTCGGTCTTAATGAACGCCGTGAAAAAGGATTCCACGACGGCGGCCATGAGTTCCGATTCGGTGTACCGCCGCAGTTGCAGCAGCGGCTCAATGACCTGCGCCAGATAACTGACGCCGCGGTACTGATCCGCGCGCTCGCTGTCCGTGATGTGCACGACGTTCGGGAGCCCTGTGTGCTCCTGATACGCAATGACGCGCGACCACGTTGTCGTCGGTGCTCCGACTTCATACGGGTATGTATTGCGTATATGGTACGCGATGACGAGCCCGTTTCCGTCAATTTCAACGCCGTCATAGATGACGTTGCCGGTGTCAGGGTTTCGGCCTGTCGTCATGTTCAGCACAGCGCCGATCGCCCCGCTGTCGGTCGGTGTTGCGATTCTGTCCGCCTCGATCATGTGTAGGCGCAGAGCATACGGCCGCAGTTTGTCCGGCTCGTACTGTTTCAGGACGCCGATGCAGTCACCGGAAACGAGCCACGAAATGAGCGCAAGTTGCTGCAATCCGTAGAAATCGTTCATGCCGGTGGCGTCGCACGCCCTTTTGTTATTGGCCCAGAGGGAGAACTCCCGCTCGGTCGTGTTCTGCCACGCCTCCGCCTGCTCCGGTGTGAGCCCCAGCACCTCGCGGTTGATACGGCTTTTCAATTTCAGGCCGACGCCGACCACGTTTGTGCGGTTGGTTTTGATAGCCGATGTGGCGATGGGTGCCGCCATGTAAAGCATGCGCGCCCTCTGCCGCAGCGTCGCATTGTGAAAATCAATATCTTCACGCGGCGATCCGCTCGCGGCCGTGAAGCCCTTGACGGATTTCTTTTGCCAGCTTGCACCCGCGTCGCCGTAGCCTTTGTTCTGCGGTCTTATGCGGTCGGGGAGATAAAGCCCCGTTTTGTTGTCATACCTGATTTTTCTCACCTCCTTGATGTTGATAAAAAAACGGCAGGCCGCGGAAAGAAGGAGCGAACTCTCCGGCGGTTGCTGCCGTGATAAAGCGCTTTTAACGTGCATATTTGAGAAAAATATGCAGAATAGCGCGTTTACCCGTATTCATTTAACATTTTCGTGACGTCACGAAAATGCTTCGTTATATGGATTTTCGCGTTCTATTCCGCTTAATCCTCGATTGCAGTGATACCGTATTCAACTGCACACTGATGCTCAATTCTGCACCCGCGGGCATTCTCCCAGCCATTTGCAAAAAAAGCGACGTCAGCGGTTGAAAGAAGCTCCAGAGACTTACCCAAAAACCAAAGCGGCTTTGCTTCGTGCGGTGCGTCCTTGAAAAACGAATCAATCACTTCGACAGGTTCGCCGATTTTGCATTCCGCAATTTTGACAGCCTTATCTCTGATCGATAAAATTTCTTCGTTCGTCTTTCCATTCATCGGCTGTGAAATAAACAGTTTTTTCATGTTTTTCTCCTTTTCAGAATTTACCCGTTGTTATACCATTTTGTTGATGTCAACGAAATGCTGTTACCAATCACGCGGCACGACGCCGAGTGCTTTCCGACGTGCCCCGCCGCTTGCTTTAGCGGTGAGCTCGTCAATTTCCTTTTCGAGGCCGTCGATCTCTTTTTTGAGTTTTTCGAGGTCGAGCCTTGTCAAGTTTCGGCTGCCGATGGTGTATGACTGCACCTGACCGGACAGCAATGCGGTGTATGCATCCCGCGCAGCTTTCAGCGCGGTTTTGCGGAACTCGATCCGCTCCTGCAATTCTTTGTTTGTCGCCATGGTATGGCCTCCTTACCAATCATCGAAATAATCCTCCGGTGCTTTCGCACGGCGGGGCTGTGTCTGCGGCTGTGCCGCCGGTTTTGCATTCGCCTGCACTTTTTTCGTGTTCATGTTCTTCAAGCGGGTTTCATATGCAAACGTGTCCACGTTCAGGATCTTGAAGCCTGCCATGTTGTAGTTGCGCAGGTCGAGCGGTTCGTTTCTCGTGTGGCCGGGGATCTTCACCCATGCCCACACGGTGCCGCGCTTGGTTTGCGTCATTTCCAGATGCTCGGACAGCAGGCCGTTGAAATAGTATGTATCATAGCCGTATGTCTCGCCCTTCGGGAAATGGCAATACCGCGGCCCGGTTTCCTGCACCTCCAGCGCCGACATGATCGACGCCTTCCCGGCATCAACGCCCAGCGTATACAGCCAGCAGGTTATTTTTTTGTTATCCCTGATCGGCACCTTTGACGGAGGCGTGACAAACGGCAGACCGTCGCCGCCTTTACCCTTGATCGCAAATACACGCTTGTGCTTGCGCTTGCGGCATTGCTCGTATACCTCTTGCGTATAATGACCGCCGGAGTCGACGCATGTGAACGAGATCCGCAGACCGCGTTCCCTCTCTTTGAAATGGTATACATGGTCGATAACGTCATCAAGACGCGCCCAGACCTCCGGCTCGTTCGGTTTCCCCATGATGGCGCCGTATTTGATGCCCCATGTTTCGCCGTAATGCCCATGCCCGACGACCTCGTATTCGAGACGGTTGTCCTGCGTATCGACGCCGCACGTCAGCACGAGCACGCCCTCCGGCAATTCCACCGGCGAGCCGTCGCTGTTGGTGCCGTAATCCTCACGGCGGGCGAGCATGGTGTCCTCGTCAGCGGTTCCGCCGCGATCCTCCCAGACCTCACCGAAAAGGGTGTTGAAAACGACTTTCAGTTTTTGCGGGTCGTCCTTCGACGTCAGGAACTTCGTGATGATTTTCGACCACGGTGTCCACGGAGACGAGAAGGCATTCAGCCAATAGGATTGCACGCCCGTCGCGTATGCGTCCGGGTTGTTTGCAATCCACTTGGCCGGCTGCCGCCGCATGACGTCCTCCGGATTGAGGCATCCGCAATGCGGACACACCCATGTGATCGGGCCATTGATTCGGTACACCTTTTTGCCGCGCACCTTTGTGACGGTGTGGTCGAATTTGATGCGGTCGAAAATGATTTCGCCGTATTCCCCGCACTCCGGGCACTGATGGCACCAGCGCTTTTGTGTGCCTTGGTAGTAGCTGTTTTCGATGTTCGACGAGCCTTTGATGGTCGGCGTCGATACCTCGACCGCCTTGCGGTTGTAGAACGTCGCCTGACGCGCTTCTGCCAACGCCCACGGGTCGCCCTCGGTTCCGGCGCTGATTGCCCATCGGTCGCGCTCGTCGCCGATGATGTACCGCGCCGGCGTGGATGCCAGCGCCGAGGCACTGTTCGAGCCTGTAATGGTCAGCATGCCGCCGGGGAAGGATTTTTGCAAAATGGTGTTTCCGCTGTCCTTTGCCTTGACATCAGACACTTTTGATTTCAGCGTCTTGCAGTCTCGGATCATCGGTGCGATACGCAAGCGGGAAAACTTGCGAGCATCATCAAGCGTCGGCTGTACATACAGCACAGAGCCCGGATCCTGATCGATGATATAGCCGATGATATTCAATTCCAGTTCAGACTTACCGACCTGTGAAGCCGCGACCATGACGATCTTGTTAATCTTCGGGTCGGTGAAATCCTCCATGGGCTCCTTTAGGTACGGCGTCCGGGATGTTCTCCACGGGCCCGCCTCGGCGGAGCTTTCCGGGGACAGGCGGCGATGCTTGTCTGCCCACTCTGCGACGGTCAGATCTTCCGGCGGCATAAAGTTCCGGATTGCCGGAGCGATTGCCGCGTTCAGTTTCCGCGCGTCTTTTTTAGTCGTCGGCTTCATCGGCGATCACGCCGTCCCAGCCTTCCCTCTCCCGAACTCGCCGCTGGTATTCTTCGGGATCATATTTATAATTGGCCAATTCTTCGAGCACCTTATAACATTCGGCGCGTATCAATGCAGATGCCTCGGCCGCGCTGGATACCTGTGCGACGTCCATCGCAAGACGGCCGGGCAATGCCATTATCATACTGCGGACATTGAACACGAGGTCGTTTGTCATAGCCTCGACGTCCTCGCTTCGGTGCATCTGACCGTCGAGCTCTTTCCACTGCATTTCGGCGACTTTCGCCTTGCTTTGTTTCAGGTTTGCCTCCGCCTGTAGCTTTTGTTCGACGATGTCCGCGGTGCTCTTTTTCTGTTCTCGGCCGTTTGCCTTATCAGACAGATATTGTATGTATTTCTGGATGGTCGGCAGCAGGTCGTACTTGGTCGGGCGTCCTTGTCCGACGATGACGCCCTCGGCCTTTAACTGCTCCACGCGGCGGGTCGATACACCGAAAATTTTTGCGATGACCTGCGTCGGCTGCAGGTTCTGATTTTCCGCCATGCTTCCCGCCTCCTTTCCTCATACACCCTTGATCGGTATTTTTATGATCGGGTTGAAATCGATTCTGACCTTTTCCTTTGTCGTCTTGCCTTTGTTGCTTCTGTCCTCACGCACGATACGGCTGCCCCATTTCGCGCGCAATGCATCGAACTGCTGCTGTTCTCGGACATAGTTCCGATACGTTGCACATCCGCCGGACTGCTGCGCCTGCTTCACGATATAGTGGAATTTATTCACGCGCAGGCATCCGCGATACACGTTGCAGTTTTGGAGCGTCATGTCGTAATCTTCTTTCAGCGGAAGATCCTCGTCATATCTGCACACGTTCCCGCGCAAGAAACACTGAAACGGGCCGCCGATATATGCGACCGTCGAAAATGGGATGTTTTGCGAATAGTTCTGTGCATCGAAATTGACGTTGATTCCCCAGAACTTGAAGCCGAAGCCCTCGCACAGTCGGCTGTACTTCTCGACGAAATCGAGAAAATCCTCCGTCTGCACGATGTTTTTTGTATATCCGAACGGGTCTCCCGGTGCGCTCTCATAATACGAGACGCGCCGCATGTCATCGTCAACGATGAGCACGACATCCGCACCATTCGCATACTCGGTATCGAGAATGTGATTTCGGACGCGGCAGAGATTTCCCTGTATGCCGCGCTTGCACGGGATGATGTTTTCCTCATGCCCCGGATTCGCCGCGCGGTATGCATCGGCTTCAGATTCACATACCCAGACTTTGCAGAATGGGAGATAGTTCAGCGTTTCCACCTTCGGCCGCTTATAGCTCGGGCAATTCACACTGATATGCACAGCGTATCGCCTCCAATGCGTCAGCCCCGCGAATCACACGGCCGACGCCGCGCCGCTCGGTGCTTTTGCTGATCTTCCCATCCTTCCGGCTGGATAACGCCTTGACCGTTTCCAGAGGAAAAACGCTTTCCGCCTGCAGCCAGTCCACCTCGTTGTCGAAATACAGCACAATGTAATTGTGTTCTTCTCGCAAGACTTCTGTGAACGGCACCTCGCCTCTGATTTCCGGTGTTTCCTCCACTGCATCCATCAGAGCAGAGATCACGTCGTCGGTATATCCTGCGAGATCAGCCGACACCGCCGTGTCGTCCATTTCCGCGAATATTTCGGCGAGCATTTTTTCATCCATTTCCGACAGTTCCGAAATGCGGTTATCTGCCAGCAGATCCTCCATTTCGGCCGCCTTGCTTGGATAGTCCTGAAAATCAACAGGCACGGGACAGTCAAGCAGCAGCGCCGCCTCATATCGTCCGTGCCCGCTCACGATCATCCCGGACAGCGTGGACACCTTGACCGGCTGCCGCCAGCCCTGCGCCTTTATGACGCGCGCCAGCAGTTCCACTTGATCGCCGGGGTGCCTGTTCGGGTTTTCGGATTCGGTTTCAATTCCACGACGGGAATGATTTTATCGTAAGCGCAATATACCGGGATTTCCCCGGCCATGCCCTTGCTATTCGGTGGGTAAATTCATGATGTCAGCCTCCTGAAAATGTCGTCGTCGCAACGAAATGCCCGGAAAAAATTTTTTCGTGTCTACACGCATTTTGGGCGCCAGCACCGCAGGCATATTTTTATTCCGGAAGAACCTATTCCCGCGCCGCTCGTGCTCGCTGTGCGCCGCTCTGCTGTTCGGGCAGGTATTTACTCATGCGCACGTTTCCGCGCGTCTGCGAGCTTCTGTGTGCCCTCTCGTGCGTGTCATTTCATTGCTTGGTTGATGTGATGCTCGAAGCGCTTCGTCAGACCTTCGCTGATGTACTGCTCTATGGTCTCGCGTGCGCGTCCGTCGATCATCTGCGGCACAGACAGCGTGCGCACTGCATCGATTGGATAGCGTGCTTCACTCGTCCGCTGAAATGGTATCGTCGCGTTCTTTGCCGTTTGCAGGAATGTGTTCGCGGGCATTGTCACGCGCTTGCCCTTGATGATGGTCGCCTTGACTTTGTACTTCTTTGGCGGCTTCATCATGGCAACGGGTGAGCCGTCAGCGATTGCTTGCCCCGGAATCCTGACCGGCTTTTTCTGCTGGTCATCCGGTGCTTTCTTCGGTGACATCTTGAAATGCACCGGGGTGAGCAGTCGGCCTTTATATTCCAGCGTCGCACCGTCAACGGTTACGCCGGCCACCTTGATCGAGGTCTTGCCCCGTTTCGGTCTTGTGGCAGCATCCTTGATGGCGGCAGTGTCAACACCGTAATGCTCGCGGATCCCTTTCGATACCCATGCCGGTGCTCTGGTCGTGAAGTCGGAGACGGTGCGCTGTATTGCGACCTGTCCGCCGTTCTCCAGTTTTCGGAGGCGTTTCACGAGGTCGGCGCCGCCGGATGTGGACACAGTGAAGCTGCCACCTGTGCGCTTTGATTTTCCTGTGGTAAACAGATCAGCCATGTGCGCGCCTCCTTTGGTTTTGTGGTTTCCCGCCGCGCGTCATCTTTTCGTCAGCCTCCGGCGCTTTGTTGCAGCTTAACTGGCCGCCGCTCTGTACATGAGCCTGCCGGTGCTTAACTTCTCGCGCTTCCTTGACCGCTTGCGGGGATGGTGCAGGCGGAGAGGTTCGAGCTCTCGCATATTTGCCGGTCTTCCGCGTCTGCATATGAAAAGCCGCCGGAGTGGGTGAGCCTCCAGCGGCTTTTATTGGTGGACGGTTCGAGGTTCGACCTCTTTTCGTTCAGCTGCACGGAATCTCTCCCGCCGTCCTGCTTCGACCGTCCATATGGATGCATCGAGCATACCGAGAGGGGGGTGATTCTGTCGGGCGCTCTTTGCTATTATACATCCTATCACAGGCGATACTCTCACATTGTCCCGGTTGCACTCGTTTTATCTCGTTTACTCCCCTTTTGTTCGCAAACAAAAAAAGAGAGGGCACCCTCTCGTGGGTGTCCCTCTCGGTTTTGTAATTATTCCTGATCTTTGCGAAGCTCCTGCAGGTTGACAAGCCTTTGCCATGTGTATTCTCTTTCCAATGCATACCGGCGGTTTTTGTTGTGCTCGTCGCAATATCTGTCCGCGTCCTCGCTTGTCCCGCAAATATAGCCCACTATCTCGCATCCGTCGTCCATGCTGTCACGGTAAATGAGATATATGCCGCGGTCGCTGTCCGCCGGGTTGCTGAATTTTTCCAGCGCCCAGTCCTCAAACTCTTTTAATACGGCAGGTGACGGAAGCATCCACCCGGCAAAATATACGGCCTCGGAGAACTCCGCATACCGACGCTCGGCATCTTCCTCGGATATTCCAGTATAGCCGACCTTGTACAGGATCCCGATAATTGCCGCCAGTTCGTATTGGTTCGTGTAGTCTTTCATGATGTTTCCTTTCTGGGCGGTTTGGCCGCCGCCCTCGGCTTGTCGTGCTTATTCGGCCGGGATCAGCCCTTCCTTTTCGAGTTTGTATTTCATGAGCTCGAATAGGTAGGCCGGGCATTCTCGCTTTTCTCCTTCCCAGCTTTCGATCGCCCGCTTGGAAATACCGAAGTATTCCGCGAAAGTTTTTTGTGTCATTCCTGCGGCCGTGCGCAATTCTTTGATCGTGTCCATTTTTTGCTCCTTTTCAATTTGCGGCCGCAAGCAGCGGGCCCGCATCCATTTTGATTGGTGATGTCAGATAATACCGGGATTCCCGCAGCACTTCCTCATATTTCTGCTCGCCCTGAAATGCATCGACGACGCGCTTTTCGCGGGCGGTCATGTCCTTGTATTTCTTCTTACCATACGACGGCGGGAGGAAGTTTTTCTTCTGTGCCGCGTATATGTTGAAGCGGTCGAGAAGCCGCTCATCGGTAAATGTGACGTGTACCGTGCCTTTTTTGTAAAACGTCGCGGTGAAATGCTTGAACGGTACATTCTTTGTGATGCCCTGCTCGAAATACGGTTTGCAGTCCGCCTCGATGTTGACGTTCTCCGACGGGCTGGCGCTGAAAAAATTCATGATGCGCTCGATGTCCGAGAGGACCTTCGCGGCCTCGTATGTCCTCGGATTGCCGCCCCATTCGGAGAATACACCATAGCACGGCAGGATCACCTTTTTATTGACCTTGTACGCCTCATTCGTCGCCCAGCCGTCGAAGTAGTGCCGGTTCGTTGAGAAATCCGCGCGCCACATGTGCTCGACCGTCAGGCGCTCAAACATGGCCATGATCTCGTCCTCGATACCGGTGTGGACGTGTGCCATCATTTCGGCCGACAGCGTTTGTATATTGAACTCGTCGAAATCATAGGCGCCGAGACCGTCCACCTTTTCATGATATTCGGATTGCAACTTGCTTGTCAGCCTGCCGACGAACTTCGGGTTTGACAGCAGCGCGCGCCAATATTTGAGGCGCGTCAGCCGCAGATACTCATTGATCGACACGTTATCGTAACTGCTCCCGCGCGACGTTGTGAGGCGGAGGATGCTGTCAGCGTCGAGCCCTTTTGCATCCTTATCAAGCGACCGCACCATGTGCGGCTGAAACGCGCGGAACTGCCGGATGAGCTCGATCCCGGCCTTTGTCTCGACGCGGAAGTGCTGAACGGCAGATTTGATGAAGTCGGTCACATCAAGGTCGGTCGTGTCCGTCGGTTCATCCTCGAGCATTTCGCTTTTTCTCATGCGCTCGTAAAAATCGCTTTCCTCCCTCTCCTGCGGTATGCTGACCTTGACCAGCGCGACCTCCACGTCGGTGCTGTGCTCCGATTGTGAAAAACCGTTTTCGATATATTCGATTTGCGCGCCGTATTGGTCAAGCAGCCGGATCAGCGCGCGCCGGTTCTCTGTGAAGGTGTTCCGGAGGGTTTCGGCATTGAGCAGGCAG
>UZAT01425466.1_pt1 | contig 22854 bp, 16 predicted proteins | sample 2160861 | NCBI WGS metagenome assembly UZAT01 (sample SAMEA5138306, study PRJEB28736) | viral metagenome | reverse complement strand
TTTACCAGGTCACCCACCTTGAATGTTATGTTGTCGTCTTCTTCCAGTCTCATTGTGAGCCTGTATAGTCTCCCCTCAAGCAGCTCGACCTCTTCAATCGTGCCCATGTCAGAAAATATAGTCTCGTCCCCAACAAAGGTGATGCGGTTGAACCTGTATTCAGGTGCGCTAAGGAATCCCCTCAAGGCTAAAGACGTGGCTTCAATGTTCCCAAGCTCATCTATCCGTGCTCCCTTCCCCCCAAGAATGCCGGAGAGAAACTCACCGAACTCAGCTCCTGCGAGAAACTTAATCAATCCATTAGCTATATCATCTGTTACTTTAGATAGGAATTGTTCCTTTAGATCTTCTAAAAATGTTTCATTGTTCTTAGCTATCTCCAATAAAACTCTTAAAGAAGAGAGCGCATTTTCGTCTGTCAGTTCAGCGTCTGTGTCCGTCGAAGTGATCAAATCACCGCTATAATCGGCTAAATATAATAGCACCTGTTGCAAAACTAATCCAGTGATTAGCCCCGCGTCATTTGTGTTTATATTCTCAATTATGAGGTTATCTAATTCTTGCTTTGTCATATTACATTAAAATCTGTATTAAAATCTGTATTGCTCCGCCATTTGTTTCTCGACTTCCGTTCTCACGTCTTCGGGTAGCTTGTCCAGCAGCGTGCTGTCCTGTTTTGCCCTTTCAGCCAAAATCTTAATGTATATCTCGTTCATAGTTATACCCCCGTTAATGTTCTCGTTAATACTCCGCCCGTTACCACTTCGTTGATTCTGTAAGCCTTTCCCGTTACGGTATCAATTTTTACCACATTTGAATCGTAAAATGATGCTGTAATATTACCGTTGGTGCTCTCCTTGTCAAAAGCGTATGTGAATAATACCAAGTCGCCATCCGCCAAGTCAGGATGGGTAAAACTCAATCCATCACTTGCAATTACAGCAGTAGCTACATTGAGATAGGTATCAACACCATTTTCGTGCTTGATTATTTCCTCTATAGTAGCAATCGGGTAATCGGTTAACAGGATGTCCATCTTCGTTCCGTACACTCCTGCATCTGCAATAATAGGCTCGTGATAGACCGTACCGTTTTCTGCACTGTTAAGTACGCCACCGTAAGAAATGGGAGTGATAATGGGTGTTGCGAGGGTGTATAAGATTGTTCCGTCTGCTAATTCTTTGAAATTAGGTGTTGATGACGGACTGCCATCAGCTAATGTTAATTTTTTTAGTGAAATATTAGATAAAACACCTCTGTAATCTGCAGAGAATAAAATAAATGGTTTTAAAGCGGTTGTTTTTTTCCATTCTATTTTTACTCCCGTGATTCGACCTGAACCTAAAACCGCGTGTACAGGCTCAAACATACTGAGATTTCCGTGAAACAATGTTCCTGATGTATAAGAGTCGACTGTGTACTCTACTCTCATATAATCACCAACAGAAAAACCTGTACCTGTATTATTAGCAGTTGCTTGACTGGTGCCGCCTGCAAAGGTAAGTTTTCCATCAGCAAATGTAGTTCCTTCTACAGTAGCCCACGTAGTAATTTTTTCGCTCCCCAAAGTAGCAACCCCCACTCTTTTCACCAACTCATACCCGTTAGCTCCTTTCCTGATTTCGTCTTTGACCGTGCCGTTTGAGCGCAGTTCGGGAGCGGTGAGGTATAAGTTTGTTTCCTTGTAGGGTTCGTAGGTGGTGGCGGTTGATACCTTTTCGACTTGCATTTTTGCAGCAAGGTTGATATTTGGTACAAGTACGAATTTAACAAAATACACATTACTTGCCGTTGTAAAGATTAGCAGATTATTCGCATTTGTATTGCCGACAATTTGATAATTTCTATCATAGTATCTTGATGCAATAACAGTAGTCGGTTCACCTTCAAGTTTTGCAACATATGATGTAGATGGCGATACTTGAATAAAATTCCTTGAGCGAGCTCTTGTAATGTCTTCATTGGGTAGTCCAGTTGTTGCGTTAATAGACCCTCTATCCCAAATACCATCAAACAGGTTCTCCCCCACACTCCTCACCCTGCCTGTCGGCTCGAAAGATTTCACCCCCTCGAAGTAGTCAGCGAACATAAGGTCGCACTGCTCTTTTGTAGGTTCGTTGCCAGCTCCAAATGTTTCGGTTAAATTTATACGCATAAAATTATCCATTTGCATATCCCATACAGCCGACAAGGAATTGAAATAAATTAGACCTGCGTTACCTGTACCCGTCACATCTATTAATCTTGTATTCCTACCATTAAGAACACCCCCACCATAGATTGATTTAGCAATTGACCCATCATGAATTGACCCTATCACTGGTGCACCACTTAATATTTTTGCGTAAAAATGAAGATAAATTTTATCTCCAATATTTTCAGCTCCGTGCAACCCGTAAAGAATAGGAACCCCCGTGCCTGTTGCTGGCGTTATAATTGTAAGCCTAATATCATAATCACCGCTAATTGGGGTTGAGCTATTTATATCAAGAGTTGACGTGCCGTCAGAGGTATAGCCCACCCTGAATGGTGCTATTAATCCATTTTCAAAATTACCATTAACAGCTTCATTTTCTGCGGTCAGCCCTTCCAGCTTCACGCTCATCCCCCCGTTCGCAGCGTTTTTGGGCAATGGAAGAGGTGATGCCCCAGACACGCTTAATTGTGCTGATTGATTCAGATTTGCTGTCGAAAGAACGTTTTCGATGTCTTTGATCTTGGCTCCCTGAACAGCATCTTTTAAATTAGATTCCTCTTTAAAGAGATTCACCTCGCCCGCTAATTGAACTATGTCGGACTCAACCTGCGTAACCCTGCCATCATAAGTTGATAGAGTGGTATTCATCTCCTCGATCTTGCCGTCCGCATCGTTCATTTTTTGCCCGAACGTTTCATTGCGCAATATCTCGGCCGCAACACGGTCATTCTCAGCTTTCACACGCCCTTTTGTGGCGTCACCCTCAGCGTTTGCACGCGCGATCTCTGCAAGCTCCCGAAGGCCCTCCGCTGTCACCCTCTCATTCTCTGCCTTTACACGCCCTTTTGTGGCGTCACCCTCGGCGTTCGCCCGTGCTACCTCGGCCTGATCCCGCAGCTCTTCCGCATCCTCCCTGTCGCTCTCTGCATTGATACGATCACCTTCATTGTCATCTCTGATGCCCTCGGCTGCGATACGGTCATCTTCTGCTGAATCCCTCAGCCCTTCGGCGTCGTTTCTCGCTGATTCTGCTCGCTCCCGAAGACCCTCCTCATCAAACCTGCCCTGCTCGGCAGTGACCCTCAACCCTTCATTGTCCGATACAGTCTGCTCTAATTCCGATAAGCTCGCTGCCGCATCGGCGGCTGGCTGTCGTAGATAATCGAAATAATCATCCTCCGTACCTTCGTGTGTTTCCATCCATAAGTCGTATGCGCTCTTTCCCCTCAATGCGAGTGCTATATCGGATGTCTGTGCCATCTCTGTTACATTGTCAGCCATTGCGGTTCTTGCAACGATAGTGAAGGCATCCACGTCAACAGCGCATCTTCTATCTTCATCCGAGAGAGATGTATCTGAGAGTACATAATGCAGCTCCAAGATGTAATCTCCAAGACCAAAGAGCATATCAGAGGTGAACTCGGTATGAATGATGTTCCCATCCCCGATAATCTCGTAGCCGGTTATCTCTCTTACTTCTCTGTGCCTTTTGAGAAAAAGCGTTCTTGATGTTGCAGATTGAATGTCTTCTGCGACACCGCCCCTTTCTATCTCCCAATTATGGGTGAAATCATTGCCCTCTCTTATTCTCATATCGTTATCTCGTTATATTACATTAAAATCAGTGTTGAAATCTGTATTGAAATCTCCTAAATTATGCTTGGGAAATAAGCGCCCTATTTTTTTAATTACAGCATCTGTTGTAAATTCAGCGTCTACACTCGCTAAAAAACCATCTTCAGTCCAAGTAGGCGTAAATAGTATATCATACACATGATATATTTTATTATTATAGTTTATAACGATATTATCATGCATACCTATTATACTAACAACATCACATAAATACTCAGGAGCCAGAAATGAAAACTTAAATAGTTTTTTCTGTATCTGTTTTTCAACAAACTTAAAGCCGTCACGATCTTCAACTACCTCTTCTATTTTATACTCCGGTTTAGCTAACTTTGTAGGTAAATAGATTTTATTTCTGTAATTATCGGAATAAACTAAACGTCCAACAGTATGCTGAAAAATAAAATCATTATTATCCCAGTAAGTCATCTCTATAATTTCCGAGGCCTGCACGGCTCCAACAGCGTTAAACACCTCACTATATAAATTTGCAGTTGCCGTTTGAATTTCTAAATAATATAAACCTTCAGCAAGAGCCGGACTCACCGCGGTAGCTCCTAAATATACTAATACATCATAAGTATCATAAGATATTCGTTTTAATTCAGTAGCTGAAAAATGAGAAGTCATATTACGCACGCTTGCCCCATGTATATCACGTAATAAAACAGCTGTTACTGCTGGAAACGTCGTTTCTACTATAACTTGAAAAGGTAATAATCTAGACGTTGAGCACACTAAACTATATACTCCTCCATAAGCATAACCGAGACGATGACTTTGCTGGTCAAGTCTACTATAAAAAGCTAAAGATGTAGTGTTAATATGTATCATATCTCAAAGACAGGTCTATCCGCCTACTTGTTAAGTTAATACTCATTTTCTCTATAAAACCGTTACCGGCATTAGTACGAATTAATCCATGAATAGCCATGTCGTTTACACTTGTTATCCACAATGACTGTTTCTTTATCATTTTAAGCATAATGTTACCAGTGTAGACCTCGCCATTAATTTCTACAGTGGCAGCCGGTAAATCGTATACGTGATAGTTAGGTATAAGTTTATAATAAGATAAATTACCATTTTGTATTTCATACTGTGAACCCTCTATAGAAAGAGTGGCGTACGGTACTTTATAGCCAGATAAAATAAGGCCTCTAACCATTACAAGGTCATCTTGTGCATATGAAAATGCTACACGGGCGTACATAGTATTTTCTGGTGGATTAACCGTAGTACTACTACCTAAATAAAAAGTGATAAAACTTTTATCAGCTCTAAACCAGCAAATTACGCTAGGTACTTCACTAAAAGTAATATTTTCGCCAGGGTTAACATATATAAATCCTGAAGTACGCATGCCTAAAGAACTATAAACATCACCTTCAAGAGTTAACCCGTAATTATATAAAAATTGCGCGTCTTCTTTATCAATAAGATTAGCGTATACAACATATTCAGCGAATAATAAGGCAAAACCAGTGGCTTCAATGTTACCTGGATTTAATAGCATATAATCTACATCAGGATTAAAATGCGATACTAGTACTTCATCTATTTTACCTGCTTCAACAAAATTTGACAGTATTTTTATAGGTAATCCCGAAAACACATCAGTAGTGTTATCAGTATATTTAAACCGTATAGACTCCGCTAAGTCTTGTTTATCGTAGCTGTAATTGTTCTTTAAGAATACGTATGAAAAATAATACCTCGCATGTGTTTCTTCCAATAGATTAATAGAAATATTACCTACAGGAAAATAGGTACGACCTTTTTTATAAAAAGATATATGCTCTATGTGTAAGGCATTGCCTTCCATGTGCCATTTACAACTAAATACGCCCCAAAGCATATCTAGTATTTGCTTTAATGATAATTCGGCTTTTTGTGCTGCTTGATTATAGTTGCTTTTAGTTATATTTGTTTTAGGCGTTATAAACAATTTATCATTTAATCCGACAGAAGCACTTCCGTATAAGAATATAGAATTGGCTTCATCGAAATAAAAACTAGGCGATATTTGTTTTAGTAACAAATCTATTACACTTGATAGACTGAAGGCGTCTTTTAGTACATAAGTGTTACGCCAATCTGTTTCAATAAGCCAGTCCATATAACTGAAGCTAAACCAAATTGAGTACAGAATCCAGCGATCCTTTGCTATTGGATAAAATTTATCTCCATACACACTAGTAGGTGGTGTGAAGTAGCTGTCTATATCATTTCGACCATATTCAGTTGGTTCAGTTGAATAATTATCTGTTATATGAAAAGTATCAGCCATATAGCCTATAACGTATCTATAATTAGGATTATTTGCTACAATATCATTCACGGGCATATCATACGCGGTCAACTGCCTTACTGTTTTTATATCAGTTAAATACCTCGAATATATACGTGTGAAATTATATTTCATAAGAGGCTCACCGGTAGCACCTGAATCAGCATAAACAGTTAATGCCCTCTCGCCTACCTCATTATCAAAATCTACCGAATAGTATAGAACTTTTTCATCGGATACGCGTACTAAACGCACATACATTCCATAAGAATAAGTTGGACTTTTATACACTCTGACTATCTTATAGTCACCTGTAGTTTTCATGAAAGTGTTACCGTATCCAGTATAAGTACCTACGATAGGATAATTGGAAGTACCTGTTACGTTAATGTAACCCGTTTCACGCGCTAAACTGAAGTGATAGTCGTCTATTAACTTTGAACCGTCGTATATTATATCATTTACATCTTGCTCCCAATAACTACCAGCTAAGAAACATGATACGGTTTTACTGCCGGCGACATATACTTGTACAAGTGGCCGCTTATCTATTTGTATATTTTGTAATACCGGTTTAAGAGGTACTATATTATGAGTCTTGTCGTAGCCATTTAATAGACTACTATAAGCGTCATCAGTAGTTAATTGTACTTTAATAACATGATCATCTGTATTTTCAAGACAATCTGTGCGAGCAAAATATCCACTGAAATAAAGATCCCCTAAGTAATAAATATCAATATTGAATCTAGTATCAAAAGGTTGAGCCATTATATAATCGTAATCAGCTCCCATAAAAGATAGCTCACCAGAAAGAGTTGTACTATAATAATACTCATTCTGCTTAAGAATGTACTCCAGTTTCATAGCATCGTTATAAACTGGTTCACAATCAATATCATTTATTTTAAAAGTGTAATCACCTATCATCTTTTAAAAGTTCTTGTGCGATTTTTATATCTTTCTACTAATAAACCGTTACTATCACTATGGTATTTATACTCATTCTGACTACGTATTGCTTTAACATTTGAATCAATATCCAGTAAGTCAATATCATTTGATTGATTATCGAGGGTATAGTTCATCGGACTGAAAATGTTAGTATATCTATCCTCGAATACGCCTTTATTAATACTATTAACAACATCAAATATTTTACTTGTACCGTATTTTGATACACTACGTTTATTAACTACGGCAAATACTTCACCGCCTTCAGCTCGTCGCTCTTTACCATTTTTAGTCTTACCTAGTGGTATATCTCGACCTGATTTATGTGACCCCCCATCAAGTAACTCAACATGGCCCTCAGCATATTCTTCAGCTTGTTCACTTGCAACTTGACGGGCTTTAACCTTGGCCCCCACAAATGAACCAAACATAAGAGCTATAGCAGCTATAGCGGCCGGTATTCCGAGTGGACCCATCACGGAAAATGTTTTCCAAATATTTGCTGAAGCTGTTATCATAGAAGATACCTGCTCAAGAGTATTTAATCGTTCTTGAGCTAACTGTGCTTGTTTTCTCTGCTGTAAAGCTTTAGCCTCTTTATCTTTAGCTAAACGTAACTCCTTTTCAGCATTTTCAACACTGTTAGCATATCCTTCATTTCGAGCTTCCATCTCAAGCTGTAGAAAATCATAGGCCTTGCTAACTTGTTCCTGTGCTTTTTGTAATTTAATTTCAGCTAAATCGACTTCAGCCTGTAACATAGAACCTATCTGCTCTTTAACAAAATTAGTCGCCTCTTTAATAGCACTCTTTTGATCACTATCAAGATCAAGACCCAATAAATCAAATATATCGCGCCCATTATCAAGTTCAACAGTTTGTCTATCGAGAGCCTTAAGTATATTGTTTATAGTCTCTATTTCAAGATCAGTAAGCTGCAGTAAACCTGCTTTAGCCATTTCCAATCTACGAGTCCACATATCTTTTTCTTGCTGTAACCTGAATTTATTTTTTTCATACTCAGAATGCTTAAGTAAATCAAACTCTGATTGCTGATATTTCTGGGCCTGTTCGAAAAACAAATCGTCCATAGCAATTTCATTTTGTAAAATGTCATAGCCGTATTTATCACGTATAGCTTGCTCATCTTTACGTAAAGTCTCTATTTGTTTTTTATTTTCAAGTATTTCAAACTCCATTTGGTTACGTAACAAGGCGCTGCGCACCGCGTAAAATTGGGCTGTACCACTTTCCATTAAAGATAACCGTAAATCAAGGCCTTCTTTTTCTAAATTAAGTTGCCTCTGCTGGTCCTCAATACTAAGCAATTCTAACTCATACTGAAGCTTTTTATACGAGTTAAGCATTATTTCATCTATTAGATCTCGGCTTTCCTGAGTTAAACGCTCCTCATTTTTTTGCTTATTACGAAGAATTTGTATTTCAATATTATGCGCGTCTACAAGTTCTTTACGTTGCTTTTCAAGCTGATCTCTTTCCAATCCACGTATACTTTCCAGATACTGCTTGCGAATCTTTATATTTTCATTTTCAGTTGATAAGTCAGACGGCCCTTTAGGCCCTTTAGGCTCTTTAGGCTCTTTACCTAAGTCACTATCAGGAAATAAATCTATACCCGCCGCTTCTGCCCCTTTAAATGCCTCGGCCATACCATCAAGATAAGCCTCATAAAAAGCTTTTCCTTGCTTTTTCATTTTCTCGGCTTTCTCTTGTCTCTCTGATAAAATAACCTTATCAAGCCATTCTCTGGAGCCTATTATCAGTGAACGACCTTTCTCATCTAATTTATCTTCACCCGTAAACCTACGTACCAGCCTATTCCACGTGGTGATCTGCGTATTCGCGGATAAAGCCATAGCCTCAGCAGCACTTTTACTCATTTGCTCAAGATACGCATTAGCCATGGCCATTTTAAACATCACGTCAATGTATGCGTCACTTTTATCAACTATACTTTGCTGAGCGATAGCTAAATCTTCAGTATGCCCAAATGAGTTTCCTAATGTTTTGTTATACTCCTCAAGTGCATCTTTTGCAGTTAGGTATACTCCATCAATGTTCTTAAATATAGCGTTTAAGCGCGTTATACTTTCAATAGCCTCGGTATATTCATTATTGCCGTCTTTAAGAGACTTAAGAAACTCAGTATACGTCTTAGTGACTTTTTTAAGTACATTATCTGCGTTACCTAAATTACTTATCCAGTTAACAAGTTTACCACCGTACAATGATAAAACTGTTAAACCCAGTACAAGCATAGTCTGCCAACTAAACAATGACTTGCCTAGCTGTTTCCACACACTCGTAGTCTCGCGCCCCATTTTAGCCGCTTCTTTATTTTGGCGAATTAAGTTCTTAATTTCATCGGCCAAAATAGGCACGTTATTTGAAATAGCTATAAAGAATGTTTGAGCTGAGATAGCCATTGCGGGCATTTCACGCACAACTTGTTGAGTAGCCATACCTAAACCATTCCAAGCTTTAGTATAATTACCAACACTTAAAGCATGATTACCTGTAGCTTCTTTTAGACGTATCATTTCGAGGCGCATCTTCTTTGACTCTTCTTGCTGGTGCTTTAAGAATGGTGAAAGCTTTATTACTTCTTGAGAATACTTATTTAAGTTAATCATATTTAACTCATACTGAGCAGCTAGCCTATTATATGAATTAGATGTACCGTCTGTAGCACGGGCTTCAAGTTTCTTAATCTTTAATACCTCGTCAGTCTCACGTTTTATTTTAAATAGTTCACTAGTTTCAGTAGAGTAAGCTGTAATTAATTTGCGTGTGGCGGCTTCTACTTCAGTGATAACTTGTGCTTGAACTTTTGTTGTTTTTGTAGCTAAGGTAATATTAGCCGTTACGTTTTTAATTTCTTGACGTAAAAATAGTATACGCTCAGTTAGTTGCTGAGTGGCGTCTCCACTTAAACGTTCTTCAGCGGACAATTCTTCATACTGTTTAACTAGTGTGCCTAATTCACCCTTAAGTTGTTTTAGTGATTGATTATTTGCTAATATAGTTTTGGCGCTTAAGTTATTTTCTTTAGTAGCACTTGATAATTTATCTTTGTATCTAGCTATCTCTCTGCCAGTTTCTGATAAAGCCAGCTTAAGCTCTTCTTGGAGTCTTTTTAAACGTTTAGCGCCTAAAGCAGTAGTATTTACTATATTCTGACCCTCAGCCGTAGCGGCATTAACTCCGGATAGCGCTTTTTTAGTACTACCTGCGTCTGTTTTTATAATCTTGAGTAAATCGACATATTTATCCTGTAGAGCAGTAAGCTGATCTATTAAAGTTTGTATGGAGTTATCCTCTTTTACAAAAGCGCTATATGGAATCGGGTTTATATCCACTATTTTTTACGTTTATTTTCTTTTTCTAAGTACTCTATAGTATTATAAAACTCAAACACTGTTAATTTTTTAACTTCTACATTTAAGCTTTTTGAAATAGTAAGACAGAGTTCATTAAACTGTTTATCGTTCTTTATCTCAAAACTATCAGGGCCACTAAACACTTTCGGCTTACTTGCTAGTAGTAAATCATCATCTAGCATATCCATCTCAGTATAATCCATTATATCATCTATTATGGCGTTTAATTCTAATATAGTCCTTCTTTTAAGTTTAGTATAAATCTCTTTAATGTAGGCTCTATTTTGGCTTTTAGGAAAGTAAGTACCGAGTTCAGTATCTACTTTTTTTTTAAACTGTAATAAAACTAAATCAATAAAACCTTTACGCTCGGCGTTGAGTCTAGCTAGTACCTCAGTCAAATTACTATCCGATATATCCGTTACGGGTTTACCGTCAATTGAAGATATTAAAGCCGCAAAAGCTAAATAAGTCGGACTTATTTCTTGAGCTACTAGATGCATAGCATTACGCATATTATCGAGTTGCTTTATAGCTAATTCAGTTTCTCCACGTTGTAAATATTTAGTGACTTTAAGTATATGTGAATCTATGCTAGACATATCATCACCTACTATACTACTTATAAGCATAAACTTGTTATACTTCTGAAAATTAGCAATAGGCATTTCTTCTATACTATCATAGATTTTAACAATATGCTTATTTATTACTCTAGTTATCATACTAATTTACGTATTAATACTGACGATAGTACGCAGATAAATAAATCTTCTACCCTGCCCGTGAATATTGATATAAATACAGAAATAAGTAAAGACAGCCAAAAACCTAAACAAAAATAGCAACTTAATAGCATATTTAAAGTTCTGTCTTTAACCCTACTAGCAATATACGCCGTAAAATCCAGCTTCTCACTGACTATAATTACAAAAGATACAATTAAAGCCACAATCACCGATAACATTATAAAATTTAACATATTTTTCGTTCTGTTATATTTAATACAAATTTAAATCCGTAATAAGGTAGCATGAGAAACTGAGTATCTACCTGCTTTAAAGAATAGCGCTTATAAATATTCTCAGCGTTTTCATATATCTCAACTACTTCAATAGTTACTCCGGGATGAAACCTATAGGCTAACGCGTTAAGTATATCCTCTTTTATATCATCAGATTGTATTTTATCAGTTATATCACCATAAATATCAGCCAAGTTAAACCATACAATTAAATTGGCTCGAAATCTAGAAACATGTCTTTCTTGTGAATAAGCTATTATTTGATGCGGGTCTTCTAACTCAAAAAATAAGTAATTTCCAAGCATATCGCTGGGTAATAGAGATATATACTCGTTATTTGACGCATGTGCAGCCGGATATATATTATTATCGCCATCTACTAAACGATATGCTCTACCATAAGCATTGTCCAGCCAAAGTAGTTTTTTTAGTAATATAGAGGATATACCGTTTATACTATCAGTAACCATTATGATAAACTTTTTATAAGCTGTTCATATAATTCAGGCTTTATATACTCCCAAATAAGCTCGTTAATATTTTCATCAGTAAGACCATATATTTCGTAACCATACCGTTCAGCAAGCGTAATAGCCTTTATGTCAGTAGCATAAATCTCAAGCTCATTAAAGCGGGCTTCTACTTTAAAAGATCTATGAAAATCGCCTTCATCTCGTAAAGTTACACGATTATAAGGATGATTCTTGGCCCGTTTAATCTCCATAGTTAAAAAAGCGTAGGGGTTATCTTCCGCGAGTTCTACGCCATTACGATCTACCCCACGTTCGTATAGCTGATCTTGGGTATTCATATCAGATATTATATACTCATACTCATCAATAATAATACGTATGTTTTCAAACATATTATTTTGAAATTGTCGTAAAGCACTTATTTTATCCGATATTATACCCATTATAATATTGATTTATATTTAATACCTGATTTTACACAAGGTAGGCATCTAGTATTAAACCCTTTTGTATTTATAGTAAAGGCATTGTAGGCCCTTTCTAAATCATAAGCTAAACCTGATCGACGTGAAAACTTAGATGAATCGCCATCAAGTGCAAATATAACGTCAGCACGAGAGGCTATAGCTGCTGTTCTATTTACACGGGCATTTGCATTATATATATACTCACGTAGCATATCTACAGCAAACTGTAGTTTAATCAGATTAATAAAATCATTTTTGTGAGTAGTGAATATCTCAGTAAAATCACAAACAACAGCTACATCTATATTAAGACCAAAATTAGTATCAGCGTAGTATATATTACTATCCTGATCCCATAATTTGCCCTCAAAACCAAAATTATCTGCAGCAAAGGCTACAACATTTATAAACCTTCCTAAGGCTGAAGCCTGACTACAAGTCGCACAAGCCTGATTTAAATTTATAGTAGTTTTAGTAGCTTCACTGCCTATATCACGTAAGTCATCTTGATTATAAGCTAAAATCCAATAACCATTAGCATCATAATCGTAATTTGATAAAACTAAATCATCAACAGTTATCCACTCAAATGAACCAGCAGCCACTTTATGTAGAGATATAGTTTTTACCGGTATCATTGAAGACGAATGGAATACATATAAAGGTATATTTCCGGCTTTAGTACTCTGAAAACCTATTCTATTGATCTTAAGGCTTACACCTTTAATAGCTTTTTGCTCTATGATTAAACCTACTAAATTGCCATTATTTAAAACCGTATCTTTTATATAACCTGCTCCAGTAAATAAAGAAGCTTCAGCTAGAGTATTTCTAGCGTCCATATTAATAGTACTGTTAGCTAATGCTGTTTGGACTACCTTTGAAATAGAAGCCTGTGTTTTAGACTTAAGCCAAATAGAAAATAAGGTAGTTTCGGCCCAATCACTATTGAAATTACTACCTACTTCTGTTTCCTCATAGGTTGTATCGACTAAAGCTTCATACAATGCAATACCGTATCTTAATCTTACTACATCTCCTTTTTTATAATCACCGTTAGCTACTTCTGGAAAGCGTGTTAGTTTTAAATCGCGAGGGGCTATTTCCTCGAGTATCTGTAATGTGACTAGAGGATGCGCATCTTGATAATATGTACCAGATACACTCTGTAGAAGACTTGGTTGCAAAATTTGAGTATGCATACTCATGTCATCGCTGAAGCCGACTAACTCAGTAAAAACATTTTTAATTGTAGCTATATTTAGCATAACTTATATTTTTAAAGATAGCGCCGAGCAGTTTAGCTCGTAAACACTCGACGCTATCAGGCAACACGCTTGAAACCTGGAAGAGAAACTAAGGTGCTACTTTTTTAAAATACCTGTTTGACTAAGCACCAGTCACAGTAACGATACATGCGTCAGTTTTACTACCATCAACCGATGTAGCCGTAATGTTAGCAGTACCAGTTGCTACAGCAGTTACTACTCCATCCTCATCAACGGTAGCCGCCTCTGTATCATCAGATTCCCAAGTTACTTCTTGGTTAGAGGCATTTAAAGGATCAAATGTTACAGTCAGCGTTTCATCTGCCCCGGCAACTATAGTCGTAGCATTCTTACTCAAAGAAATATCTACTACTGAAACAAACGGTACAACAGTTACAGCGCATACATCAGTTTCGCCACCATCAACCGTAGTTGCTGTAATAGTAGCTGTACCAGCACCCACACCTGTAACAGTACCGTTAGCATCAACAGTGGCGACAGTAGTATCACTGGAAGCCCAGGTTAAACCCTGGTTAGTGGCATTTACAGGAGCAACTACTGCTTCAAGAGTCTCACTTGCACCTTCAAAGATGGTAGTGGTTTCTTTAGTAAGAGTTACGCCGGTAACATCTACTACTGGACTTTCAACGGTAATATCGAAAGCGAGAATCGGATTTGCAAGAGTAGAAGGTGAGCTGTTATAAGCAGTGACAAAAGCCACATCAACAGCAAAACCATAATGCTCAACGCGCGCGCGAGTCAGATCAGCAATGTGCGCTCCCATAGTACTCACATCTTCGACTTCGTCATAGTAGTAAGTACCTACTGGAATACCAAGCAGAGGCAATGTGTCAATATCCCACTCATGACCGTCGCCGGTTACAGAGCGTAAAATACTTTCGCGTTCAACACGTGTAAGTACCCCAAGGTTACCAGATTCAACCATATAACCAGAGCCGTACTTGTTGGAAGCATTTGAGATAGTATTGCTAAAGTGCAAAATCTTATCTGAATACTCCATGTACTTCATTTGATCATTGTACAGACCATGCTGAGCCAATTTACGTATAATGCTTTCAACACCAGCATTTCCTACGAGGTGGTATTGACCATAATAATCATTTGCACCCATAATGACATTTAAGTCACCAATAAGTGTTTCACGCTGCGGCCAGGTTGCCCCGAGTACATTAGCTACATTCTGATAAGTCAGAATATCGTTGAAAATCTGAGTCTTGTTTGCAGATAACGAAGCTACCGCAGATGACTCAAGAATACCAGCTAAGGTATACAAGTATTTGATAAACTTCTTTTCAAAGTCCTTCTGCATAGAAATCTCATTATTCATGTGCTGAGAAGGAATGATTGTGAAGCCCCACGCATAGGTGGCGAAAGAGATAGTTACCAGAGCAGACGTATTTTCACTATGCGGGATAGTGATAGTGCGTTCACTTCCGATACTGATGTCAGCATCAAAATTAATTACCGGAACCTGGATGGTCCGTCCAATTGATCTGAATGCTTTTTGTTCAAGTTCATCGGATATGATTCCTGCAGGGTCATTGGTCTGCATCATAAACATATCAAATGCGCCGTAACGACTCGGGCGGTACTCATTCTTATCAAAGTTTGAGTTAGCCCTGATGTTCTGCATTCGGGTGTTAATTAAGCTCATACATTAAAATTTTAATATGTTAATAAATACACACGTTACCCTTGCGTATGTGAAAGTTATCGAATTGGTAATTTACCGACCTCATTTTCTGCTCGTATTTTAGCCTGCTGTTGAGAAAACTCGACGGTTCCTCTCGCAAGACCTTTTTGCATCAAATGGTTATAAATCTTATCATCAGCTTCTTTCTGTGTTTTTACGCCAGACAACTCAAGAGTTGAACCACTAGCACCACCTGGCCGTGGGTTACCCGTTCCACCACCTGGTTGTTTTTTACCTGTATCAATTGCATCTTTCAACACTGTTGTTTGGTACAATTCTTGTATCGAATACGGGTTAAGGTTATTACTCGGGTTACGAGCAATTTCATTCGTGGTTTTATCACGGAAAACCATAGTTTCCTGACCGTTTGATTCAATAAAATCAGGTATATACTTGGACAGTATTTCATTTTTCGCCTGGTTCAGTAATGTCTGAGCAATAGTGTCGGAATAAGCTGCTTTGAGTTTGACGTCTCTGTTACTCTGCATAAACTGAAAACCAACTTTGGCGTTAGTTAATTCTGCCTTATGCTTATCGATAGCTTCAGTAACTAAGGCATCTTTTGCTTTTAAAGCGTCTTGTGCGTCTTTAAGTTTTGTACCAAGATCGGTGAGTTGAAGCTTTAAAGCTTCGTCAGTTGATCCATCTTTAAGCTTCTGCTCAATAGTTGCCTTTTCAGCTTTGATCGCAGTAATTGAGGCTTTAGCTGTATCAACTTCAGTTTTATACTGACCTAAGACGCGTTTATTGTAATCATACGCTTTTTCACCCTGATTTTTAGCTACACCAGTTATAGCTAAAACGTCTTTTTCATAGGCACCATGTATCTCCCCTACACGAGTCCCTATAACAACATTCTCATCAGCAACACTTAGCGCTGCAATAGCGGTAAGTTGTTCTGGGGTAAGAGCTGCTAATGTTTGTTCACCTTTTAATGTTTCAATTGTGAGTGCCATTGTTTTTACTTTTTATTAAAAACAGATTTAAACTTTTTAGGCTTGTACATAAAGCCATACTTGTAACCAAGGCGTGAAGCCTGTTTCTCGAAGTTCTTAAAGTCAATAACATTGAACTTCTGGATCGCGTAGTTCGCGATTTCAACTCCCGTATTCGTATCATACCGTGGACCAACATATAAACGAACATGTACATGTTTCTCTTCACCGCGTGGTACTTTGTACATTTTAGCTTCAGCAGTCATATCCACTACAGCCGGTCCATCATTATCAGGATCAAACAGTTTTGGCAGCACTTGCTGGGGTTTTGGGCTTCTCGCCGGCAGGGCCATCTTCGGAGTTACCGAAGGCGGTTTCTGCATTGTTGATTGTTTCTTTGACATACTGCTTTAAAATTTTAAGAATGTTATTAATTTTTGTATCAAATACTATATCAGCTCCAAACTCTATCACATTTATATTTTCACGTTCAAAACGATTAATATAAGCATTAAAATCTAGTTTCAATAATAATGTTTCTTTATCGATTAAACCAGAGGTAGCGAATTTGAGTACCTCGTCAGTAGAATAGTGCCGAAAAGGTTCAATGTGTTTTAATACGAGTAACCTCTGCAATAACATGGGATTATTCTTATACTCAACTTCAAGTATCTGATTCTGTAATAAATCAAGTTCAGCGTTAGACGCCCCACTCTTTTTAGCTAATTCATACTTCTTATAAAGTTCCTCAGCTGAATAAACATAAAACTCAGTACCATAGTTTATAGATAGATCTAAAAAATCGCCGCCATAGCGTAAGCGGCAAACAGTTTCCTCTACAAATCTTTGTGCGTTCTCGAAGTTAACCTTAAGTTTATTGAGCACAGAAATCTTATTTTCGAAAGTAGCTATAACCTGAGAGACGTTCATGGCTTCTTTTTCACTTATATCACCACCGACACCGACAATTTTCATACGAATGACACTCTCAAGTCTATTACACTCATCAACATTATACTTGAGAGACTTGTCGTCAATTGTCGTAATCTGTACAGGATTACGCATATCACCTGTATCGCGATCAGGAATAGGTATTTCCAATAATGAACCTGGGCCGGCTAGATGCTTATCTTTACATATAGGACATGAATCAACTGAACCATCTCTGAGTACGCTATAGGTACCGTCTACATTACGTAGAAAGCCGTGGTCGCAATAAGCGCCAGTCTCCTCATTAACAAACTCACACGAAGTTTCAAAGGCACTATATATTGGATATGGAGCGTATAAGTCTAAGTGTCTCTTACTTATGGTAAAGAATAACAGCCAATCAAGATTAGTCAACTCTTTGACAATTGGGTTACGTTTTATGTCACTTTCTTTAGAATTAAGAGCTTCAGACCAGTAAAACCTGGCCGGACAATAACCGAGTTCGTGGGTAGCTTCAGTTAACAGGCCTGTTATTTTACTATAAGCCTCATCAGCTTGATAAGTGCGGATACTTGTATCATCAAATACAGCTATAACGTAATTTGGCTGTTTAAAGATTATCCACTTAAAGGCCATGCCGTCAGGATCTAATTCATAGTCAATAACGTTTGCTATATCAAGCCAGTAAAAATAGGGTTCCGGTTTATCAGTTGTTTGCTCTGCGGGTAAATCTACCACGAGAACGCTATTTACAGACGTCTTCATTTTATCCCAACCATCTGTCTTCCATATAACAGGTGAATTGAGATTATGTAACCGGTAATAATCCCAGTCGTCAGCTATTGTGCTACTGACAAACTGATATGTGGATGAATAATTTCGACTATCAAATACGCGACCGAGTTCAAAATATATACTCTCGACTACAGATGGCGTATACAATGGAAACTTGAATAATTGTAAAAATACAGCATACTTATCCGGCGGAAGTAAACCTTCAACCCAGGTTAAGAAATTCGAAACTGCAGCTGCAATATTCGTATTACTTAAATTAGTATCAGTATGAAACCTTATGACCTCTTCAAGTTTAGTCGCTCGTCGGACTATCGATGCTTTTTGAGGGCTTATCAGTTTTTCGTTTATCTGCGGTAAGCTTAAGCTCATTGTTTACAAATTCATATTTGCTGTTTTCAGGCAATTCCCATCCACCACGTGTAACTTTCAGTATACGAGTAGCATGACCGATCTCAAAACGACGCTTAGTTTTGAGAGTCGGTGCATATAACTCAACAGTTGTTACCCTATCCATAATTAAGTTGCTGATTCTTCAGCATTAGCCAATTCACTTAGGGCATCAAAATCGTCAGGTGCAACAACAGTAAAGTCATCACTCCATCCCGGTTTCCAGCTCCACTCAATAGCATTTGTATCCGGATTATCGAGACCACCGAAAGCTTTGTCGCCTACAAACAATGACGAAACTGGAATAGGGTAATACTCGATAGCGGACGACGCTCCAGTAGGAAGGCCCATAGCCCCAATCTGGCCGCGTTCATTAATGAGGTATATACCTACATTTTCACACATCATCTTCTTAAGCACTTTAATGATAGACTGAGGTAGGCTATCAAACTGTGCGGCCATAGTAGTAGGTTCAGTACCGATAACCTTAATGACCCCACCAGGAGTAGCGTTTCCGCCACCATACGTTTTCTTTGCACCAGGTGTTACTGCTGGGTTAGATATGTACGGAGTAATAACCGTCTTCGTACTGTCTGCCGCCGACATAAGCGTAGTCCATGAAGCTTTCGTACCAGGAGTAGCGATCTTGTTTTTTGCGCCGGCTGCAGAAAAAATGCGCTGAAAAATGACTTTGTTCACTTGACCAAAATCTTCCAGGCATTCAGGGATAGCGAATCCAGAAATAGCGTTAGCAGCAGGACATGCACAATTTAGTCCCATAGTTATAAAAATTTAGCGTTAATAATTATATATAATTCAACTCTCAAATATAAGAATTTTTTTCTTACATATATTATATAAAGACAATTATTATTAAAACTTTAACGTTTTTTAACATTCATCTGTCTTACCTTTTTCATTTTATCCACTTTGTCTCTCATCTCGTAAGTTCCTGTAAGAGCATCAGGTGCATCATCATGTTGACTACGTCTTTTATTATCTTTTCTATAAGACATAACAGCATTATAAAACTTAGGCCATTTCGTTTCCCACCCTTCAGGCATTAATGTCGTATTCATTACTTCTGCTGATTGAGTGTGTATGCGTACATACTTATTTTGTGACTGATTAAACCAGGTTATTTTAGTTTTAAAGTTCCTAAACATTGTTTTCAGTAGGCGCATCACTGCCCTGGAAAAACCGCGCCCACCGTTATTACTCTCTATACGGGCTATATCTGTCTTATTCATAGTAAGCATCTTAGCTGTAGCCGGCTCAGTTACCTCCATAGGGTCTTGTGTATACAGAACATCAGTAAGATAATTATATTCACTACCTTTAACGAAACATATCGAACACAGATTATCGGCTCCAGTGTCAGCTGTATCAGTATAGTTACACCTCCTCATGCCTTGTTCCATAGGTATAGTTTTGTACGTATTAAAATGATCGTACAACAAGCCTTCTTTAGGTTTCGGGTCCTGCATATACTGTGTATCAAATACAAAAGAGTCGGCTGCTCGTAGCTTCTTAAGCTCCTCTAGAGTATGCTTAAAAGGCCAGAGGGCCGACTCTTCACCTGTAACTGGGTCTACTTCGATCGCAGGCAGTGAGAGGACATCCCACTCATCTGGCTCCGTTTCGAGCAGATATCCACACAGGTCATGCTCATGTACACGTTGCATTATTATAATTATAGGCGTATTCCTGGAGTTCGTACGTGATCTAATAGTTGACTCGAATCGTTGATTAATCCTCTCACGTATAGTGTCAGATAAGGCATCGTCAGGTTTAATCGGGTCATCTATAATAACAGCGCCGTTAAATACATTCGAATTAGCACCTATAAGTCCAAGTTTCTGTAGAAACGCATCGTCATACCTCAACCACTCCTCATCAGCTTCATCAGCAGCAATATCATCAACCTGACCCGCACCAAACCCTGTTACCTGCCCCTGAGTCGACACAGCATAAAACTCTCCTCCTGCTTTCGTTTTCCATCGCTCAGATGCTGCTTTATTGACTTTCTCCAACTCCGATTCAGGGAACAACTCTCTATAAATGGGCATCTTCATGATCTCACGTATTTGAGCTGAGTTGTCTTTTACGAGTGTATCAGAATATGACAAATGTAAGAAATTGCATAGCGGGTTAAGAGCATAGCCGGCACTGACAAACTGTTTAATTACTAACTCCGTTTTAGAGTAACGTGGTGCTATGTTAATCATAAGACGTTTAATCCTACCATCAAGTACCCCTTCAAGCTTCTCCATAATTAACTTATGGTGCTGAGCTACGACAAATGAGCGTTTGTGTTGTGCTTTGAACATAGCTTTAGTATACTTCTCCATAGAAGTGATAAGCTCTAAGCGTAGTATCTGAACCGGGTCAAGTTTACGTGGTGTTGTATCCCTAACTAGTTTAGATGAGTCTGTCATTCTACGGCCTGTCTCCATAATAGCTAATCCCCAAGTAATTGTTCCTTGATCAATATATAGGCTTCTCGGCTGATAGCTTTACCTGGATGAATACCCGGTAACAATTCTTGTAGTGCTGATATGGGACGTTCATCAGTGATAGTAGCTGATTGAGTAGGTTTACCGAATATTCTATCCCATAACTTTTCTACAGTGTCAAGTGAGCCGAGTTTCATATCGATCTCGAGCGCTTTAATAATAATACGTATTACCGCGGGTATGCGTGTGTTAGAAGTCATAGCTTTTAGCTGTTTCTCATTACACATCATAAGTACTGAAAGCAAATCCATCGTATCAGCTTTAGTTAGCTTAATGGACTCTTCAATGTTAAGCCGTTTAAGTAATCTGGCTATTTGGGGTGAAGAAGTACCGTTTAAGTGTGCGTATTGACCAGTTAGCATAACATCTGTTTCTTCTGGGTCAATAAGAGGAGTTTGTACTATTTCGTAGTCATCCTGTTTGAGTACTGAGGGCGTATTGAGTTTGGTCGTTAACTCGGGTGGGTATATAGGTTCTACGTAGTTATCATTATCATCGAACTCAGGTTCAAATTCCGGGCCATATTTGTTCTTATAGTATTTTATTTTAGTCTGAAGCTTACGAGCTTTAGCCTTTCTTTCGGAGTCCAGTAGTTTATTAACTTCCTTATCCTGAGTCTCAGCTACCATGTTAGCTAGGTCCGGATGATTAAGTATACCACGATCAGGAAGTAGTTCTTTAAGTTTGTCTTTGGTAGAGTCCATAGTCTTAATATTATAATTAACAAAGATAAGAAATATTTTATATAAATGAAAATATTTTAAGCTAAAGTTTGTTAAAATATCGAATAATTCTATATAAGCGTGAATGGTAAATTAGTATTAACTATCTGATTTGAAGGTGCATAACTTATAAAAATGGGACCATGTGTTAATAAGTGTTAATAAACAATAACTGAAATTATTGTTTGGACTATAACTCATTGAAAATCAGATAATTACGAGCAATTTTAGCATAGTTCAAACAAAACAAACAATAATTTCCTATATACCCTTTTTGAAATTGCAAATGAATGCTAACAAGCAAATATATTTAATAATACAAATCTATATATTAATATATTTTAGTCATTAACGTTCATTAACAATTCAAAAAATAAGTCTTTTATATATATTATTGTTTTATTGTTTATTTGGTCGTAATTTATTCATTTTCAAATACTTACGTCCAAACAATTATTGTTTATTTTTGTTTATTATTGTTTGAAATGGCCTTAATTTAACGTTTTTTAGCTTAAATACTCCCCAAAATTAAGAATTGTATTGAAATATTTTTATGGATGGAGCACTTTTTATTATGTAAGAGTCCAATTAACCAATTTAACGTATGTTAAAATCATTTTCGGCACTTTTTATAACTTTTTAAGGGTTGTATGTGTATTTTAACGTATGTTAATAACTTATTCGGCAAAATGGTAAATGTAGCCTAAAATTATTTTTGGGCACTTGACTGAAATACATAGAATTGTGAGAGGCCCCTGTTTACTATATATTATAAAGGCCCCGCTAATAAATGTTAAGGGGCCCTAATTTTTGTTAATAAAGATATTTAATAATATACCAAAAAATTTTAGTAATATATTAAAAAACTTTGTTAACTTATTTTTGATTGTTGGCAAATAAATGTATATGTAAATAATTTAGTAACTTTATATTATTTATTAAAAATGTATATTAATTATATATGTAAATAATTTAGTAAGTGTATACTATATATTAAATTACTTTGGTATTATATAATAAACCATTTTAGTAAATATATATAATATATTAAAATGATTTGGTATTATATAATAAACCATTTTAGTAAATATATATAATATATTAAAATGATTTGGTATTATATAATAAACCATTTTAGTAAATATATAT
>UZAT01082847.1_pt1 | contig 23078 bp, 31 predicted proteins | sample 2160861 | NCBI WGS metagenome assembly UZAT01 (sample SAMEA5138306, study PRJEB28736) | viral metagenome | reverse complement strand
TTGCGGATCTGGTTGCCGGTCATGGCCTTGCCACCCTTGCCGTCCTTACCCTGCACCTGTTGCTGGTATTTCTGTGCCAGCTTATAGCTGTCGCTCTTCACATCGTTCTTGAGGCCTTCCTGGATGAGTGCATCGGTCTTACCACCGTACTGCTTGACGGCATCCTTGTTAAGCGCCGTTTCAGCTCTCACTTCCTTGTAGGTAGTTACGCCTTCCAAAACACCGGCAGACAAACCACCAAGCAGAGCAGAATATGCTACCTGACTCCAGTCGATGTCCTCATCTGCGTGGAGGATCATATTCTGGAATACAGGATCAAGGATTTCCTGCAAACCTTCTTCGACACCCTCGGATACTATCTTGCCGCCATACTGTAGAGCAAAACGAACAAGACCGTTTTCGATTCCAGACACAGCTTTAGAAAGCATAGGACTGATACCACCCAGATCACTAATACCACCAAGCAATGCACCCAGAAGCACTTCAGATGCGCCAACAGCATTGGCGTAAAGCTTTGCCTCATCCTTTCCAAAGCCTCGGTTAACGGCTTCGGCATACGCATTACCAGTTGCAGATGCACCCATAAGTGCATTGCCTACAACAATACCAGAACCGGGAACCAAAGCATTTGCCGCATACGATGCAAGGATAGACGGAGCCATGTTTGCCGTTGTAGTGCCAAAGTCATACAGACCCTGTCTAACAGACCCACCACCCATCCAATCAGGTAGCTTGAATCCATCGTCAGCCATAGACTCACGGATTTGTGCGGATGCCACCTGAGTCGGGTTGGTAACATAGTAGTCCTTATCGTAGACCAGATTCTCAAGGCCAGTGGCAAACTGATCGACACCGGCATGGAGGGAATAGAGATCTGCGACCACAGGGATATCCTTGATTTTGTTGGCGATATCAGTTCCTCGTCTGTTGGAGAGGGTCTGCTCCATTCGATCAACATACTGACTAGCCAGATTCGTGCCATGCTCCTTGTCATAGGCAATGCAGTATGCAAGGTTTTCAAACTCCTCGTCCTTCATGGTGCGGTACAGAGCAACTTGCTCGTCATACACATTATACTGTCCAAGCGGAGCCTCATTGCCGTAGTGTTCGGCCAATGCCAAGGAAGCTGCACGATACTTATCGATGCTTGTATAACCACGCTGTCTTCTGCTTTTTCCGCTGTGCCGTGTTGAGGTGCCGAAGTCGGTGTAGGCAAGGGTATTTCCCTGGCTGGCATATTTCTGGAAGTCAGCATTACTACGGATGGTATTACCAACGATATCACCCTGGTAGTACAACAGCCAGTCCCTTTCCTCGCCCTCTTCAATGGCAGAAAGGGCATTCTGGATATCATCACCGCCCATGCCGGTATACTTCTTCCTGTACCCATCGTCTCGCTGGTAATACTTGTACGCATCCTCGGCAGAGCCGTATGCTTTCACCAGTTCATCACTGCCAAAGCTGCTCCACCACTCATGGTCTTTGGTGGAGTAGTCAAGGATGCTCTTCTGATGGCCTCTTGCACCGGTTAAAGTGTCCCTAACGGATTTTGCCCAGTCCGCATCCAGATAGCTGCTGTACTGATCCATGTAGGCGAGGATGCTGTCAGCCTCTGCATCGAAGTCACTCTTCTGCTTGCTGATGGTATCAAGCCAGCTACCAGAGTCATTCACATAGGAGTCCTCGTAGCTGTACTTTCTGCCAGCATACCGCTTCTGGTAGTTACTGATATAGTTGTTGTGGTTCTCAAGCCATTTGTTTACACGGCTCGTGATATTGTTGCCTATGGTTGTGCTAAAATTTTCTTTCTGCCACCAGTAGCCCTGTTCGCCAGTCTGCTGATTGGAAGACTGCTTACCGCTGTCTTTTTGTCCTTCCTTTTGCCACCAATAAGCCATACATCACGCCTCCTTTCTTACTTTACGGTCGCATACCATTTACCGCCGCCACCACCGAATGTTTTGCCAGGCGGCAAGGGGATTTTATCTTCCTCTTCCTCAACAGCCGTAAAACCATTCTGGCCCATAACGTAACCTACAAGATCGTTAATATCTTCGGGGTTGTAACCGGCACCATATATCTGCGCAAGCTGACCCAACTCCTCCTTAGATTCTGCACCTTTGAAGATTTTGATTAAGGCGGTTTTATCATCCCTGCCTAGGGTTGTGTATTTAGGCTCAGTATTACCCTTACCACCAGTGGTGACCACCGGTGTATTGGCCTTCTTGATCGCCGCCACCTCATCGCCAGTCAGGCCGTACACATCACCAAGCCGGTCATAGTTGCCTGCGCCTGCCATCAGCTCGGCGGCAGTCTGTTCCTTTTCAAGATCCATCAGGTACTGCTCCCATGCCTGATTTTTACCAGCTGTGTACTCATCGTGGGCGAGGCTTCTTTCGTTCTCCCACATTCTGTAGTCATAGTCTCGCTCAGCATTGAAGTTGTTTGCCAGATAGGCACGCTCGGACTCCCATGCATTCAGCTCGTCCATGTATCTGCCGTAGTCCATATCCTCACGGCCCAGGTACATATTGTACATATTGAGCAGGTCCTGGCCCTCCTGGTTGTAGCGGTCATAGGCCATCTGCTGCAGTTCAGGAATAATGTTGTTCAGTTGGTTCAGGTTCTGGTTGTACACCTGCTGGCCTGCGGTCTGGGCAAAGGAATTGCCGTAGCCGCCGGTCATTGCAGCCGCCTGACCCATGGTGTCCATCATTGCCATCCGACCCTGCTGGATATACTGGTCCTTGTACTGCTGGTACAGCGCATCGGAGTTGAAGTCATAGCTGAACGGATCACGGTTCTTGATCTGGTTCATGTAGTCATCGACCTCATCCTGCCACTGGGACTGGTACGAACCGGGCTTATTGGCGTTGTGCTGATTGAGCAATGCTTCTGCCTGAAGTACGGTATCGCTCTTGGCGTAGTCCTTGTAGTTGAAATCCTCGTAGGTGAAGCCACTCGTTTGTGCGGACGGTGTCTGGGTGGTGGGTGTCTTGGTAGCTGCTGCCTGATTGCCATTGGTTTGAGCGCCGTACAGCTTGCCCAGGGTATTCTGGCCTGCGATACCATCCACTTCAAGACCGTTTTTGGTCTGGTAGTCCTTGACAGCATCCAGTGTCTTGTTGCCAAAGATGCCGTCCACATCCAGGCTGTAGCCGTTCTGGTTCAGGGTTTCCTGCAGCTTCTTGACATCATCACCGCTGCTACCGTACTTGAGATTTGCCATATCGTTTATCCTCCTTCGCTGATAACAGCTAAAATAAATTCTTTAAGAGTCATCCCGGAATCACCGATCAGAACCTCTCCACGGAAATGAGCATCCCAGGCCACATCCAGAAGGTTTTCACCTTCCACATATTTGCCCAGGCCCATTGCATTCTTGGTTCGATGCATATACACCGTGTCCGTGGGGATGTAAATCATGGTGGAGCCAGTTTCTCCGATATCATCGATTACCCGGACTTCCACCATATAGGTGGACTTCACGGACAGCACACCGCCCAGCAGAGGATCACTGTCCACTTCATCGCTTGTTAGGTTATTGCCCTCCAGAATCGTCACCCAGTCGGAATAGCTTTCTGCGTTTGCCAGCTTGTATCGGTACTGGATGGTGCAGTGGTTATACTGGACACCCTCAGATTTAAGTAAACTGTAACTGCGCTTTGCCTTGATCTTCAGGTAAGTGCCGCTTGCAATCAGGTTACCCTGGGCATCGCATCGGGAAATGATAACATCACTCTCGCCGCCGGCAGGCATAATCTTGGGCTTGATGTACGGCAGCACCGTGATCACTTCCGTTATGCTGCCTGTTATTCCTCTGGAGTCCGTAGCATAGCCGGTGATGGTGGCCTCGCCGTTGGTTGCCAGGTATTCGCTGGTGAAGCTGTCCTCCCCATCATAGGTCACATTCTCAGCTTTCATGCTGTAGGACTCGATGGTGGCATCGTACATACCTTCAGCGGACAGCTCTGCCTGAATCTTCGTTTTGCCCTGGATGTACAATCCGGCAAAGGCATCCGGCAGCGCACTCACAGGACTGAGGATCATGGAAACATCCGGCCTTGTGGAATCATTCTCCGGCACCGTCACCATGAACGTTGCGGAATCCGTGTCACCTATCTGCTCGGTTGCACCGCTGTCAGAATAGGTGTACAGCTCCACCGTCATCATGCCGGTCTTGGAGTCCGGGATCGCTTCTGCTGCCTCTAAGGAAATGTTATAGCTGCGGTAAGTGTATTCGTTGGTATGGTTGGGATGGATCGCATCAGTGGTGTAGCTCCAGTTCCCCATGCTGAAGTGCAGCTTATAGCGGTGGGATGCCAGCTTCGGTGTCCATTTGACATTACACGCATCACCCAGAGTGGTATCCGCAGCCGATGTGATCTCCGCCGCTCTGGGAATTGTGGCAAGTGCAACAGTCGCAGATCCGACCGTATTCCATCCGTTACCACCTTCTGTACTGGTGCCGCCAGTATAGAAGTAGCATTTTGCACTGCTGTTACCGGCCACTTCAATGGCAACGGATTTGCTACCGTCCGCATCGTGGGTAACCTCTACGCTACCGGTTGCGATTTCACCGCCGATAGTCAAAATGGAGTACCATTCACCGGCTTTTTCCGTTCTCACTCTGTGCGAAGCTATTACAGAGTTCATGGCGATTACGGTTTCACCATTGATCTTTATCAGACCATCTGGGTAGTAGTTATAGCCATACCAACTATCGGAATTGATTTGTACGGAATCGATTGTTACCACCGATTTGTTGGTGGCAATATCGTATGTTTGCGACCAGTTGACTCTAAGGCTAAATGTGGCATTGGAGCCAGGCAGGTCAAAATATCCTGATAAGCCTTTTACCATCAACTATCACCTCTCATCCATCTGGTTACGATGCTGCCATCCGCAAGGGTAGTATCTACAAAGCCACCCTGCGAAAAGCTGCCAATGACTTCGATGTGGGTAATATACAGCTTTCTGTCACTGATATATGCCACCTCGTTGCCATTCTGGTCATAGAAGGACAGCTTGTCCGCTGTGAATCTGGCGAACTTATTGAAGACTTCCTGACCATCCACTTCCGTCTTCTGACCGATCTCCACACCATATACCGGCGTTCCGTCCTCTGCGTAGTACAGCAGGCCAGAATTGATGTGTGCGCTTACCTCGATTTGGGTACTCTCCACACCTTCAATATCTGAGATGACCTGCTGCAGATCTGTGTAGAACTGCTCAATGGCCTTGGAATGGGCTGTGATATCCTGCGTTGTCTGCTCCGTATAGATGCCGAAGTCAGACTCAGACACATACACACCCTCTAGCCTTGCGCTGATCTCGTCATAGTAGGCATTGATAATGTCCGCACTCTTGATGATCAGAGCTTTGATATCGTTGAAGATGGAGGCAGTGTCTGTCTTCTTGGCTACTTTTGCTGCTTCATTGGTTGTGGAAGGGTAGCCACTCACGTTGTTACCGGTGCTTCCTGCCTTGTCCAGATGGAAGTTCAACTCGTCCGTAAGCTGATGCAGATAGCTTTTCATCTGCTCCAGCTTCTGTGCATCCGTCTTACCGATAATGTTGGGATATCGAATCATGACAGCTCACTGCCTTGCTCAATGGTCTTGGTGATGGAGTAGATCTTCGTCTCGCCCTTGCCCACGATCTTCAGCCTCATGTGATCGCATCGCTTCGGACGGATGGGAACGGAGAAACTGCGCAGGCTGGTGCCGACCATGGTGCAGATGTGATTCCACGCATCATTCAGTTCGTACTGGATGTAGAAATCCGCTCTGGAACCGATTTCCATGCTCATGCGCACATTCATTCTGGAGATGTACTTCATGTCTGGGGACGATAGCCCCAGCTCACCAGTCTGCACCATCCACTCCACAGGGGATTCTTCCCTCGTGCCGGAGCCAAGCATGGTAAGGATCTTGCCGCCTGCAATGACATATAGCTCATCATCGCAGGTGCAGAAGCATTCTGCCTTGAGGTTGTCCTCCTTGTGCCACATACCCTTCGCCGTATCATATACAAACAGATGGTACTCTCCTGCGGTATCCATCATGCAGATGTAGTACTTATTTCGGTGCGAGCCGCCCACAGCCTTGCTGTACAGCTCGTTTCCAAACTGGGAGGATACTTCTCCAGGCAGAGAGCCATCGTAGGCACACACACCGCTTCTGGCCTTGTAGAAAAGTATCTCGTTTACGATTGCCAGACTCCGCTCACAGCCCTTCTGCACACCACGGCAGGCTGTATCCTGCACCCGGTAATTGGCAGGGTAGTCTCCGTACACCTTGTGAAGCACATTCTCCTTGAAGAAGCAAGGATAGCCAAGGTGGGTGACGGCTCCGGTGAACTGTCCGTCCGTACCTACGGAAACTGCGTAGCTGTCTGTAGCCAAGCCCATGAAGCTGTTCCAGTTCGTAAAATCACCCAGCTTGCAGGCATAGAGTTCGTTCACCGCCTCTTCGCCATACACATCCTCAGTGGTACCCTTCTCGATGTTGTAGGCTTTACCCTTGTAGGGGAAGCCGTAGATACAGCCCCACAGGCGGTTATTGGATTCGGTGAGGAAGTCAAAGTTCGGCATCCATCTACTGATACAGATTGGTGTGGTCTGGGATGCGATCACATCGATGATGCCTGTCACCACGATGGAGTCACCATCGGCGCTCCAGATGGTTGTGGAACTGTTCATATCCGTCATCCCATCAACGGTAATACCAGAGATGGTCACGCCGTCATACTGGTTGAAGGTCTTGCCGATGCCAGATCCGGCAGCGGTGATCTTCACATAGGTGGTAGCAATAGCCACCCACGTTGCACTCGTATAAGAATACTGTTTCAGCGTGTGAGGAGTTGAGGAGGTGTCAATCCACAGATCCAGATTGCTGGGATTCGTAGGTTCATACGGCTGTATCTTGGCATTTTCGTACTTCGCACCATCTACGGTACAAAGTTCAAATATTACCGGACCGGAGGTGGTGATGTGCGCCTCGATATCTCCGTGTGACAGCTTCTGGGTGTTGAAATACTTCTTGTCAGGCAGAATGATCACATTCGCACCCATGGATACAAGCTGCTTCGGGCCATCACTCAGACCCATTTCGTAGCGGTACTGGTTCATCACGAACTCAGAACCATCCACATAGCACAGGGAATCCTTGGCGATCAGACCGCTGGGGCTGGTAGGAGATGCATACACACCTCTTTTCTTTCTCGGTGACAGCACCGGGTAGAAGTCAGAGGTCATGTTCTTCATGTCATAGAACTCATTCTCACCGATCCGCAGATTGTGGTTATAGCCAAGGAACGCATCCGACATCTGTCTGGATTTTGCTTTCACATTAAGAGTGGGATACTCCATGTCTGCCCACCTCCTTAAAATACGAACCGATTGCCGTGACTCAAAGGCATATGGTTGCGTGTGTAGTGCTTCTTGTAGCCTTCGTAGGCATTGTTGAACAGCATGATGGCATTGTTGTATCGGTCATCTTCGCCGTTGTGGTAGTCGATCATAGCCTCCAGCCACCGCAGATACATCTCATCGTATTGGGTAGTCACTAAAAGCTCAGTCTCCTGATCCAGCAGGCTGTCATAACCGTAGAAGAAGACAGGCTTGTCGCATTCGTGGGCATCGATGATCTGGCTTTTCACTCTTGCATCCAGATTGCTCAGCCAGCCGATCTTGTCCTCCGTGGTATAGGTGTTGGGCTTCAAGGTATCTACCTTGGAAATTGCTTCAGCAATTGTCATTGGACTTCACTCCTATCTGAAAAAGGGAGGCTACTGGAGCCTCCCTTGTTACTTAATTCCGGCTTCCTTTGCCTGCTGTTTGGCCTGCTCAACCATTTCAAAAATGGCATTGTCCACCTTGTGCTGCGCTCTTACGGATCTCTCATATTCCTCTGCCACATACTTGGGTACAAGGCTCTTCTTGCCTCTGGGAAGGATGTGGTTCTTGCCGTTGATGACGATGACCAGGTTGGGATCTGTGTTGCCGGAGATTCTGGGTACAAAGACTTCTACACGGTCATCCTTCTTGGCGGTCACAGTTGCCTTTTCTGTCTTGTTTTCATTGGTAGCCATTGGGTTTACCTCCTAATAATTGAGGGGGGCAGGGCTTGCGCCTTGCCCCCCATAGTGGATTATTCGTAATCGTTGTCGGTGGCATCGTCAGTTGCGCTGTAGGAGCTACAGCTCATCAGACGAACCATGCGCTCAACATAGAGCATCTTGGCACCGTTGGTTTCCAGCTTGTAGCCAACAGTGCTGAACTGCTCCAGAGGACCGCCGACTTCAGAAGCACTCTTCACGATCATGCGAGCCGCACCGCCCTCAGGATCGATGATGCCGAAAGCATCCTTACCGAAGCAGTAGGTGGCATAGGTCTTGGTGCCAGCCTTGTTCTTGTACTCACCATCCAGAACAGGTGCGAAGGGGTTCTCGATGAAGCGCATACCATGCAGCTCACCGATCTCACCGTTGAAGATCTCGCTGGTGGCTGCGTACTTATGCACTTCGATCCATTCCTTGCTGTTACGCAGGTCTTCTGCGACAGAGGGATGGATGACAGCATAGTACTTGCCGTTGATGCGAGGTACACGGTTCTTCTTGAAGTAGGTCACAACCTTGTTGACCATCTTGGGAGTCAGGATGGACATGACAGTTGCGGAAGCCTCCATCTCGCCAGGTGCGGTAGGAGTACCGGCGATTGCACCGGTTTCCAGAGTAACGTTGTCACAGTACATGACATTGGTGCCGGTGAGCAGAGCGTTGCGGATCAGGGTCTCCTGGGTCTCAGCCATGGAAGCACCCATCTCCTCGGTAGCGCCAAGGATAACAGGGTCATAGGCGTGCAGATCCAACTGATCGGAGACGGTTGCATAAGTACCGTACTGCTCGATGGTGTCGGTGATGGAACTCTGACCGAAGGTCTGGCCGTTGGGGATAACACCTTCAGTCAGCTTGTCAGCCTTGGCGAAGGTATTCCACTTGCGCCATTCCACAGTCTTGCCACGGCCTGCAGGCAGGGGCTGCTTCTGTGCGAACTGAGCGTAGAACAGCTCCACACGAGCGTTCTCCAGCAGCTCAGTGTCATAGAAGGTCTTAAGAGTGGGAGACATTGCACTGGTGTTGGCGGTTTCACCAGTGTATGCATTGGCAGTACCGGTGGTGGTCATGACCGTAGTACCGGCATCAGCGAACATCTGAAGATTGAACAGATTGATGATAGTAGTAAACATAGTTTTTTCTCCTTCCGTAATGTGGCGAGGAGAAATGTGATCCTTATCTTCCGGGATACAGCTTTTCTCCTCGTGCGGCAGCCGAACGGATTTGCTTCTTCAAAGCTTCTCTCTGGTCACGGCTTGCCTTTGAGTAGTCGAATGTAGTCACGGAAGGGGACTGACCTGAGGTGCCGTTCTCATCGGGGCGGCGAGAACCTGCCTGAATGGAGTTGGAGATCTTCTGGGCAGTCTGTTGCGCTATCACCTGCGACTGTGCTGCTGCGATCTCCTTGCGATGTACGGCATGGTAGGCATCCTCCACACTCATACCCATATTGGGGGAGGTCATTCTGGCGAACACCGGGTTCTGCAGTTCCTTGCGCAGGTCGAAGCTAGGGAACACTTTCTTCAGGGCCTCACCCTGCTGCTCCAGTTTCATGAAATGATTGTGGAGCATCTGCTGTTCCAGATTTACTGCTTCCTGCTTCTGCTGCCGTGCATGGTCTCTCTCCTGCTGATCGATGCGTTTTGCCGTTTCAAGGGTAACGCCCATCTCAAGGGCCTTGTCCTCATAGTAGGCATCATCGTCATTGATCGCTTTTGCAATGGCCTCATAGTCCATGTTCTCGGCATCCAGACCATGTCTGCGTGCTAACAGCTCCAGAGCAGGAGTCAGCTTTGCCAGGGACTCTTCAGCGGCCTTTGCGGTCTTGAGGCGAGACTGTACAACGGACTGCATCTGCTTGTTGTACTCCGGGTCTGCCATGATCTCATCCCAACTCATGCGAGTAGGTGTTTTGGCCTCGGTCTTATCTTCCGTGGGGTTTTCTTCAGCAGTTGCGACCTGCTCTTGAGGCTTTGCATCTTCCTTCGGTGCAGTGCGCACAGCACCCTCAGGCAGCTTGGCAGAAGCTCTCTTCGCTCTTTTTCTTAACTTCTCCTCAGGAACACCCAATTCCAGGAGTCGCTGGTGTTCGGCGGCAACACCGTCATTTGCGCCCGATACAGCTCCGTCTCCACCGCCTTCGCCACCGGATGCACCAGTACCGCCTGCGGCACCGCCACCCTCACCGGCGAACAGCTGAAGCCAGAACCACTTAGTCTTTGCCATGAGTAAATCCTCCGATATAATCTGTCCGTTATGGGTGGACGAGTCCGCTATGGCACAGGCTGAAAGATTCGAACTTCCACAAACAGTTTTGGAGACTGTCATGCTTCCAATTACATCAAGCCCATGTGTGAGAGCCGGGGTATTGCCGCCCCCCGGCAGGCGGTTAGGAAAGAAAGTGATGAAGCACCTTGAGCCAAATATAATCTATTAAGGCTTTGCTTCTCTACCCCCTAACAGAGTAGGAAATATTTTCAGGATATTTGGTAGCCAGAAGCTCAAAGCCTACACAGATAGAGCGGTAGATCTGCTCCACGGAGTCCTTGTATCTGCGGTAGGGAGTGCATTGGATTTCGGCATTACCTTCATCCAGCTTCAGAATCTCGCCGTGTATGCCGTCCTGTGCCCTCATGTAGGACACATTCGCAGCCAGAGTCAGAGTAAGGGCTGATACGGCAGCGCATACCAGGTCATGCCCCTCAGGACCTGCACCTGCATGACCTTCCACGGTCACCCGGTTGTATTGTCTGTAGTATGTTACTTGGATCATCTTGCTCACCTCTTCGTATTCACAGCGCCATCGCTGTTGGGCTGGGATGCATCATTGGACTGCTGTCTTGCCTTGGTCACAACTGCGTGTTCCTTCTTGGGGATGCCACCGATGTTATCCACACTTGCGATCTGCGGAGCCATACCACCCATGCCCATAGCGCCTCCGGCACCACCATTGGTAGCGATCACATCCTGTGCGATCTGCTCTACCAGCATGGAGTTTTTTGTCATCTGTGCCAGTTGCAGAGCCAGTTGCATATACTGCATCAGCTTCTGGTACATCGTACCCATCTGAGAGATCTTCTGCATGATGGTGTCCTTGTCATCGAAGTCCATCATCTCCAGGCACATCAGACTCTGATCCACCATCTGGGGATTGAAGAAGCCTAGCTGGAAGAACTGGAGTGCCAGCTCATTCTGTGCAACCTTGGTGTACACGTTTTTCTTCTGTGCGGATACCTTGATGTCGAATACCGGCAGTCGATAGCCCATGTCCTGACCGAAGTCATTGCCCTGGTGCTGGGGCTGCAGCCCCTTATTGGTGTAGGTCACATACCGCTCCATGCCGTACTGGCCCAGGATGCGGAACTTTCTCGGCATATCGTAGAACTGACGGATCAGCTCGATGCACATATCCACGATCTGGGAATAGACACGGTAGCTTGCCTGGGTGGAGTCGGAGCTGGTCTTGCCAGCTGCCTCCTGCAACGCCGCAATGCCGGATGCCGCAGTAACGGAACCGGGAGTAGAGCCGGTCGCAGCCTCAGTATTGCCGGAGGTTTCTCTCAGCTCATCGATGGAGCGGTCAAGGAGGTTGACATACATACCATCCAGACCAACGTGTTCGATTCTGCGCAGGGTAGTCTCATCCACATTGCCATTGACATGGACGATAGGCTTGGTGGTGTCCAGGAACTCCTTCTCGTTGATGTTGCCATCAATTCTGGAGAAGTAACGAGGAGTCGCACCCACCGTTGCATTCTTAACCATAGCGGTCTTCAGCAGGTCGATCTCCGTCTGGGGATTGCGACACAGATCCACAAAGCCATAGCCACAGGGACTACCCTCGATGGGATAAAGGGCATCAAAGAAGTAAGGGTACTTGCCGTGATCGTAGAGACCGGACACTGCCATGGGTGGCTTGGCAACACCCATTGCATCCATTGTGGTCTGGGTCTCATTCTCAGTAGCGAAAATGACCTGATCACCCACATACTTACAGTACTGCAGGGTGTTCTTGCCCTGGATGTACTTGTGGTAATAAACCTCGATGACCGTGTGCTTGTTCTCGGTCTTAACGTGGTCATCGTAGAGGAACTTGGTGCTGATGAAGCTCTGGCCCTTCAGCTTGCCTTTAAGCTGGGGATACCGCTCTTCCAGTACATCCTTGTCCACCAGCTCTGTGTGGAAGAAGTACCGGCTGCGCTGGATGTCCGTGACACCAGGCTCCCAGTACACATTCAGCAGGTTGACCTTTTCAACGCTGATATCACCAAGACCGTTGAGCTTGGATTTCGACCACACCACCTTGTACAGTGCGGTGCCGGTCTTCAGCTTCTGCCACATTGCATCGGAGTATGTAGCTTCGAAGTTGTTCTGCTCCAGCACACAAGGGATGATGGCAGAGAGCATTGCAGCCTCACCCTTATCGCTCTGTTCTCTGGGCAGGATGTTCGGCTCCGGGTACGCCTTCATAGCATCTGCGTGCTTGCTCACGATGACATTGTGCAGCCAGCCGGAGGTGGCCTTGAAGTCATCACCGCCCATTGCCTTGCTGTTCTGCTGTTCTTCGGTGCTGTTGCGCAGTTTCCACCAGTTTTCCGATGCAAGGATTCTATGCTCGGTATTTGCCTTGCCAGACTTGTATTCCTCCAGAGTCTTGGTAAATGCCTGCAACTGCTCTGCACCGATCCTCTGAACTGTGGGTTCAGGGGTGGGTGCGGAAGGATTGCTTGCAGGTCCAATCACCTGCAGCTCTGGTCTCTTCTCAATTTCCATTACGTTTCCTCCTAACGTTTCTTCGTAAACATATCCAGCGGATCGGACAGGATCGTCTTCTTCTCCACTTCTCGGATAGGCTCGATGGGTCTGGACATACACATATACCGCCATTCGTCAGCGATGTGGTCCTCCTGGCTGGTGTCCAGATCCTCCACCTTATGCTCGTCATACATCATCAGCGGTATGGTGCGGATGAAGCCCTTGCAGTTTTCAAAAACATACATTCTCGCATAGCCGTTCTGGTCGAACTGAAGCCTGTAGTGGCACTGCATCCAGCCTGCGATCCGTTCATGGTCACCGGGAGTGAAGTACACTCCGTACTTAATAGCCGTGTCTGCGATGCTGTCACCACGGCTGGCATCCCAGATAGCCGGGTCAGCCACACCGTGGATCTGCTTACCCTTCAGCCACGGATGCTCTCGCTCTACCTTGGCGATCTCTTCGAACTGCTTGTCCGGTGTCCACTTCACACCCTCATTGGGAGTGGATGTGCAGCCGTACAGCTCCATGATGCGGTAGATGGTGCCGTCATAGTCCACGGCCCACCATGCACAGCTAAATGGCTTTGCATAGCCGAAGTCATAGCTTCGGTAGATCTGCCAGCCACGCTTGTCATGGGCATTCAGGTCAAATGGCTTGATCACATGAGTCCATCTGCCTTGTTCCTTTGCTTCCTCTTCTGTGATGCCAGCTTCATGGCACTTGGTAAGATCCGGTGTCTCTCGGAACTCCTCAAAGAACTGGCCCTCAAAGATGTCCCACCGGCCGTACAGCCATGCCTCCCTCAACTTAGGAGGGAGGGCTTCCAGCTGTTTCACATAGTCCGGCTGACTCTCAAGCAGGATCTTGTTGTCCGTCACAAGGGATTGGATGAAGGTGTAGTCATTTGGATCTTCACCGTTCTCAAACTTCCTGTCGATAAACACTCGCTTGATGTACTGATGTCCCTGACCGCCGGGGTTGCAGGTGTAGTAGACTCTCTTCGGGAAGTCATTGACACCACGCAAGCAGGCCACGATTGTCTTCATCTGGTACTCGCTCAGCTGTGTGGCCTCGTCCAGGAAGATCACATCGTATTCCACACCCTGCAGGCGGTCCAGGTCTCCGTCCTTTGCACAGTAGGCAAAGTTGATCGTGCTGCCGTTGCCAAACTTCAGCACCTTGTCCTTATCGTTGTACCGTGCGATGTCCAGAAGCTCCACACGCAGGATATTGATGTGGTTATTGATAAGCTCTGGGTAGGTTCTACGCACGATCAGAATGCGTATGCCGGGATAACGGAGAGCCAGTAGCTTCGCCTTGGTTCTCACGCTCCAGCTCTTACCGCCACCTCGGGCACCGCCGAATGCGATGTGCTTCGTTTCTGCCTTCAGGAACAGCTTCTGCTTCTCGCTAGGCGGTTGAATGGTAAGCGTCTTCACCCTGGCTCACCTCCTTTGGTGCAGCACCACCCTTTCGGATGGTGCTTTATTTATTTGCGATTAACAGCCATCAGCGCCATGCAGAACGCACCTGCCATCATGGACAGCGGAATAATCCAGAGTAAATGTAATGCGCTCATCTTTATATCCTCCTATGTGACAATCGTTCCGGTGCTGTCTTTGTACGTTCCAGCCGGGATGGTCTGCAGCGTGGTGTCCAGCCAGTAGGATGCAATGGGGAGGAATTCGCCCTTCACGAAATCCCTGCCACGCAGATGGATGCCGTTTTCGTAGACGTCAACTACGTAGCCTTCGGATTCAGAATACTTCTGTACATATGCTGATTCCTCGTATTCACGTGGAACCGCCAAGGACGGAATGTGAACCGAATGGATTCCGTAATATTGGTCATAATTTGCCATTGAGTTATTTTCTTGACACTCGAATGCCGTGTGTGAATGACCGTGGAACCAAATGCAGTTTTTGTAATGTCGCATCAGGGATAAGAAAATTCGACCCGGCACATTAGAAAAACGAGAAGTATTTTCGCATCCAAGGATATCCGTGCCGGGGTTCGCCCCCGGATAGGGGTTACCACATCCATCATAACTTAGCAAGTGCTGAAACACAAAACACCGCTTGTTCCGATTTGCTTCCAGTGTGTTGTATAACCATTGCATTTCCTCCACCGAGAACGGCCATTCGTAATCCCATGCCTTTTCGCCCACCATGATAAACACATCTCCGTTATGCTCAAATGAATACCATAGACCTTGCCCTGTGTACGGACGCATCGTGTCAAACTCCAGCGCATTCGTTGCATCGTGATTTCCTGCGATAGCATAAACGGGAGTATCTGCGGAATAGGTGTCAATGTAATTCTTGAACACTTGAAGCTCCGAAGCCGTACCATTGGATGTTAAATCACCGCAGATGCAAGTGAATACCACATCTTCCGTATTGTTCAGATATTCCAAAGCCTTGCGAAAATCATCCTGTGCTGTGTCATATTGCAAATGGATGTCAGACAATGCTCCAAAGCTGTACAACTTTCGGTTGTTGTTGGGCGGCGTTAGGCTCCCAAGTGGGATCTGCCCCACTCGGTTGCCGTTTGCATCATAAATGCCGATTCGCCTAGAACCCAACGGTGCTACATTTTGCGGAATAAAATCTGTGTATGCCATGATTTCACCGCCTTACTCGATAGGTTCGTTCTTCGTAATAATGGATTCATCCGTTATGCCGAAACAACTGAATCGGATATACTTAACATTCTGCCAACCAGCAACTGATACGCTGCCGTAAGCAGCAGTAGACAGCTTCTTAAAATCGATACTGACAAGATTATTATCCGCATCAAGCGTTATGCCGTAATCCCCCGGCGCAGAGCCAGCATTTTTCAAAGTCTGCTCGATAAATACAGAAATTACTTGCGTAGAGGTCAATGAGGTGAAACTCGAATTATACAAGCCAATATAGTCGTGCTTCTGGCTGTTGCCACGGAATTGGATATCCTTAAAGTAAAGTGTATCGCTTGTGCTAATGGGGATAAATCCAGTCACTTCCCAATCAGCAACAGTAGCTTCTGCACCACTAGAGTTAAGACGATAGCCAGTTTTCCAGCCCTGACCTCCGTTGTACGGTGTCTTGTCAGAATTGATAGCCAAAGGCAGAATATTGGTATAAGTCGGTGCGTCTTCGGCACTTAGCGTTCCGATGGTGGTCTGCTCACCGTCTGCATTCTCATACTTCACCGTATATGTACCGTCTGCCAGTTCACCAGTCAGAATGATGTTGTTATTTGTATCCACTCTACCAAATACTGGAGTACCCAGCGCAGTAATGACCTGCTGGACAATGGCTTCCTGATCAGCATCTGTCCAGAAATCGACACCCTTGACAGGGGTTTTACCATCCGCACCGTTTTTACCAGCAGAACCCTGTTTGCCGTTCTTTACGGTCAAGGTCTTACCATCGGAAAAAGTGACCACATTACTGCCACCATCTGCGGTGCTTTCACTTACGGATTTCACGGTGACAGATGTGCCATCTTTACCGTTTGCACCAGTAGCGCCAGTATCACCTTTATCACCCTTCTCACCTTGAATGCCTTGGGAGCCGGTATCACCCTTATCTCCCTTGTCACCCTTCTGTCCGGGCTCACCTTGGATGCCCTGCTCTCCCTTTTCACCGGGATCGCCTTTGTCACCCTTCTCGCCTTGGATGCCCTGAATGCCTTGGTCACCCTTGTCACCTTTTGCACCGTCAGCGCCATCCTTGCCCGGCTGACCGTCAACGCCATTTTTACCGTTGGTAATGACAACTTCGGTTGTGCCATTCTTATCAGTGATGGTAACAGTTGCTCCGGTTTCGGTCTGTGTAACCTTTGCTGCAGGAGAAAATCCATTTTCGCCGGGCTTACCTATCACAGGGTTTTCTTTCAGATATTTTCCCACTGCAGCGGCAAGCTTTTCATCGGCCACGTCACCTTCACCGGCAATCTCTTTGATTTTCTCCGGGCTTATGGATGTACCTACAGTCACACCAATAATTACATCCTTCATTTCTTTGACTTCCGTAAGGGTTACCTGGATCGTGTAGTCGTTGGTCGGCTTCTGGCCGATAGCATAAACAATCACGACACCACCCACGTTATGGGTCACGAAAGCCAGAGTCTTGTCGTGGAAGATAACCAGTTGTTCTGCGCTGGGTGTAAGGTCTACCTGGCTGTTCTTCGTTACATTGGCAATCTCCACCACCTGCGAATATCGTTTACCATCAGCCACCCACTTGTCAGCATACAGTGTCACATAGTCAATTCTCGCAGGAGACTTCATGCTATCGATCTGGTCCTGCAGCTGTGCCCAGATAGGCAGAGCCGGATCTGTGCTGGTATCCCCGGAAGGATCTGCAGCATCTTGAATCATTCCCAGGTCCATCCAGATTGTAGGGATCACCAGTGTTTCACCTGCTACACCATAGAAGCCTACCCGGAGCCGGTACCCTGACTTATCCACACACTCTGCCGGGATCGTGATGCTGTCTCCATCAACAAGCACATCCTTCGTTACAACACCTTGGAATACGGCAGTCTTGGACAGGCCAAACCAGTCATTGGCGAACGTCACCTTGATGGTTGCTCCGATAATACCTTTCGGGATCTTCTTCACATTGGATGCCACCGCTGTGACACCATTCACATAAATTTTGGCAATCTCCATATCAGATTACCTCCCTCGTTATCTTCTTCATGTTTCATTCTCCTTACTTGCTGTATTCATCAAGGTCTCCAACGATGGTGACCTTAATCTCGTTGTTCTCTTTCTCGATAGCAGCTTCCTTCCGCAGCTTATCGATCCGTGCTTCCTGCTCTCTCATGTCGGAATCGCTCTTGATCATCTGGATATCCTTTAGGTTCTTGAGGATAATGGACACATCCTTCATGATGGAAGTATCCACCAGAAGCTCCTCGTCAGCTTCTAAGAGGCTTTTTACTTTATTGAGAAGCAAGTCGCTCACACCAATTAACTTGGCTGTACGCTCAGCCTGCTTTGTGCCGATGGCGTTTAGGGTTTTCGATAGTGTTTTGTTTGCATTCTGTTTGCGCTGTTCTACCCATCCCTCGCTGCTTGCCCTCTTGGCAATATTGGTGGTGTTCACACCATACTTCTGAGCCAGCTTACGGTAGCTGGTGTCTGTGGTGATGTATTCGGTCTTGATCGCTTGCCAGTCTGCCATAAGCCGCCTCCTCTCTGTCGGTATGGTAATCTTACCAAAGTGGCCTTGAAGCTCTCCACCCCCTGGCCCAGGGCATGAAAAAAGAGGAGGCCGAAGCCTCCCCTCTATTACAGTTTTACTTTCTCAATCTCAGCTCGGATTTCCAGACACTTCAGGTAGTTGCCCATAGCTGCTTTCTGTTCCTTCAGCAGATCCAGACTGCAGGAAGGAGTGAAGTCCAGCGTACCGGCCTCGTACTTGATGCACATATTGTGCAACTTGGTGTACCGGTCCTTGAGCTGCCAGTATTCCTTCTTCATCCGCTCCTTGTAGTCAGGCTCGTACTTCTCCAGCCAGCCCATCTGCCATGCTCTGAACAGAATACTGTCCAGAACTTCCATCTCGTCCTTGGCCATCGTAATATTGGTGGCCTGGATGATGTCATCCTTCGCTTTCTGGATAATCTCAAATCTGTTGTCTCCGCAAGTTGTGTACATAATGTTTTCCTCCTTAGTATTTATCTGTGACATTTTGCCACGGTTTTCTTTTTACCGAACGGTTTATTCCGTTTCTTCTCTACTCTGGAATTTGGAGTGTAGGGCTTGAACATCCCGATCAGTTTAGGCTTGCCCATTGTCTACCTCCGCAGGCTGTTTGAGCCATTCCAAACAATGCTCAAAGCAATTTTCATCACATCTTTGGTCACGCAGTAACGGCTCATTGTCAAGCCGTCTGTGTTCTGCACAAAGGTGGCAATCCCATCCAATACAATGAAGGTGTCTTGCCAACTCCTCATCACTCATAGCCCGGATGCGGTCTGCGTTGGTCTTTTCCCAAAAGTACTGGCAATCTCTCACCATATCGGGATCAGGGCTACCAATTTTCTTTTCGCACCAGCCGTTGATCAGATTGTTGCACTTCTTGCACATTACATTTTTCGGCATAATCATTCTCCTTTCGGCGGTTGGGGCAAATATAGTCTTGCTCCACATTCCTTGCACACATCTGGTGCAATATGATTTTTGTACATATAGACATAAACTGTTCCGCAGGATGGACACCGATATTGAACATTGCCGTTGTTGTTACATACATCCCAATATCCACGCACGCACTCCTGCACCGTTACACCGCTGGCAATAAGGTGATCTGCAACATCTTCATTGCTTACCGTATCAGGCAGTCGCATACCATAGATTTCATAATCCGTGAAATCTTCGCCGCATCGCTGAATATCATCCAGCAACTCCACCAGCTTTTCCTTCATATCCATTTCAGCCATTGTCTTTCCTTTCTCCGTACCACAGAATGCTGTTTTCCACCAGCGCATTTTTAACATCATCGTAAATGTACCCATTGGATTTGGTAATCGCATATACGATTTCTTCGATTGGTATTCTGTTTTCATCTGCGCTGTCTAACAGATATCGCAAAGCAACATTTAAGTGGTCACAAGCCGGATATTCACCATATGGGTTTCGTTTTCTAAACATCTTCATTCCCATCACCATCCATTTTCGCTCCACAATTGGGGCAGTAGTGCCAATAACTCCGTGCCCATTCCGCTGTTTTATCAAAGGTCATATAACCACAAACAGAACATTCGCCTTGGTATAGACCTCCCTTGCCAATCCACCGCCCATGCACCACTTCCACTGCATCCACGGTGGGGGCATCTTCTGCATCAAGTTCGCAAACGCAACGCCCAAAATCATCGAAAACGCTGATAGTGCCACCGTAAAAACAAATGCTGTATCCGGTGTTATCGTCTGCGTTCAGCGTATAACTTCCATTGGCATCAATCAGCCGCTTTTCATTTGCCATCTTCTGCACCTTCTTTTTTGTAATGCGAACAGTCCCGAATAAATACGGTCTGTGTTTTAAGCCAATCGCAAGGAACTAAAACATCTTTGCGGTGGACGCATTCGGAACAGTTATGTTTTACTTCCATCGTCTGCCCTCCATCAAAACGGATGTGCTTCGTAGCACTCTTTTGAACCATCGGCATACACACAAAGAATAGGATTGATTGACTTGTAGTAGCCACAGCCAGAACTTTTGAAGTCAGCCCACACAGCCTTGACTTCACGCTCTCCGATTTCTTTATGCTTTTCCGGGTCAAATCTGTGGCAGAGAACCTTGTCATTGTATGCGCTCATAACCTTCACGCTTGCACCCGCAACCTTAGCCAACTCAGCGACTTTCATTGTCTGCCCTCCTGTTCCATGCTTCGATTGCTTCTTCTATGGAGGTGCCACCAGGACCACAAGTATGGCAAGTGAAACATCCTGCGTAATGCTCACTTTCGCAACTTACCATTGTTAAATTTGTCCCACCACAAAACGGACACGGTTTCAATTCAGCCATCTTCTTCACCCCTTAACCACATTCTTCACACCATATTCGTACATAGCATTCCATGCCTTAATTGCGCTGCGCTTGCCAATCTTGGTCTTTCCGCAACAATGGCAGCTTCTGCACTCGATATAGTATTTCGTGAAAAAGCCACGCAAAGGATGAATCCGAACAATCCAAGGCTTCGGATGTTTGCAGTACGGACAACGTTTAATCTGCATCTTCATTCCTCCCCATAGAAAATGCGGTTATAGGCATCGTACCGCTTCTGGATATCGGTACTTGCAAGGTCGGGATATCTGGCAACCATCTTGTCATACCATCCACAGCCGTTCATCTCGGGGCATCCGCAACGGTAAATGCAGTTCGGCACAAGCACATCGGAAATTTCGGGTTCAAAGTCCCTCAATTCAATCTTAAAATCATTGGCATAAAGCCGGGTTTCTGGTGCCGCCATCCGGCACAGTCGCTTGCGCCATGTATCAATCAGATGCTGAACATTGGGATCACCGATGAAGTCCACCAAGGACTTCTGCGGTGCTTCATCCCGGTCATAGTTGTCCTGACGGTCATTGCGCTGGGTGTTGGTTCGGCTTCGCCAGATGTGGGTCTTCCAGTGCATGGCGATCCAATACTTGATGTTTCGCCAGCGGAACTTGATTACAATGTCCCGAATCGGGTCATGCTCGGAGATCAGGATAGACCGCTTGAATTTTCTAGACGGTTCATGCCCCAACTCACCCTTGGCAACCGTGGAACGGCAGTCATTGACCACTTCTTCCCAATCACCCTTGATTTTGATAATTTCAGTTTTCATTTGCCCTCCTGTTATCCAAATGGAACATCTCGCCACGATTCACCGCTAAGTGCGCTGCACATCGTTCTCAATGCTACTCCGTACCGATCAGCAAGCGTTTGAATGGGTGTTCCTTTGGTTCTTCGCTCTCGTCTTGCTGCTACCACATCTTCCTTGGTCAGCTTTACTTTATGATCCACTTCTTGCAGACCCATCTTCTCCCGGTATCGATCACGCATCCTTTTCCTGTCAGCCGCTTCTTTGCACTTCTCGCAACAATATTTTCTGCTGGGCTGAGAACTTTCCGGGAGGGGATTGCCGCACCAATGGCACGGCTTTGTTGCTTCCTGTTCCGCTTCACGTTTCGTGTGCGGATGTAGTGCCTTCCATTGACCGTAGGACATACCGGCTTGCAATGCCTTTGCGCAGTCCCTTGCTAAGTTATCCATCACTCCACCCATCCTTTCTTAGCCTTCTCGTAGGTGATCTTCTTGAGGTAGGGGTACCGCTCATAGAAGGGACAGAGATCCTCCTGCCATACCTCCTTAAGCTGTGCATCAAAGTCCCTCTGGAGCTTGTCTGCATCAACCTTGAATGTGAATGCGGTCTTGTAGTATTCAGCCAGCTCATCCACCTTCTTGTACAGCTTCTCCAGCCGCTTTCTGCCGAATACATCCTTGCCCATGACCTTGGGGTCACGCAGAGCGATCTGAACATAGTCCCACATCTTCTGCATACCCATGTCCTCGCCGGCATCCAGGAAAGCCTGATTCCGGTCATCACGCTTCTTCAGGTACGCATTATTACCGCTCATAGAAGTCACCTCTTGATTTTCTTTTACTGCCCAGAGCCTTGGCAACAGCCCGACCCCTCTGTGCGGTCAGATCCTGCTCCAGCTTCCGCTTCTTGTAGGCTTCTGCCATCTGCGCATCATGCTCTGCCTTTTCCTTGATGTACTCAGGGCAGACACTGTGGCAGCCGGGATTCCGCTTGGGAGCCACGCATCCATTACAGCATCTGATCACAATTCACACCTCCCGGATTTTGATGCTATGGAAATACAGCATCAGTTTGCGTTTGATAACGAACTTGGCATAGCCTGCACTGGATGGATCACGATATCCCTTGACATCCTCCACCACAGTTTCGCCGTGTTCATCCGTGTAGACGAAGTCGGCAATGTAGCTCACGGCAGCTTCCACCAGTTTCTGCTTGGGCTTCAGTTCCTTGCCGGTCTTAGTGGACACTCTGGGAATGGTTTCGTATACCGCCGGCAGCAGTTCGTACTTCACCTGCCGTTGCAGGCCAGAGATCTTACCGGCTCGCTCCAGCAGTTTCAGCTCGCACCATCGGGTGTACTCAGCCTTGCTGTCAAACTCCTGCCCATCTGGAGCTGTGACCTTCCTGGCACCGTACTTATTCCTCAATCAGTCCACTCTCCCTTCTTTCTTCGTAGAGGCTGTCCTCATGCTCATCGCCCCAGATCTCGCTTTCGTAGTCCTCGTCATCCTCATCATTGAGGACTTCGTCTTCTACCCAGCTAGGGTAGCCGGTCCTCAGTGCGCTGGTGATATCTGGGTGTTCAAGAATTTGGTACATACACTCATTCCTCCTCATCGTACTTTGCTGCCATGATCATTCGATATATCTCACACTTCTTGTAATGCTCACAGCAGAACACGCACAGCTGCGTGTCATAGTCTTCTCTCTGGCGGTAGGTCAATGCCAGCGTGCTTTTATCCACGAGGCCCTCGCATATGATCCGTCTTTTTTGATGGTCATCTGTTTTGTAAAAAGGGCATTGTGCATCAGCCTGCCCTTTATATGTGCCTTTTGGCATTGTTATCACTTCCTCACTTAAGCCTGCGATCCGCAACAGCCATATCCAGAATCGC
>UZAT01087316.1_pt1 | contig 23625 bp, 31 predicted proteins | sample 2160861 | NCBI WGS metagenome assembly UZAT01 (sample SAMEA5138306, study PRJEB28736) | viral metagenome | reverse complement strand
CCGAGGACTTCGCCTTCGACAAGCTGATGGACACCATCCGGGGCGACGTGGAAATGGGCTCCGACGTAACCGTCAAGAACGGCTGGCTGAAGTACACCACCGGCGCTTAATTACCCTGGCGGGGCTTAACGGCCCCGCCTCCCATCACCCAGGAAGGAGGAAAGCTGCATGGCAATTGACCAGAGCCTTCTGTTAAAAATTAAGAATAACCTCCGGATCAGCCACAGTGCGCTGGACGACGATCTGAGCGACACCATCGAAGCCTGTCTGAGGGACCTCAAGGTCTGCGGTGTTCGTACCCCCGAACCGGACGCCCCCCAGGACTTCGACCCGCTCATCCTGAACGCGGTCAAGCTCTACTGTCGGAAGGAGTACACCGACGACACCAGCAAAGCGGCTGAGTATCAGAAACGCTATGACGCGCTGAAATCCTTCCTGATGATGGCGTCGGAGTATAACGGGGAGGCGGATGCCGATGAATGACATTCTGAAGCTCATCCAGCAGACCCAGACCGTCGACGACTACGGCGACACGGTGACCACCGAAACCTCCCGCCAGGTTTTCTGCAAAGTAGGCAGCATCGGCCAGAAAGAATTTTATCAGGCGCACGCCGTAGGCTTGCAGCCGGAAATCAAATTCATTCTGGCGGATCACCTGGATTACAACAACGAAACCCTGGTGGAGCACAAGGGCACCCGATACCGTGTTCTCCGGACCTACCGGGCAGGGCAGGAGCTGGAGCTGACGGTCTACCGGGAGGTGAACACCCATGGCAGTCCCTAAGTCGGTCGTCCGATTTAAGAAGGGAAATGTGGAGTATACCAGCAACGTGGATTTTGCCTGCTACACCATAGTGGAGCTCAGCCGCGCAGCCATGCGCGACGTTGGCAAGTTCATCGCCCGGACCGCAAACAGCAAAGCCATGAAGCTGCGCGGCCTGAAAAAGAGCCGCCGCGTCCGGGGTTCCACTTCCACGTTCCGTTACAAGGTCCCCTGGGCGGCTGCCGGGCTTCCGCATTTGGAAGTCGGCGTCACCCATTCCACCTGGTATGGCGTGGAGCAGGAGATGGGCAGCAGCAAGATGCCGAAGCACGGCATTCTTCGCAATTCCGCTCACGATAACATCGCCAAGATCGTCGAGATTGAAAGCAAGTATCTGAGCGCACTGGAAAGCGAAGCAAGAGCCCTCAGCCTTATCAGCGAGGGAGAATACAAGGGAGGTGCCGATGACTAATGAGTAAAACCGCAGCCCTGCGGAAGCTAGTGAAAGAACAGATGCAAACCGTACGGGGGGAAACTTATTACCGCATCGCGCCTCCCACAGCTACCTTTCCTTATAAAACCTTCACGCTGACGGACATCACGTTCCTGGAGGACCGGGACGACCTCATGCTGGAGGTTGACATCTGGGACCAGGCACCGGACCCGAAAACCGTGGAGGAAATTGCTGACCAGGTCGAGCAGCTGCTCGCAGCAGCCAACCTGCCCAGGCCTCCCATATACCCGACCTTTTACCGGGATGCCAGATACACGCTGGATGACCCGGACAAAACCATGCAACACATCCAGCTGCGCTTCCTGGTGCAGCTCTATAAGGAGGAATAAACCATGCCCAAAGTTTACACCGGCGCTGGCCAGGTCTCCGCAGCCGATACCCGCTATGTAAAGTGGGTCGGTAAGACGAAGGGCGGCAAGTCCATCCAGATCGAGATGGAAAAGGCCTTCTGCCGCAGCAACCCTGACTGGAAGTTCGAGGACAAGAACGAAACCACCCCCGAGCTGGAATTCGAGGGTCTGTATGACGACACCAAGCTGGCAACCGACGACCGCACCGAACCCTGGAAGATCACCCTGCCCGACGACCTGAAGGAAGGCGTCGACGAGATTATCCTGGGCGTCGGCCGTTTCTATATCGGCAAGACTTCTGCCGATGCAAAGCCTGTCGCACTGACCCGCGGCGGCGGTTCCTTCATCGTGGAACGCGAGTACCGCGACATTGCCGCCGATGGCGACCCCGGCTCCGTAGAGGGCCGCATCGCCCAGGATTCCGGCAGACCCAAGCTGAAACTGACCGCCCTGCAGTGGATCAGCCGCGTGGCTGAAATCTACCCCGGTCTGAAGGAAGCTGCAACCACCTAAGCACCAAGAGCGGCCCAAGTGGCCGCTCTAAAATTTTACTTTTAGGAGGAATCCAGAATGAGAAAGCTGGAAACCGCTGACGTATTTTCCCTTTGTCGCTGCATGAAGAAGCTCGGCCTGCGCGAGCAGTTCAAAGTCATCGCCCAGGAAGCCAACTCCGCGAAGGATGTCTGGGACAAGGGCTTCGACCTTATCTGGGGCCTTTTCGATGTAGCCACCGAAAAGAACGGAGAGAAGGAGCTCTGCACCTTCCTGGCCGGTCCCTTTGAAATGACCCCCGAAGAAGTCCGGCACCTTCCCGTGGATCAGCTGATTCCCAATTTACAGCAGCTGGCCGCAGAGAATAACCTGGGCCTTTTTTTCAAGTCTGCAGCCAAGTTGATGAAGTAGAACTTTATGACTTGCTGCTGCATAGATACCACAACATCGAATTCATTCTGCAATTGCCTGCGGAGCCCGGCCTGGATCTGATAAAAAAGGCCCGGGAGGAAACCCGAAATGAGCGCATCTTCCAGCAGTGGGTGGTGCAGCTACCGTGGATGGGCTACACCGGCACGTTCCTCAGCTTTGCGGATTATAAGGACAGAGTCACCGGAGCCAACATCGACCGCCGCCCGGTGGCCGAGATCATGGCCGAGATTGACGAAATCGAGCGGCAGCTCCAGGAGGGAGGCGACGCTTAATGGCCCTCGAAATTTTCAAGCTGGTCGGTTCCGTATTCGTGGACACCGACTCGGCAGAAAAGTCCCTTAAGAAAACAGACAAAACCGCGGAGGGCTTCGGCTCGAAGCTCCTGGCAGCAGGCGCAACAGCGGGCAAGTTTGCAATGGCAGTCGGTACCGCAGCGGTCGCGGCAGGCACGGCAATCGTCGGCTTGACCGAATCGACCCGCGAATACCGGACGGAGCAGGGCAAACTGCAGGCCGCCTTCGAAACCCAGAACTTCTCCGCAGAAACAGCCCGCAGCACTTACGAAGCCCTGAACGGCATCCTCGGTGACAGCGGCCAGGCAGTCGAGGCGGCAAACCACCTCGCGCAGCTGGCAACCACCGAGGAAGAACTGGCCACCTGGACGGACATCTGCACCGGCGTCTATGCTACCTTCGGTGATTCACTTCCCATTGAGAACCTGACCGAAGCCGCAAACGAAACCGCCAAAACCGGCGCCCTGACCGGCGGCCTCGCAGACGCGCTCAATTGGGCGGGCGTCAATGAGGAAGCATTCCAGGAAAGCCTGGACAAATGCACCACGGAGCAGGAGCGGCAAGCCCTCATCACGGAAACCCTGAACGGCCTCTATGACGAAGCCGCTGAGAGCTACCGCGACATCAACGGCGAAGTCATCGCAGCCAACGAAGCCAACGACAAGCTCGCCAATGCGATGGCTATGATCGGCGGCGCGCTGGAGCCCATCGTCACGAAGGGCAAGCTGCTGATTGCCGAAGTTCTGGAGCGGGCGACCCCGATAATTACCACCGTCGCAGAGTTCGTGATTCCGCTGCTGACGGGCGCGATTACCACCCTTTCCGGGTGGATCGGCGGATTGATTGACCGGGTCTCCACTTCTGGCTCCACCTTCCAAACGGTGATGACCGCTGCCCAGACCCTCTTCCAGGGGGCTATGGTATTCATCCAGACCGTCTGGCAGTCTATCGGCCTTCCGGTTTGGAATTTGATTCAGCAGGTCATCGGAGTCGTAGCCGCGTATTTCCAGGAGAAGATGCCCGCCATCCAGGCCTTCGTTCGGGAGTGCTTCACCGACATCAAAAACCTCTGGAACAATAATCTGAAACCCGCCCTGACCGCCGTCGGCGATTTCATCAACAATGTTCTCGCCCCGGCCTTTAAGCTGGTATTCGAGCACATCGTTCTGCCCGTGGTAGACGCAGCCTTTAACGGCATCGGAAACCTCTGGAGGAACACCCTCAAGCCGCTGCTGGAAGGTATGCTGGACTTCATCACCGGCGTCTTTACCGGCAACTTCTCCCAGGCTTGGCAAGGCCTCATCAACGCTGTAGCCGCCGTTTGGAACGGCATTAAAGAGGTCGTAAAAGCACCCCTTAACGCAGCAATTGGCATCGTTAACAGCTTCATCAGCAAGCTGAACGGCGTCAAGATTCCTTCCTGGGTACCCGGCGTGGGCGGCAAGACCTTCTCCATCCCGACTGTGCCTTACCTGGCCGAAGGCGGCGTTCTGGAAAAGGGCCAGGTCGGCTTCCTGGAAGGCAGCGGCGCAGAAGCCGTCGTTCCTCTGCACCAGAACAAGCAGTGGATCAGCGCGGTTGCCCGGGATATGGACGCAGCCATGGGCGGCAGCACCGGCAGCCAGACCGTGGCTCTGCTGCAGGATATTCTGGAAGTTCTGGAAACCATCGCGGGCACCGGCATGAGCCTGGATACCGCCGCATTCATCCGGATGCTGGTGGAGGCGCTGGCTAAACCCATGGACAAGAAACTCGGCCAGCTTCAGGCCGCGAAAGCGAGGGCTTAAAACATGGCAAGAGGTACCGACTTCGGCGGAATCCACAGCCACCGCGACCTGAATCTGATTCAGCAGAGCGTGGAAGTGGATCCTGCTGAGCCCAAATTAAACCTGGTGGAAATCCCCGGCGCGGACGGCGCTGTCGATATGACAGAGCAGCCCGCCGGGCGCGTCACCTATAGCACCCGGAAAATCACCTGGACCTTCGCCCTTTACCCGGGGGAAAGCTGGGATGCAAAGCACCGGCAGGTCAGCAACGCTCTCAACGGCAGGCGCTGCAATATCACCCTGGACACCGACCCGGGCTATTATTACCAGGGCCGCCTGAGCGTCACAAAGCACAAAATCGACAACACCCTCCGGCAGATCACCGTGGTGGCTATTTGCCAGCCGTACAAGCTGAAGCAAAGACCGACCTTTGCGTTCGTCCCGTTCTGCGGCAAGAACCTGCTCGATGTTTCCGAAGCCAACCAGCTCTCCCAGCTGTACGGCTCCGTCGAGTACATCCCCGGAGGTGTCCGGAAAAGCGGTCCTTACTTCGTCGGCTTTAAGGCCTTTGTGAAACCAAACACCACCTATTTCCTGAGCGTAAACACCAAAACCGTCGCGCCCTCCACACCCAGTGGTGGCGGCGGACGTATCGCGATCTTTGACACTGGCATCAAAAATTCCATTGCGCAATTCCGCAGCGCGGAAGGCAGCGCGGTCTCTACTTTCAACAGTGGGGACCATACCGAAGTGGCCGTGCTGTTGTACTCCGACAGCGCCACAGCCGACGGTGTTTATGAATTTACCGACATCCAGCTGGAGCCCGTCCAGGCGACGGAGTATGAGCCGTTCGCACCCGTCACCGATGCGCTGACGATCACCCTGCTGAACGACAGAAAATCAGTGGTGCCGGATATCGTCTGCAAGGGAGAAACCACGCTCACCACGGCCGCTGGAACCTATATGCTCAATGCAGGCACCCACAAAATTCTCGACTTCCAGCTGGAAGAAGGAGAAACCCAGGTCACGCTGCAGGGCACCGGCGCAGCCTATATCGCATATCAGGAGGGCTCGCTCTAATGTACCAGCTTTTCTTCGATCAGTACCCCCTATATGACCCCCGGGACGAAAGCCTTATCATTCAGGAGCCCGACGTCCACCTGGCGGTGGGAGAGGCCGGTGAGGTATCGTTCACCATTGGCCCCGACCACCCTTACGCGGACCGGCTGACCCGGATGAAGGGCGCGGTCAAGCTACTGGCTGATGGCCGGGCCATTTTCCGGGGCCGGATTAGGAAAGACACCCGAGGGTTTGACCTCACTCGGGAAATCGAAGCGGAGGGTCTGCTGGCGTGTTTGAACGACAGCTATATTCCCCCGTTTGAATTCCCCGGTAATTTTCAGGATGACGCGGGCTATACCGCAGCAGCGGAGAGCGGTAACGTGGTTCAGTTTTTCCTGGGCTGGCTGCTGGATCAGCACAACGCCCAGGTCGGCCCCGCCCAGCGAATTCAGCTGGGCACCGTAACCGTTGCCGACCCGAATAATTACATTAGCAGAGCTTCCAGCGACTACCTCACCACCATGGAAGTGGTGCGGAAGAAGCTGGAAGAAACCATCGGGGGTTATCTGGTCGCCGATTATAGCGGCGAAACCACCACCCTCCATTACTACGCAGAGCTTCCGCTGACAAATACCCAGGACGTGGAGTTCGGAAAGAACCTTCTGGACCTGGTATCCGTCCTGGATTCCATGGAAACATACACGGCAATCCTTCCCCTCGGTAAAGACGGCCTGACCATTGCAGCCCTCCCGGATGGCGAGCTCAGCCCCGGAATCTGGAAGGAGGGCCTGGTGATTTACAGCCAGGCGGCAGAGGAAACAGTCGGCGGCCGGATCACCAAAAAGGTCGAATGGAAAGACGTCACCATAGACACCAACCTGGAAACCAAAGCCCTGGCGATGCTGACCGCGGAAGGCGTAAAGACGGAGCACACCATCACCGTCAAGGCGGTGGACCTGGGCCCCGTGGAGAATGTCGGCCGGTTTGACGTTGGCCGTTTGGTCCGGCTGAACAGCACCCCTCACGGATTCTCCCTTACATATCCGCTGATGGAGTTAGACCCGGACATTCTGGACCCCGCGAACACGGAAATCACCATGGGCGGCACAACCAAAACCGCGACCGGAATGGCCCACGGAAATCTGAGTGCCACCCAGGAGAAGCTGGACCAGCAGCAGATGGAGCTGAACCAGCAGAAGGAAGAAATCACACAACTGCCGCAGTCCTTCCAGGAACAGGTTACCTCCGCCGTCCAGAGTGCCGAGTCCATCATCTTCTCAGCGCTGGACCGGTATGTGGAAACCTCAAACTTCGAGGAATTCAAGCAAACCGTTTCCTCAGAGATGGAGGTCATGGCTGATAATATCACCCTGCGGTTCACCGAAGCGACCGAACGCATCGAGGATGTAAACGGTGACCTGCAGCAGACAAACGAGGTTCTCCTGAAACATTTCGAGTTCACAGCGAACGGCCTCGCCATCAAAGCCGGAGAAGGAACCATGACCCTCCGCCTGGATAATGACCTCATCATTTTCGAGAGGAACGGTCAGCAGTTCGGTCATTGGGACGGCGTGGACTTCCACACCGGCAACATCATCATCGAAGTGAATGAGCGCGCGCAGCTCGGAAATTTCGCCGCGGTACCTCGTGCCTCCGGCAATCTATCCTGGATGAAAGTGAGGGGCTAAAATGGGCGTAAGTATTACATTAGGCTACACTTACAACAGCAGCGACATCGCCACCAATACGTCCAACGTTACCATCGTGGCCACCCTTAACTGGACTTACGGCACCTGGAACAACAACAAAATGTATGGCGAGCTGACCATCGACGGCACCTCTTACGGTTTTACTACGAACTTCAACTGGAACGGCGCCTCTACCAACGGCAGCCTCGAGTTGATCCGCAAAACCGTAAACGTTAAGCATGACAACGACGGCAACAAAATCCTGAAGTATTCCGCGTATTTTGAATACCACAGCGAGGACTTTGTGTATTCGCCGCAGGGCTCCCAGACGCTACCCTTCATCGCCAGAACCTCGAAGCCGTCCTGCATCACCTGGCCCGAGCACACCCAGCAGGTCGGCTCCTTCGGCGATGAGATCAGCATCCATACCAACCGGGCGTCCAGCAGCCTGACCCACACGCTCCGTTACCAGTTCGGTTCCAAGTCTGAAACCATTGCAACCAACGTCGGTACGGGCACCAAGTGGGTTATTCCCCTATCGCTGATGGATCTGCTGCCCAATTCCACCGTCGGCTCCGGCACTATTTACTGCGACACCTATGCAGGCTCAACCCTGGTCGGTACCGCCTCCTGCGGCTTCACTGCCACGGTTCCTGATTCCATAAAGCCCAGCTGCACCTTCACCCTGGAGGACGTAACCGGCGTCGACGACCTTTACGGCAGCCCCGTCCAGGGCTTGTCCCGGATCAAGGTCACGGTGACCGCGAAAACGGCATACAGCTCCCCGATTGCCTCTTATACCGTCGAGGCGAACGGCGTCAGCTACTCCGGAGCAGAGGTGACCACCGGATTCCTGCAGAACTCCGGAGATTCCCCGGTCAAGGTTACCGTCCGCGACCAGCGCGGCAGAACAGCCTCGGCCAGCTATACCATGAACGTCCAGGCATACACCGCGCCCACGGTATCGAAGCTGAACATCAAGCGCTGCGACGCAGACGGAACCGAAAACGACAAAGGCGGGTATATCCAAGCCACTTGTTCCTTCGCCGTTAGCAGCATGGGCGGCAAAAATATTCTCCGGTGCGAGATTCGATATAAGAAGTCCACGGATGAAACCTATACGGTTGTCGATTTCGGAGAGCCACCGCCTGGTGAATACTCCTTCACAGATGAGTGGTATATTTTTGAGGCCGACCCCGACTTCGCTTACGATGTCGAACTAGCAGTATCTGACCGGCACGTCACTGCCACCAGAGCCACCAGCGGCTCCACCGCATTTACTCTGATGGACTGGAAAGCCAGCGGCACGGGTATCGCCTTTGGTAAGGTCGCAGGAAAAGACAACACTATGGAAGTCGCACTGGATATGGAAGTGGATGGCTCCTTCGTTCTCCACGGCAACCGGTACAGCTTTTCCAGCCCGGGCACAGCAGGCTCCGCAGGCTACGTCCTGATGGCCCGCATTGCCATCATTGACGCAAACGCGGACACGCCTATCACCTTCGTGCTTTCCCGCAGGCAGGAAGAAATGACTATGACGGTTTACGTACAGTTCCGCAACTCCACCGCGACCACATCCACGCTGCAGTCCATCCGATACGAGGGTGCCAATTACGGAGCTTTCCTGGTGCCTACCGGCTCGCTGACTTGGGACCTTTACGTCCAAAAGGGCAGCGCATACGACACCATCACCATCCAAGATTGGTATACTTCCAGAACGATGGAGACCCGGATTGACGTTACATTCCCGGGCGCATTGGTCAGCTCCGTCCCGAATCCCTATTATCGAGCCACCCCGGCCAAGCCCCAGGGCCTCGTGGATTTCATGTACCCGGTCGGCTTTATTCTGACCATGTACAATCACACCGACCCGAACACCATCTTTACAGGCACCACCTGGGTGCGCTTGGAGAATACGCTCCTGTGGGCGATCCCGGCAAGCATGACCATCGGCCAAATTACCTCTATCCCAACCACCCTAATGGCCGACGATTATATGCCCGCAACCAACGTCTCTATGTGGCGCAGAACAGCCTGACGAAAAGGAGGGAGAACCAATGGAAACCATCATCGCAGCTGCAATCTCAGCCACCGCGACCCTCGTGGTCTGCCTGGTAAATAACCGGGCGCAACACGCCAAAACCACAGCTCTGCTGGAATATAAATTTTCAGAGCTCGACCGGAAGGTCGACAAGCTCGACACGAAAGTCGATAAGCACAACCAGGTCATCGAGCGCACCTTCATTCTGGAAGGCCAGATGCGAGAATGCCAGCATGACATCAAGGATTTAAAGGCATACCACAAACCCGGCGCATAAAGGAGGAAATCGACATGAGCCTGAAAGTTTTGGGGCCGAAGCCCTACTTCTGGCAGTGGGACTCTGGCCAGAAGCTCGTCGTGGACAATAAAGAGTGTGGAGAAGTCCACTTTGATAACGGCACGACAGAACTCGCGCCCGTTGTCCAGATCAAAACAGACCCGGACGGCAACCGTGTGGCGGAGGTCCCGAACATCCTGCTCCAGACGGCAAAGCCTCTGAAATGTTACCTTTTCCAGGAGACCGAAAGCGGCGCGATGACAAGCACTCTGTATACCTTCCAGGTCCTCCCCAGACCGAAGCCCGAGGATTATGTCTACACGGAGACGGAAGTGCTGTCTTATTCCTCTTTGGATAAACGGATGCGAGCGCTGGAGGAAGGCCTGGACGAACAGGCTGCCCTTGCAGTTCAGGAATACATCGCGAAAAACCCTGACACGGTCTCCGGCCTGCCCAGGATCACGGAAGACTCCGAAGGGAAGTATCTCCAGGTCAAGAACGGTGTCGTCGTTTGGGGCGACCTTGAAATTCCACAGCAGTATGGCCTGGTTACCTACGACCAGACCAAAACCATCACGATTACCTAATAGGAGGGCAAATCTATGAACCGTAAAGTTATCATCAATGGCGTAACCTACGAAACCGAAAAAATCCAGGCCCCGCTGGCAGACGACCCCTCTCAGATGGCGGTATTCCCCGAGACCTCCGACGCCACCGCAGACCCTGCGAGTGTCAAGGACGGCGAGACTTTCTACGCCAACGGCGAAAAGAAGGAGGGCACCATGCCCGTCAACGGCGATGTCTCCGGCACCATCTCCGACAAGGACGGCAAGGTCACCATTCCCGCGGGCCATACCACCGGCGGCACCGTGAGCATTGACAACACCGAAAAGGCGAAGATCATTCCCGGCAACATCCGCCAGGGCGTGACCGTGCTGGGCATTACTGGCACTATGTCCCCATCCGAAGGCGTTAACGCCCAGAGCAAGAACGTGACCCCCACCAAGAGCCAGCAGGTAGTCCAGCCCGATTCTGGCTATACTCATCTGGCCCAGGTCACCGTCGCCGCAATCCCTGCGGAGTACGTCACCACTACCGACGCAAACGCAGCAGCTGCCGACATTGCCAAGGGAAAGACCGCCTATGTCAACGGCAAGAAAATTACCGGCACGCACACCGACCCTGCGTTCACCCTGGCCAATGGCGTGCTGACGATTAAGTAAGGAGGGAGCGCAATGGCTCAAGACGTAGTTGTCAACGGCACAACCTACCCAGCCGTTGAGTCCGTTGTCCTTAGAGATGGCAACGGCAACGAAACCCAGTATTATCCCGATGCAGTCCGCTATGTTGAGCAGACCCTTACCGAAGCACAGAAAGCACAGGCACGGCAGAATCTGGGCATTGTTGAATTAGAACCATCTGACGGTGATATTCCTAAAATCTTTTTTGGTGGTGCTTTACAGCAGACCAAGGATGAAGCAGTTGTTCCCTTCCGGTACATTTCCAAGACCGATGATTTTAGCGGTTATGCAGAAATTAAGGCACAGGGCAACAGTTCTATGTCTTACCCCAAGAAGAACCAGACTGTCAAAATGTTTGAAGATGAAGCCTGTGAAACCAAGCTGAAAAAGGATTTTAAGGGCTGGGGTAAGCAGAACAAATATGTATTCAAGGCAAACTGGATTGATCTTTCCCATGCTAGAAACATCGTTTCTGCAAGGCTGTGGGCTGATGTGGTGAAATCCAGAGCCAATTATGCGGAACTACCGGAACTGCTGAGAACCACCCCCAACCAAGGTGCTGTAGACGGATTCCCGGTAAAGGTTTATGCAAACGGCATCTATCAGGGAAGATATACCATCAATATCCCCAAGGATGCGTGGATGGCAAACATGGACAAGGATTTGGACACTCACTGCATTCTGTGTGGTGAAAACTATGTTTCTGGCTGTTACCGGGCATCTGCCAACATCAATGAATCTGACTGGACGGACGAAATCCACGATACTGTCCCGGCATCCATCAAGACCCGATGGAATCAGGTAATCAGTTTTGTTATGAACAGCACGGATGATGAATTCCGGGCAAATCTGGGAAATTACTTCTATGTCGATTCCCTGATTGACTACTATCTTTTTGGTCTGGCTTCCTGTGGTCTGGATGCGTTCGGAAAAAATCAGCTTTATGCAACCTATGACGGTAAGAAGTGGATTGCGTCCATGTACGATATGGACAGCACATGGGGTCTGTACTGGAACGGCAGTAAATTCGTTCCGGCTTCCTATGGTAGGGATGAATTTGAGGACTATGTTAATTCCACAGGCAATCTTCTGTATGTCCGTCTGGAACAGCTTTTCTTACCTGAATTGCAGACCCGGTGGGCAGAACTGAAAAATGGTGCGTTGTCCGTTGAAAATATCATCAATCGCTTTGAACGATTCACAGATATTGTCCCGGCTGACCTTGTAAAAGAGGACTATGCAAGCACTACAGCCGGGGGTGCTTTTACCAATATCCCCAGTAAAGACACCAATAACATACAGCAAATTCGTTCGTATGCTTTGGCACGACAGGCGTGGGTGGACGATTATCTGGAAGGTGCTTCCCCAGTGCCGGAGATCGAACCGGTGTATGAATTGGAAGCGGCAACTACGTTCACAGGTTCGAACTTTGTTGATACTGGCGTTAAGTTGTACGATACCACAAAAGACTGGACAATCTTGCTGGAGATGGGTGCGGCACAAACGAATAATAATGCCGCAACAATGCTTCATTGTATTGAAGAAAACAGTCCGTGGCCTGGTGTGTCGGTTCAATATTATGCTTCTGAAGCATGCTATGTTGTTGGCGGTTCAGTTGGAACAAACCTTGCGAGCTATACCGCTGGCATCCCCAGCACTACAACAAAAATCGCTATCAGATGTGTCGGTGGTGCAATTAACCAGGTAGCGTACTACAATGCAGGAGCAGTTACAGTTAAAACACCTGCGGCTACAAATCTGTTTACACACGATAAAAATCTGTTGCTCGGATGTTATCAGAAAGCAGACGGCACAAAGGGTCGATACTGGAAGGGTACTATCAGTCAGTGTAAGGTGTATTTTGCCGCACTGTCTGACGATGCAATATCTGATTTCCTGACATGATTCATACGCTAAAGATGAAAGGAAAAGGACATGAATCCTTTGCATTTACTCTGGATTATCCCAGTAGCCGTATTTTCCTGGGCAATCATTGCCGGGGGAGACTGTGATCCTCCCTGGTATGATGACGGACAATAGATAACAAGCACTGCCCTTCGGGGTGGTGCTTTTTAATACAAATTTTTAGGAGGAATCAACATGAGCAAGAAAGACATCATTCGCAAGCTGACCAGCCGAAAACTCTGGGTCGCTGTTGCCGGTTTCGTTTCCGGTCTGATTGTCGCCTTTGACGGCAACGCGGAAACCGCAGAAACCGTCTCCGGTTTGATCCTCCAGGGCGCGGCCGTCCTGGGTTACATCATCGCGGAAGGCCTGGCAGATGCAGCCGGAGCCGAGCAGGGCGGTGAAGTAAAATGAGCAACAGCCCGCTGGTCAATTACACGAAAATTTCCCCCAACAGCAGCGCCCGTGGCGCGAAGATTGACACGATCACCATCCACCACATGGCTGGCAATCTGAGCGTCGAGGCCTGCGCCGAAGTATTCCAGAACACCAGCCGCCAGGCGTCGTCCAATTATGGCGTTGGTACCGACGGCAGAATCGGTCTGTATGTACCGGAGAACCGCCGCGCCTGGACCAGCTCCAACAGAGACAACGACAACCGCGCCATTACCATCGAAGTGGCGAACAACGGCGGCGCTCCCAACTGGCCGGTCAGCGATAAAGCCCTGCAGGCGACCATCGACCTCTGCGTGGACATTTGCCAGCGGAACGGCATCGCCCGGCTGAACTTCACCGGCGACAAGACCGGCAACCTGACCATGCACAAGTGGTTCACGAACACCCTCTGCCCGGGTCCATACCTGAGCGGAAAGTTCCAGTATATCGCTGATCAGGTAAACGCCCGCCTGGGTACTACCGAGCAGCCGAAAAAGGAAACCTATCCTGGCAGCACCACGGTATATCATGTCCAGCTCGGAGCCTTCGAGAAGAAATCCTGGGCGGAGAAGAAGCGCCAAGCCCTGGAGGCTGACGGCTTCGACGCGTACCTGGCCTGCGTGGACAGCTGCCTCTGGCGGCTCCAGGTTGGCAACTTCGCAGAGAAGGTCGAAGCGGAGAAAATGCTGGCTAAGCTCAAGGAAGCAGGCTATTCTGGTTTTGTAACGCTGCTCAGCGGCAAGGTTGAAACCCCAGCAGCAGCGCCGAAGAAGTCCGACGACCGCATCGCCCAGGAAGTGGTCTGGGGCCAGTGGGGCAACGGAGCTGAACGGAAGCAGCGCCTGACCGCTGCGGGCTATGATTACGATGTAATCCAGGCCAAAGTTAACGTTCTGATGGGCCGTTAATTAGTTGGACTTTTTACATCGCCCCGAATGGCACTATTGAAAAAGCCAAACCAATATTACACAGTAAAAAGCCCGGAGGTTCAACGCCTCCGGGCTTTTTCTATTTTGGCCGCCAATGGGTGACACCGTAAACCACCCGCATATTTCCGGGGTGCCGGTGATCAGGGGCAAACCAGCAGGAGCCGTGGAGCTTCCCGCAGTAGAACCCCAGGAAGGTCCGGTCCTTCGTTTTGCAGCGGACCCAGACCTCGTCCTCCGGCAGCCGATCTTTCACGCTGACCCAGGCGTCCATCAATCTACCTCCCAAAGATACTCCAGGCAGTTCAAACACCTTTCCTGATATGGCGCGATAGGCGCTCCGCAGTAGGGGCAGATTCTCGGATTATAGGCCACAACTAGCCCTCCTCCCGATCAAGGAACTGGATCAGCTCGGGCTTCACTTCGCCGACGGAGCCGTCCGGATATTCGACCAGAGCGAACACAGCGCGAACCACATCGGCGCTGCAGCAGTTAGGAACAATACCCGTCTGCTTGAAGCTGCGGTGAATAGCTTCCCGTTCCTCGAAGCGGGTAAAGACATTGATATGCAGCAGGGAGGTGTCGCGATCCACCCAGCGATGGAAAGTGGCGGGCTTTCCATCGGCCAGGCAGGGGCGCATGGGACCGACGCACTCAGCGCAGCGCTTCACATCCAGACCCAGCTGGAGCGTCGAAAAGGGCTTCTTCTTTTTCCAAAACATAATCAAACCTCCTTAGTGGCATGACGTAAAATTACCAAAATACGCTGGATCACATCCAGTTCATTACCCAGCGGCTTGTCGTTTCTTTCGTACCAGGTATCAGCGCACGCTGGGCAGTAGAGCGCGGTTCCGTAGTTCCGCCACCCAGCCTGAGCCATTTTAACGGAATGCTCCGGGCGGTTGCTTGACATCCGGTGGTGCTTTCCGCAGCGGCTACAGGTCAAGACAACCCACATACTCAAACCTCCTTCAATTTCAGCAGGGCCAGACCGTGCAAGCGATAGACCTGCCGCTCGCTGATACCCATCCGCTGCAGCTTGTTGATGATGGCGGGCCAGCCCTTTCCGGAGATATACCGCTCGCGCATAACCACCCGCTCGGGGGTATCGCCCAGGCTCTGAATTGCCTCTTCGATGGCAAGCTGCTGGGCCTCCTTCTCGGCCAGGGTTTCCCGGTACTTGCGTTCCAGCTCCACATGGCGAGCCACAGCGCCGTCCATGGTAGAACGATCACCGGAGGGAACCCGGGGCGTGGAGCTGAACCGCTGGCCCTTCGGGGAATAAAGGGAACTTTCCAGGGACATCAGCTGTTCCTTCAGCTGCTGCACTTCCACGACAATGATTCTATACTCTTTCAGTTCGGACTTTTCCATCAGTATCGTCTCCTTCCACCCAATAGTCACGGAGCAGCGGGAACAACTTCTGACACCGGGCCCATTCAGAGGGGCCCAGGATGGACTTCAAGCGGGACGCGAGGTCGTACTTGGTATAGACCAAAGAAGGGTCGTCCTCGGCATCCCGGAGCAGTTCGTCCGCAATCCGCATTTTTACCTCGACCTGTTCCTCCAGCAGCAGGCCCGCCCGAGCGGTACCCAGGAAGCCCAGGTTGTTACCGGCGATCAGCATCGCAATCATGTTGATTTCGGTATTTCGAGCCAGCCGCTCAGAGAACTCCGCTTCTTTCTTTGCCTCGAAGGCGGCCAGGATGGGGTTCTGCTTCTTAGCCATAAGCTCCGTCCTCCTTTTCCCGCAGGCGACCAACCCAGCGGTCCAGCTTATTCTGCATACTTACAAGGTACTCCTGGTCCACAGGATTAATTTCCAGCACAGTCAAGCACAGAAACACATCGGAAATTTCCTCCTGCAGATTAGCCCAGGCCTCGGACAGACGGACCGGGGTGGGGTTCCGGCCGTCCAGGACGCGGTGGAACTTCAGCGCTGCCTGAGCCAGCTCAGAGGCTTCTTCAGCCAGCTGGACCAGCAGCTCTTCCTCGGGGATTTGGTCCCTGATATAATTAACCATAGTTATTCCTCCTGTAACACTTCCAGCCGGAGCGCCTCGATGGCTGCCGCCTGGCCTTTTTCCTTGCGGGCCAAAGCCCCCAGCACCCGCTCGTCGTGGGTGCCCTTCAAAACGATATGGAATATGCGACAGACCTCCGTCTGCCCGGGACGGTTCAAGCGCTCATTCGCCTGCTGGTAAAGTTCCAGGGACCAGTTCAGGCCAAACCAAATGAGGATATGCCCGCCATACTGGAGGTTTAACCCGTGGCCGATGGACGCCGGGTGGGCGATTGCAACCGGGATCTTTCCCGCGTTCCAATCCCGAATGTCCTCCGGGGTATCCAGCTTCCGGCACTTAACCCTGGAAGCGATACGCGCCTCGTCGTGCTTATAGGCGTAGAGGATCAGCACCGGGTCGCCACCGGCCTGCTCGACCAGTTCCTCCAGAGCGTCCAGCTTCAGGTCGTGGATTTCATGGACACCGCCGTCCATGTCGTAAATGGCACCGTTCGCGAACTGCAGCAGCTTATTCGTCAGAGCAGCCGCGGAACCGGCGATGATACCACCCTCGGAGTCCAGGCATTCCAGGACCTTATCCCGCTCGAAAGCCTTGTATTTTTTCAGCAGATCAGCGGGAGGCCGTACCAGGATATCGGAGTATATCTGCCCAGGGAGGGACAGCACGTCCTCCTTTTTGATGCTCATGCAGATATCGGAAATGCGGCCGTAGACTTCCTCCTCCGCACCTTCGCGGGGCCGGTAAGAATAGACAATCGGACCGTTCGTCTTTTCCGGGACCAGGTACCGCTGCCGGAAGCCGCCCAGGGTCTTACCCAGGCGCTCCCCCAGGTCCAGCAGGTACAGCTCCGGCCAGAGATCCTCAAGCCCATTGGGGCGGGGCGTTCCGGTCAAGCCGATAAACCGACGGATGCGACCCCGGACCCGACGAAGTGCCTTCCACCGTTTCGCCGCGGCGGATTTGAAGCTGGAGAGCTCATCCACCACCACGATGGGGAATGGCCACCGACCCTTAAAGAAGTCGGTCAGCCAAACCACATTCTCGCGGTTGATAACGTAGAGGTCAGCAGGCGCAGCCAAAGCGGCCAGGCGCTGCTTCGGGGTACCGATCACGGTGGAGATGCGCAGATGCCGCAGGTGCTCCCAGCCGCCCGCCTCGGTGGTCCAGGTGTCCAGGGCGACGCGCTTCGGAGCGATGACCAGCACCGGGCCGTCCTCAAGAAAGTCATACAGCAGCCGGTCCAGCGCCGTGAGCGTGGTGACCGTCTTACCAGTACCCATGCCCCAGATCAGAGCGCAGGCGGGGTGCTGGATAATCCAGTCCACACCGGCCCGCTGGTGCGGGTAAGGATTAAAGGTTTTCATTTGCAGGGCTCCCAGTTGCGCGGAACCCAGTTGCGCGGAACCCAGCAGTGCGAGCAAGGCTCTTCCTGAACACTATTCTCATAATGCCTGCAATCACAGCACATGAGCTCCGTCGGTCCCTGGGCTGCAGGCGGAGCTTCCTCTGGGGCCTTGTGCGCCTTCACGATATCGATAACCCGGTCCACGACAAACCGAAGCACGATATCGCCCAGGGACATCTTATAGCACTCAAGCTCAGCCACCAGGGCGGAGCGGGAAATGGTATCATTCTGCATCAGGGACCTCCTTCTCCAATTCGGCAACCAATACCGGATAGAACGTCGTCGGCTCGTTTGGTCCCGCCGTGCGGGCGTTATTGATATACCTCCGGACCAAAGTCCAGCCAGCAGACAGCTCAGCATTAACCGCATCGTCAAACTCGATGGCGTAATCCCGGCGCTTAAGGATGGTTTTAATCTGCTTCATTCAGATACCTCCTTGGGAAAGCACTTCCCGGTGTAACCCGACCGGGGCGTGAGCATAGACCTCTCCAACGCTTTTACGTCCTCGTGGCTGAAGATAAACAAGTGGCGGAATCCCAACCGGGTCAGCTTATCCGCCCACCATTTCTGCTGCTTGCTGATAACGCCGCCCTTGGGCCGCTTCAGCTCGACGAACATAATCACGCCACCGGGCAGCAGGATAATGCGGTCGGGCACCCCAGCCCAGCCAGGACAAACCCATTTCAGACACATACCGCCATGGCGGCCAATCATACGGCCCAGGGATTTCTCAATGTCTTTTTCTAACGGTGTCATTTCTTACTCATCTCCTTCTCCCAATTTTCAACGGCCTCGGCCTGCGTGCTTCCATAGGCGTGATTCGGGCAGCCCTTACAAGCGCACACCCAGACACCGGGCCGGATCTTTGACACGATTACTTCAGTCGCCCCACAGGGGCAAGGGGTAAAGCTACTCGCCATAGTTCAACTCTCCTTATTTTTCAGTGCCATATATTGGCCGTAGGACAGACCCCGGGCCTTGGCCTCGGAGGCGTCGCTGGTCAGCTGCGCCCCTTGGCCTTTTAAGGTCTGGTGCTTGGAGCAACGCCCCATCCAGTAGTACTTCCCGATCAGCCGCTTACCGCAAATCTTGCAGCGCCGGTCCTCCCGCTTTTCGTGGGCCATGAGTTAGTCCTCCTTTAAGTAATACCGCTGGCGGCCATAGAGGCGGGTGGAGATTTTCAGGTTCCCCTGGTGCCGCCATTTTTCCAGCTGGGACATAATATCCCGGACCTCTTTTATTGCGTAGCGGTCGACCCGGTCGGGACTTTGACCCAGAGCCTCCGCCCAGATTTCCATGGTACAAACCTGGTCGCGCTGGACCGTGCCAAGCGCGGAACCTTCCAGCCATTGGCGGCGGGCATACAGGTCCAGGTCCGCCCAGTTTTCCGGCAGCAGCCGCTCCAGGTAAGCAGCGACAATGCCGACCTTCGGATTTTCTTCTTCGTAAGTTTCCTGGACCTCACGCGCTGCGGCTTCGAGCTCCGGAGGCAGGAACAGCGCCTCGCCCTTCCGGTAATAATCCACAGCCTCGGCCCAGATTTGACGGATCACCTCCGCGGTCAAATCGGTCCACATATCCAGCCGGGGCGTGTTCGGGGTATCGACTACCCAGAACCGCCGGTTACCTGTGGTGTCCCGGAGGAACTGCGACTCGTTGGTGGTACCGATGAAAATGCACTGCCGCGGGAATTCCTGCAGGCGGCGACCGTATGCAGGGCGGAACCGATCACACTGCTTCGAGATATAGAGCTTAATTGTTTCCGCTTCGGCCTTCCGCATACCGGCCAGTTCGCCGATTTCCATGAGCCAAACGCCCTGCACCTGCTCATATGCGTCCTTGCCCTGCATAGTAGTAAAGGAGTCGGAGAACCAGTCGCCGCCCAGCTTGGCGATTAAGGCGGACTTACCCAGGCCCTGACGACCCCGGAGTGTCAGCATATAATCGAACTTGCAGCCGGGGCGATAGATACGCGCCACCGCAGCGACGAAGGCCTTCCGGGTCACTGCGCGTGTATAGAGGGAATCCTCCGCGCCCAGGTAATCAACCAGCAGCGTCTCCAGGCGGGGCGTTCCATCCCAGCCGCAGCCGTCCAGGTAATCCCGCACCGGGTGGAATTTCCGGGACATAGCGACGACGTTCAGACCGTCGAAGATTTTGTCCTTACCGGAAAGACCATACACCCGCTCCAGGTAATACCGGAGATCAGCATCGTCCGCGTCGGACCATTGGCTCTCACCGGTGACGGAGCGCCAAGGAAGGGAGCGAAGGGCCACGACATTATGCGTCATTTCGTTATAGCCGACGCAGCCGACCAGAGCCGGGTCGCCGTTCAGGATCACCACCACATTCTCGATGCAGGAGGCGATGGCGCCCTTGTCCGTAAACCGGAGCTTCTTCTTCCAGTCGTCCGAGTCCCTAACTTCTTCATCGGTAACATCGCCGGAGAAATCCTCGCTGGCTTCGGCCAGGCGGTCCTCGACCAGCTGGACCTTCACACGATCATCCGCAGCGGCCAGGTCGGTCATGGCCTTGTAAGAAGGCCGGGAGTTGACCGGGGCGCTGGGATCACAGTCCTCGTCCAGAGCAGCGAACTGATGCAGCCGAACCAGGTCCCAGGCATTGCAGAGCTGCATGGATGCCGGATCTGTGGCGTGGTGGGAATAGACGAACCGGTCGTCATAGATAACCACGCCGTCCGCGGTGGAGCCTTCGGTGTATGTATAGCGACCAGGGCTGCCGGGGGTATAGACCGGAACGAACTCCGCAATGGCCTCGTCGATGGGGAAATAAGCCCGGCAGAAAGCACCGATCAAGCCGGGCTTTTCCAGAGGGTCCTTCTGCTTGGCCGCGCTCTTTTTGATAACCTCGGAAACACGGCTGGACATGGGCCAGCTTGACACATCGCGCCAATCGTGATATGTAGCCAGAACCACATCCGGGTCCATAAAGGGGCCGTCGCTATAATGGAAAACATACTCGCCGTCGATAGAAGCGCTGGGCCAGTACATCATCCGCTGCGGCTGGTAAGAGGTATCGTCGAACTGGTCAATGCCCAGATCAGCAGCCACCCGGCGACCGATTGCCTGGTATTCTTCCGGGGTGACATTCCTGGAAAGAGGAACCACCAACCGGAGGCGGGGCTTTGCGGGGGTATGCTTGTGGGTGGAATAGACCGCTGCAGCATAGCCCTGAATCCAAAGCCAGTCGTCCCACAGGGAGCCGGAGGCGAAGTCCGCGTCCAGGCAAAGGATGGAGCGGTGGCGGATATCGGACCGGTGGCCGTTGTTGCAATAGCCACCGACGAAGCCGCCCACGTCCTTAATTTCGGATTGCTGCTCCCGGCCCATGGCCTTATATTCGGCGACGGTTTCAGGCGTTCTGGTTACACTTTCCATCCGGGCCAGGAGCTCGGACCACCGCATGGTCTTGTTTTTCCAGGATTTCGTCTTCCGGGAAATACCCACGGCAACGTCCAGAGCTTTATCAAATTCAATAACCATAACACCCTCCTGCGTTAATCTTTCATATAGAACGGGGTATCGTACCCGTCAGCCCGGAGCAGCAGCCCCGGAGCCCAGTCAATCGGCTGGCCCATAATGGCCGCCATATCTTCCCACCGGGAGCCTTCCGGTGCTTCCGCTACCACTTCGTCGTGGACATGGAAGCAGATCTGAAAACCAGCAGCGGCCAGGCGATCCATTGACACGGCCAGACAGTCCCGAGCGTAAGCCTGCACAATATTCTCGACCAGCTTACCGCCCCAGGTTTCCTTTTTAACCCAGCCGCCTCCGGAGGTTCCACCCTGGCCCATGTACACAATGGAGCCGTCCTCCAGGTGAGCTCCCCAATAGGAGAGCCGCCGCCCGGAAGGGAGCTCGCACCGGCGCGCCTCGCCGTCTTTGCGGTACTTGACACCACAGCGCATCTGTGCAGTCTTTCCGGGGTTTTCCAGAGCAGCCCTGGCAGCCTTCTCAGCTTCCCGCCAGAACCGGGGAATGGTCTGGGAAGCAGCCCGCCAGTTGTCGACGATTTCCTGCATTTCCGTCTCGGTCAGACCCATCTTGTCAGCACCGAAGGCCTTCAAAGCATTTACGCCGCCGCCATAACCACACGCCAGCTCGGCAACCTTGCCCTTCTGCCGGAGGTGCTTATTCACGCCGTGCTTTTCGACAGGGACGTGGAACATCTGCGAAGCGGAGCTGCAATAGATATCACCACCGGCGGCAAAGACATCCAGCCGCCACTGCTCCCCTGCCAGATACGCGGTGACACGCGCCTCGATGGCGGAGAAGTCAGCGACCAGGAACGTGTGGCCAGGCTTAGCGACCAGGGCCGTCCGGATCAGCTGCGACAGAACATCGGACACATCGCCATAAATCAGCTCCAGCGTTTCCAGATCCTTCTGCCGGAGCAGTTCACGTACGGAACCGATGGCGGCCCGGGGGATCTGGGGGAGGCTCTGCAGCTGGACGATGCGGCCAGCCCAGCGGCCCGTCCGGCTCGCGCCATAATACTGCGTCAGGCCGCGGACCCGGTCACCGGAACCGGCAGCGGCCAACATGGCCTCATATTTTTTAGTGGAGGTCTTACCCAGCAGCCGCCGGAGCTGCAGCACCCGGATGGTGGTCGGGTCCGTAGCTTCAGCCAGCAGACCTTCCACCGCTTCCTTGTCCAGAGAATCCGGGAACAGGCCGCGCGTTTCCAGCCAGCCCTTCAACTGCATCACGGAGCCGGGGTTTTCCAACCCGGTCAACCGCCGCATTTCCTCCATGCACTCCGCCTTGTAGGCCTTGTCCACCTTGACCGCAGCCGCGGCCAGTTCCAGGTCGACTCTAACACCGCGCTCATTGATGCGGGCATCCAGGGCCCAGATGCGGCGCTCGAAGTCGGTCACACGGAACTTCGCAAGCCGCTGCCAAATTGCCTGGCAGACCTCAACGTCCCGGCCTGCGTAGGTTTTGAACCGTTCCCATTTATCAGGGGCGTGTTCCGGCAGATTTCGGGTCCGGCCGCCGTTGGCCTTGGTGGGTTTACAGGGTTTACAGAAGTAATTGATGAGCAGCGTGCCCTCCCGGATCTTCTGGGCCTCCAGACCCAGCGCGGAACCGCAGCCTTCCAGGGAAAGCGGCAAACCGTTATAAGCAGCCAGGACCAAGGTGTCTTCCCATTCCTCCGGGGGAAGGTACCGACCGAAATGCCGGAAGAAGGCAGCTCGCTCAAAAGCGGAGTTATGTGCCACCTTCACGACGGAAGGGTCGAACAGGGCCTGCTCGATTGCCTCCGCCTCGGGATTGCCCAGGAAAAAGTCCTGGAGCACCCGAACCGGGCCGTTGTCCCAGGCATAAGCGACCAGCAGAATCTCAAAGTCCGGGGCCTCCGTATAACGGAAGGCCCCCGCCTTCTTGATTTCTACCGAACTGAACGTTTCTATGTCGACGAACAGCCGCCGCTTAGCGCAGGAAGTCATCGTCCATACCCGCGTCTACATATCCATCATTGAAGTCATCAGCGGAACCGCGAGCGCCGCCCAGGGGATCACCGTCATGGAGCTTCTGGATTGCCAGCAGACCAGCACCGATGCCCTTCTTCCGGTTGTTATAGCCGTAGAAGTTGATGGACGCACGGCCGTAGCAGCCGGAATAAACCTCGCCGGGATCGGTGATGCGATTACCGAAGTTGTCCACGACGACAGGAGGCTGAGCCTCGCCACAGGAAACGGACATCACATAGCAGCCCTTGTACTCGGGGCCGTAGGGGTCACCACTGGAGGGCTTGACACCATCGCCGTCATGCAGGGGATTGATGGGGTTGGCAGGCAGAGAAGCTGCGCCGTTCTTCTTGCGGAAATTCTCAGCGGCCTCGTTCATAGCGGCCTTGATTTTACCCAGGGTGGCGGTGTCGCTCTTGGGGATCAGCAGCTGAACGGAGAACTTGGGAGCGCCGCCGTCGGTGGACTTTGCCTCGAACAACTGGCAATAAGACAGGCGGACCTTACCGGTTACAACTTT
>UZAT01104641.1_pt1 | contig 23879 bp, 35 predicted proteins | sample 2160861 | NCBI WGS metagenome assembly UZAT01 (sample SAMEA5138306, study PRJEB28736) | viral metagenome | reverse complement strand
ATTAACTGATTCGCTACCCCCTCGGTGTTATAACCACTAAAACCAATCTTAGTGTTCCAACCGGAATCGCCTCGCTTAATCTTAGCCACGCCCATGGATGCCACCAATTGCCCTGTTGCTTCATTTGACAAAACATTTCTCAAATTTGTTTTCATCCGATCAGCGACAATAGCAGCTCCTGCGTAAATTGCTTTCTTGGCAATGTATTCTAGGTCAGTATCTAATTGCGACACCTTCAAACTAAAATCATCATCGCCTATTATTTCAAAACTCGCCATCACACCACATCCGTTTCAATTTGGAAAATCCATTCATAGTGAAATATCTTTTTGTCAGTCTCGTAATCGATATAACTTAATCGGAATGCAATCCCAGCATCATTTAAAGCTGTTTGAACATTACTAGATAATATCGAATATTCTTCCTTATCAAATAAATGAATCCCACCCTCAATGGTTTGATTTAGCATTCGCCCATCTCCATGTAGAGAATTAGCTTCTGAATCTTCTGCCCATACAATGTAGGGAGGCTCACTTCCATCCAGTGCATCGTGGTGGTGTATTTTTTTTCCTGGTAACACAGTCTTTAAAGCATCTCTAATATCACGCAAGTTCATAATCATGCTCCGATCTCACTAGTGTTAAATCCATCGATTTTGGCGTTATTTCCTTTGGCCATTGGATGAATTCGATATAATACTGTGATCCATCGTTTAAGACTGCAATTGGCGAGTCTTTCCCGGCAGTCGTGAGCTTTTCTAGCCTCGGACAGCGAACAACCCTCGATACTTCTTTTTTATTCTGCATTGCTGCAAAGTACCGGGTAACACCTAACGTTTGTTCTTCATATCTTAACTTATCTTGCAAAATAAGCTGTTCATCAGGCATATCACCATCTTCTGCCACATTCATCTTTTTATAGATTTTTAAAGTCCCGTCGTTGTAGGTTTGAGGAGAATATCCTTTGTAACTTCTATTATTCCATTGCATAGGCTCCCCCCTTTTCTTCTATCAGGTCCTTTATCATTGGCGCATAGGCCTTTGAAAATTCGTTAAGCACACCATCTCTAGCGAAGCGACAATACTCAAGCAGCAGGTCTTTCGCCCGATCTTCAACTTCATAGTCTAATATGACGCCTGTCTTTTTGTCTAGCTCCGCTTTCCCCCTGGCAATGATCCCGGTTATTTTTCTTACTTCTTGTTCGTCTACTTCCCAAGTGATATCAAGATAGTCTTTCACTTCGTCAATTAACGCCATCTATTCTCACCTTCTTTCATAAAAAGGAGATTGCTCCCCGATTTATCAAGCCCCTGCTTTTTTCTTCAAAATGACAAGGGAGTTTTTATCAACTACCTTACCATCTACCGACATAACCGCTTTTGTTAGTAAATCTTCTGTGTCCCAGTCCTGCTTTCTTTGGACCCCCATGTTGTAGGTCGTATTCAAAGTATAATCTGAAAACTTGAAAACAAAGGCAAATGCTTTACCAGTGGTCAAGGTTGTGCTGAAGGAATCTAGGTAATCTCCACATAATACGACTGATCGACCTAAAAGCGTTCGTTCTGGTGTTCCACCAATGCCGTAGTTTACTCTTGCGATAGGTTGTTTGTTCGTATCCACCATACCAATAAAGCCCATGAAGGTCTTTTTCGTCATGCACCACACACTGCCATTTTCATAGGCTTGTGGGATTGCTGCCTCTGTTTCGACCAATAATTCATAGGTCAATTCCGCTGCTTCGATTAATTGTCCTGCTGGTGGTGTTTCCGCTAAAATCCCTCTAGGTGATGATGTTCCGACAGCAGTCGAAATGATCGCCCCTTCAATTGCTTTTGACATTGCTTCAGTAACCTGTCGAACGAAAGCCGCTTCAAAGGCCGATAACGCCATGACGCTTGCTTCCATCGACATAGAAATTTCACACCTTAGCTTAAAGTTAGTGAAAGTAATCGCCGTTGATGTGGTTTTCTTCTGCCTATCTGACCCTTCTCCTTCACCGACCCAAGTCGCTACTGGCTTAACACTTGATGATGGAATTGTCACGCCCGCTGTAAATGCAGTACGAGTAACGAGTGGTAAGATCATTCCTATGTTTTCTAAGGTCTCAACAATCTTATTGACTAAAATCGTTGGGATCACACTAGTAATGTCGGTCGTCTTTGTGCTGGCATCAACTCTTAATTCCGTCGGGATTGGTGTCCCAGCTGTAACAAACTTCTGAAAGGCCTGTCTAAATTCCATGCCCTCTTCATCAACGCTTTTTCTTTTCGTTACCCCTGTTGCGACAATACCCGGAACCGTACCAGTTACCGCGGCAGTCCGTTCATTCGCTGGGTCATCAATACTTTCATCCAGTCCATCGATCAGCGCTTGGAGATCCCTAATTTCTGCATCGATCGCCTGTAATTCCGTTTGTAATCCTCTTAATTCTGCCACGTCCATAGATTTATCAACTTCTGCCATCTTTGCCGTTCTTGCTTCTTGCTTTTTTGCTAATAGTGCCATTAATTTATTTTTCATTATCTGATTCCTCCATGTTTAATTTTAATTTTCAACCTTAATACTTCCAATTCATCATCTATATTATTGCCTCTCGCTCTCTCCAGGGCTGCTCTATCACTATCCAGCGAATTAGAGCGGGCATCAATACCATTGTTTATATCAGTAGTAGGGTATGCTGGGTTTGTTACCGCTGACACTTCCAATACTTTTGAAATAGACTTGATACTTCTTTTTGGCATATCACTGTCTAAGTCTGACCAATCTTCTTCATCTACAACAAAAGCAAAACTCATGCCGCTTATATCTTGTCTCGATATAGCAGATACTAAAGCCCTTGCACTGGTATTGTTCTCGGTATCTAATTGGGTCTTTATAAACAAACCCTCTTCATCGGGAGTTACCTTCATGCTTGAATTTGGGATACTTTTACGGCTTCTTGCTAAGGGGATATCGTCCCAATTGTGATTTAAAAATAAGGCTACATCCGATAAATCAGTTTTATCAAATGCGCCTCTTTCAATTGTTTCAATAAAATAATTTCCTATTCTAGCCTCTTGGCCATAAACTGCTGCATGGCCTTCAACCGTATTACCTTCTTCATTTACTCTAACTTCTGTAAAATCAATACATCTTTTAATATATTTACCATCTGGCAATTTATTCTTCGTCATCTTCTTCATCAGCTCCTTTCTTAAATTTATCTACTTTTGCTTTTCCCTTTTGATATTCATCCACTGCCTCAATGTTCATGAAATTAAGGCTTTGAAGCCTACGATCGCCTCCATTTTCAAAAGGGGCTATCCCGAACATTTCGTTTATTTCATTCAGCGTCATAATGCCTGTTTCTTTTGCTAAATTCGCTAAGTTCATCTTATCGGCGGCTGACATATAATTAACTTTACTGTAATAGCACTTGATCCGGTGGCCAACATCTTGTTCTCTGGGTGTGAAAATACAAGCTGTCATCGCCTGTTCCAACTGGATGATCGTTTCTTCAATTGTTGTTTGATAAAAGGCGGAATGTTGGGCGCCGGTGTAATCACCACTTAGAATAGCCGCTGAAATTCCATATCGCTCTTGGATAACCAATTTCAGGAAGTCCATCGCTTCTTTTGGTATCTCCGCAGCTTTAATATTAACTGGCGTAAAATCACCGCCTAAATCAGTGGCGACAATTCCCGTCTTGCTGGTCGTGATGTGATTTTCAAACTCGTCTCGTATTTTTGCAAGCTTCTTTGAGTCCGCTAACGTTTTAGCGTTATACATCCCCTTCACCTGGAGACTAGCTTCTATGCTTTTAGGCAGCCCCTGAATCGTCTTGTCTAAGGCGTCAATCGTTCGAATGATGTCATGATTATTCATATTGCCTTGATCATCACCACCACCAATGATTGTATTCGCCCCTCGTCGCCATCTCAAATGGATTAAATCAGCATAAGGTAAGGTATAGCTTGTCCCATCTTCAAAGTCGAACTTAATCTCCCACACATCACCATTGTTCACACCAATATAGACCTGTAATGGCTTGAGGGGATAGAAGGCGGTATAGCGCTTAAACTTACGCCCATTCTTTAGCCTGATCGTTTCATACTGTGGGTAAATAAAGGCATTTCCATTTTTTCGCCTTAACCATTCCACATTTGAAAGAAAATCACTTGTCGTCTGCAATGGATTAGGCTTAAATCGAAACAGTCGTGTAATGTCATCATTTTGGACTTGTCTGGTGTTATCGATTTTAACAATACTTTTTAATTCAATCTTAGCCACTTCGCTCGCTACCCGATCAATGGCATTGTTGACGAAATCACTCAAATAGATATCTTTTCCAAAACTACTGAATATAGGCTGTGAATTCATTAACCAGGCTTGATGTTGTGTTTCTCTTTTTGGAAATATATTTGATAAATAACTAAATAATCCCATTCATTACCTCCTTTCATGCTATTACTTATTTTAACGACTTTAGCTTGTCGAGATTAAGATCACCGCCTCTCAACCTTCGATAAGGTTCATAAACTCGCTCCTGTGCCACTCAAGTACTGCGTACGCATCAATGATCGCCGCTAGACCGTCAATTCTTTTAGTTTCTGCTAGTTTCGCCGGCATGATCTGTCCCATTGTGTTTATTTTAATTCCCGCGTTTCGCATACAAGTAAAATCAGCGATTGAGTTATTATAATTCACTAACTTGTCTCTCAAGTCTGCTTCTAGCGTTCGCATTGGGTTATCTAGTACCCTATAATCCTGAGGTATGTTAATCGCAATCTTCTCTCCGAATATTTCTTCATAGCGATTAACGAAGTCTCTGGCAAACTTATTATCATAACCGCTCTTGAATGGTTTTAAATCATATTCTTCCAGTAAATCAAAGTGCCAATCCGCTACCATTGAACTTTCTACACTGTTACCTGGAACAATCGTTAAATACCCTAATTTTTCCCATTCACGATAATCCACATCATCAAGACTATTATCTAACTTGCTTTCAGGGATCCAATAATGGGAATAAATATAGCTCGTTCGATCATTTGGTTTTTTAAGTAAGAGAGCAGATGCACAAAGGTCTGTTGTTTGTGCAAAGTCACTACCCGATATATAGAAATTTCCATAAAAATCGTTAATATCAAATGTTGCCGGATTAAGGATCTCATTTTGCTGCATCCACGATGCGCCACCAGATTGTTTAAAATTAAAGTCTTTTGATAATACCGCGGCTCGTGTTGCGCTATTTGTTTTTGCTTCTTCCACTAACTTCCGAACTGCTGAATATTTCTTGATCACTCCAAGACCAGGATTGCTCTTTAACCATGATTCTTCATCTGTCCACACCTCGGTCTCATTGTCCTGGCTAAATAACCAGATCAACCACCGTGGCCGTTCCAATTCCCCTTTGAGCACTTGTCTTGCTTCTACCAATCGTTTATCAAGGTATCCTTCTTGGACGTATCCCTCTGTTGTTAATTCAAAATATAAAGGATTGTCTTGGGTTGTTAACGCTTGTCTGATCGGCATAACAGCTGAATCATCTTTTAATTCATGGACTTCATCAAATAGACCGACTCGAACGTTCTTTCCTTCTTTGGCACTTGTTTTAGCTGAAATCTTTAAAATATTACCTTTATTCGCATAACTAAATTTACCTCTGCGTTTAGGTCTCTTAGGGTTTCCAAAGAATATGCCTTTAATGTTTTTTCGAGTGACTCTTTCAAGTTTAGGGCTTTGTTCACGCATGGAGTCGATCGCTAAGAAAGCAAGATCAGCCTGAACATAATCATTGCTACTGCAAAGAATCTTAGTTCCCATTTCACCAACGAAAAATTCAGCTAAACAAATAGCTGATATTAAAGGCGTTTTCCCATTCTTTCTTGCTACAAAAAAAAGCACATCCTGGTAAAGTCTCACCAGTGAACGTACTTCGTCATCATAAATGTAAAAGGTATAAATGGATTCAATAAAAGCTTTCTGAAATAGTTCTAATATAAAGGGCTTCCCCGCAAAAGGGGCCTCTGCGTGTCGGCACTCTTTTTCAATAAATTGGATTCGCTTTTGCCCTTCAACAAAATCAAGGGTTATATCAGGATCGCTAAAATGTTCTAAAAGAATATCAAGCATTAGCATTAATTCCCTGCCGATAATCTCCTCGCCCGTTTTGCATTTCTCAATGTATTCCAATAAAAAAGAGTTGGGATGTTTATTTCTTATTTTCTTTACAGCTTCAAGGCTCTTACTCATAATCCCCTAAGCCATCGTCATCATCTTCTTGGGTCACCGCTAAATATTTCATTAGCTTATCCGTGACGTTCGTCAAAGTAGCCGAATGCTTGGAAATCTCCGTCGAGATAGGCAACGCTTGTTGTAATTGAGGATTGTCCGGGTGAATTTTAACTAACCCACTTATTAATGCCTGCTCATTTAGCCGCCTTAAATAAATCCGCTCATAGGCTGCCTGTTCAATCAAGGCTTCTAAGGCGTTTATCTTATTTTCTTCTGCCCCGGAAAATTCCTTTTTAATCCTTGCGATCTCTTTTGATAACTCCGACTCTCCCATGACCTCACCACCTTTCAAATATTTTCAAAGATTCAAAAACAAAAAGTCAAAACTTCACCGTGTGTGCAAAGCGAGACACCCACGCAGTAAATTAAAATTTATTTTCAACTTACCCGGGGGGGCCTTCGAACTTTTCCCACCAAACATTTATATACTCTTTCCAAACTTCTGGCTTGCCGCTTAAATTAAAACGTTCCAAGCATTCTTCTTTTGTGCTTTCACAATAAATCAGCTCGGCATTAAGTTCGTCGGCCACTCTCCGCCTTTCGTGCTTCTCCGGGTAACCACCAATCACATAAGCATCAACCCACTTACCGTATCGCGTCTTGATCTGATCATAAAGAGAATCTCTTAACTTAAAGATGTTGAACCGTACGCCCTTGGGCTTTTCCTCCCCATAAGTTACCGCCTGCCACAGTGCATCAATGTCTAGGACGATGTCACCTGGTTGCATCAACTCTCGAACCATCGAAGTCTTACCCGCGAACGGTGAGCCGTAAACAATGTACACACTACTCTTGTAACCAAACCGCCGGTGCTCTTTGTTATGGCAGCGCTGACAGATGATCTCAATGTTATCAGGGTTAAGCGATACGCTTGCTTCATCAACGTTCTCTTCGGTTAGGTGATCCTTGTGATGGCCGATGAGGTTACTAAAATGCAGCGGTCTATCTCTACACCGTTCACATCGTCCGCCCCGCTCCACCTTGATCTTGTATGTCAATGACCGCCATGCCTTGGTTGTATAGAATTGTTTAACCTTATCCATTACCACACCTTCTTGTTATCGATATCCTTATCGTGTTCAAACTTATCTTCGGCTAGCTTCTGCCTCGCCTTGCTGATTTCATCGAGGCCTAGGATCTCAGCTAACTTATACAATGCCTTATCTCGTTCGTACATCTTAGTTTTCAGCGTGCCATTGGGTGCGATGCTGATCTCTGAAATGTTCTTAGTATCAACATGCTTACTGTCCTTGAGTTCAACAACTGTTTGATAACCAATGATCGGCTCACCTGTTTCATCATCATAATCCACCACGGTCTTAACTGTCTTATATTCCAGATAGTTCCCAATGTCATCGAAGGCAATGCCAGCGATCTCTTCAAGGACCTTTTCCGCTGTAACAATCGCCTTCTTTTCGGTACGTTCAATCAATTTAGCCTTTAGTTCTTTATGTCTTATGAAAACCTTAGGAGTGTTATACAACTTACTTGCTTGAACATCAACGCTATTTACTTTCCATTTCTTGCTATTCGGGTAAGCTGCCCAATAAGCTTTGCGTTGGGACTTCCCTTTAAGCAACTCCTGAACATATCTCTCTTGATTTATTGTTAAGTCATTTGCCACCTCACCACCTACTTTTGTCTATTTCAAACAATCTTTATTTTTCAATGTTGATATTTCTATTATCGTAATAAATGCACCCGGTTTGTTTATGTGCCTGCCTAAGCGTCTTAACGTCCTGGCAGTAGCCACTATCATTGTACTGGCAATCTGTCTGGTCACATCGGCTGCACACACCTCGGCAGGTCCACCTGTTAATACAGAACTTGCATTTATCTTCATCCACATCTATTCCTCCCAATAAATCCCAATAAAAAAGACACCTTTGGCGGTGTCCTGTAATTCGATCTATTTCTATAGCTTAACCATATCACAATCAAAGTGTATCATTCTATATCATTGTGTATCATCTTTAGATTTCGATATACTTTAAACCTTCCGAGTGATGCCGATGAACTTGCGCCCATTCATACCCCGTACGTTCACAGACTCCTTCCCATCCTAACCCCTCAACATACCTTAAGCGCATTATTCGCTCTGCACTGTAATCATCAATAGTCGATATGGCGCATTCGATTTCATCACAGACCGTTTCTAAATGTTTTATCTCATTATTTATTTTATTAATCCTATCCATTCTCAGAATAATTAAATCATCAATATACTGATGTGTTGATCCTTTTGGCATATCTGATAAGAAGCTAGTAATGTTAACTTTTTCAGTCTCAAGTTCAATGATCTGATATTCTTTATCTTTGATTTTATTCCGGCATTTCTTATGTCGCCTTAGCCACTCCTTCTTATCCTCGTTTGTCATTGGCTGCCTACTTCTTCTCTTAGCTTATCGGAAATACTCATCATTTCCCTTACCCTATCAACTAAAAAATTTACATTACAGGCAACATGATACATATTGGGAAAACCCGATTCCTCATCAATACTATCCAGTTTTTCTAAACAAGGACATAAGTGCCTCATCAATGCTGCCATAAATCTTTTTGATTCTACTGTTTTCCAGTTTTCCGAATCTCCATATTTTTCCGTCCCATATCCCCTGATATACCCGACTGCCTCAATTAAGGCTGGCGATACCAAATCACATCTCGGCCTTCCCTCATCATGCTTGGCGGAAAATTCGTAGTTCTTTATTTCCCACTCATCTCGATCAGACGAGTTACACGGCCAGTGCTTTTCATGATCAACGCCTCCCATCGGTTCCCAATTCTGCCGCTCTACCACATCACACGAATAGCAGCGTTCATCCGTGATGGATTCATTATTGTATTTACAATTGTGACAGTCTCTCATTTTCCTACCTCCTGAATCTTCTCAAGCCCTGTAACGAGTATTGATGATTTCGCCTTTAGATCACGAAGCTCAACTTCATAAAAATAACCGGCTTCATTTTTCCGCATCATGCACCCCGCCAATTTATAAGGGATTTTCTCTCCTCGATTCCACAGATCTATGAAATGAACGATCTGGTTCAAGTTTCGCTTCACATGTTCAAGTTTCATTCCAGCGCCTCGATCTTTATATAAATCCCTGGGACCGTTGCCCAGAACTTTTCAATAATTTCACTGGCCACTAATGAATCATCGGTCCAGTAGCCTAGTTTAGTCATCACGTCCTTTAACGTCTTGACCATGTTATCAGTATCAGGCTTTGTTGTTTTCCACTGGCCATCATTCCGGCCCCCCGCAATGGGAAAGCACCACTTTGTTAAAAGCCTTACTGCGCCAGTATATTTTTGTTCCGGCACATGTTTGGCCAGGTGTGCTTCAAGCTTAGCCCGTACCGCTTTTAATTCTGCCGGTTCATAAAATATTGGTTTACCCTTTACGATCCGGACCTGTTTCTCTTGATGTGTTTTTGTTGGCGGGATGATGGCCATAAAGAATTCAGTCATATTGTTTTCCATTTATCTATTTCCTTTTTTGTTTTAAATTTTGCTTTGTCAAGAACTGGGGGAGGAAGGTAGGGCGGGCAGAGCTTTAAGCCCGCCTTTCTTCCCCCTTGACCCTGGCTGAGACAAAGAGACAAAAATACCTATACGTAGTATAGAGTTTTGGTTTGTCTCACAAAATGCCAAAACCTCGGTTTTTTGTCTCAATTAGACAAAACCAAAAATACGACATTTTGTCTGCCAGACAAAACCAAAAATACGGTTTTTTGACTAATTAGTCAAAAGGCAAAAACTCGGTTTTTTGTTTGTCTACTTCTTCCCGACGACACCTTTATCAATCCAATATTCACCATGTTCTTTTACATAATTCCTAATTGTTTCTTCTGATTTTCCGAGAAATTCAGCTAAATCTTTCACCGTAACTTCTTCATTTATGCCTTGTACTTCGTATGCCATTTCAAGAGATTGCATTCGCTCTTCCTTGAGTTCTTCCTTTGTTTTTTTACGACCCAAATTCTTTTTATAGCCCGATTTTGAATTGAATCCATCATCCGTATCGATGTCTTTTAGCGTCCCAACGGTGTCAAGATGATGCACTGGATAGTCAAACCAAAGGTTAATTGCGGGGAATTTGGGAAACTCCCTGAGGGTTCCATCAATCCGCCAGGCTGATCGGTTATCAACGTTCTTGTTTGTAATGCTAATTGCCTTTTCAAGCTCTTTAAATTGGGTCTTACTCAATAGGTCCCTACTGATATCAACCATGGCCTTTTCGCTGCATAAATCATCTTGTGATACCTCTTCGTCCCAGTCTTCAATGTGTTTTTCTAAGTAATTTCTACATGTGCCACTAACGGCTTTATTCTTTTCTTGCTTGATAATATTATTGTTTAATTCCAGTTCGATTAAATCAATCAGCACATCCGGATCCCTGGCAAATACACCGGATCCAGAAGCCCGGTCCATGCTTTTCTTTCCGCCTTGGCCACCTTTTGAGTGGTGATGACAGTAAATAACCGCTGCGCCAAGCTCGGTACACACCCGGTCAAACTGATTACAGAAGTTGGCCATCTGATCAGCGGAGTTTTCATCGCCCGTGATCACCTTATAGATTGGATCAATAACGATGGCGATATAGTTTTTCTTCTGCGCCCGTCTAATCAGCTTTGGCGCTAACTTATCCATTGGGACTGATTTCCCTCTCAGGTTCCAAATGTCGATATTTTCCAGACTGTTTGGCTTAAATCCTAGGGCGTTATAAACATCTTTAAAACGATGCAAACAAGAGGCCCGGTCGAGTTCAAGGTTGACGTACATAATTTTACCCTGAGCACAATTCCAGTTAAGCCAGCTTTTACCTTCTGCAATGGCGATACATAGTTCAATGAGGGCAAATGACTTACCTGCCTTAGAGGGTCCCGCCAGTAGCATCTTATGGCCTTGCCTCAGTACGCCCTCAATGAGAGGTGGTGATAGTGCTGGCAAGTTATCCCAAACGCTGGCAATGTTCTCCGGCTCGGGTAGATCATCATTAATTGCCTCAATCCAGTCATGCCATTCTTTCCAATTCTCTTTTCCAATGTTTGTATCCACCATGAATTGTTTTTGATCACCACGCATAATCCCTGGCATCCGTGATAGCCGTGATGGATTCCTATTTTGACTATCAATTTTTAAGCCGTTCTTTTGGCAGACTGTATAAAGATAATCGACGCGTTTACGGTACTCTTCATAGTTAGCCGCTTCAACTTTGACGATGGCGTGAAGGCTTTTATTCCCGGAATGCACTAGGCAGGCCACCGGTAATTCTAATTCACGAATAATAGCATTTTGTTGATCGATCTCCATCACATCAGATTCAACCAGGGCATAGCGAAACTCTGTGACATTCTCGTTCTTGCAGCCTTTCCCATCAAGTGGGTTAAAGCGGATCCATGCCCCTGCCTCTGGTTTGTAGTCGCCAATAACTGAGCCGATGTCACCATTACATTGATTAAGCTGCTGGATTAGTTCCCCAGCGGTGCGGTCCCAGGCTCCCTTTGTTGGTAGGTATTTATTATCCTTTTCCCAAGTGTCGGTGACATAGCCCACATTTTCCGATGCTTCAAATAATATTTCAAGATACTTGACGAGTTGATTAACCTGATCCCAGTTGGTAGGCGCTGTGACTTCTTGCGCCTCTACCCAATTTTTATCAATGACAACCAGTTCATCTCTAGCTCCAATAATGTCATCCCATTCCAGTTCATGGCCTCCTTTATGAGGTGACCATCCCTGATCTTTTGCCATTTGAACAATCGTCCCTGCTGTTACTGGCTGAGATGTCCCCCTGAAGGTGTCCCATTTTTTGAAGCATTCTCCAGCGTGATAACGGCGAACATCCTTTTGAGACCAGGTATCCCAATCAGAAGCCGTGTAGCCTTCTTCATTAAGGGCCATTCCAACGGAACACCATTCTTGATAATCAAGTGAAGAGGGGTCGATGTAGTCTAATAATTCAATTAAGTTACTATGTTTGTCCATGGATCATTCTCCCTCTCCTGCTGTTTAGGCGGCTGATAACTTGCTGGGTCAATATCCCTCGGTGTTCGCCAGCCATTGCCCGCGATGCGATCAATCAGTTTTCTGGCGTTTTCAAATGGCCAGGTGCCAACGTGATTAAATCCTCTTTGTTCTAAGAATCGTATCTGTTTCGGTGTTGTCAAACCCTCCATTCGTCGCCTATCTAATCGATCGAGTAGTTTAGAAGCCTTGCCGGCATTATCGACTTGATCAGGTAGGATCCCTAACTTTTCAAGAGCTTTCACTTGCTTATCTGTCGGTGGTCCCATTTCATAGCCAAAGGCCGGCACATAACTTGCTAGATCTTCAGCTTGAATACTCATTTCAAATTGGAGCGGATCTACTAACTTGCGTTTTCGTTTTCGCATTTCGGCTAATTGTTTGGCCAAAGCTTCTTCACGTTGAGAAATCACATCCTCAGTCGCTGCTTCCTGCGCTTCTTCAATATCAATCGGGCTTCCGGCTTCTTCGATGTTCTCAGTCATTTTCTGTGCCACTTCTTCATTTTCACAAATTAAATGAGCCGGATGACAAAGCTCATGGCGTTCGGTATGCCATAAAAAATCCAGTAACAATAAATGATCCTTCCCCGGATTGAGCCGCGTCCCTCGCCCTACCATTTGACTGTAAAGGCTGCGTATTTTTGTAGGCCTTAAAACGACAATACAATCAACAGATGGACAATCCCAACCTTCTGTTAGGAGCATGGAGTTTGATAAAACATTATATTTTCCTGCATCGAAATCGGCCAAGATCTCAGCTCTGTCCTTGCTTTCGCCATTTACTTCTGCCGCTTTAAATCCTTTACTATTTAATATCTCTGTAAACTTCTGACTTGTCTTGATAAGTGGTAAGAATACGACGGTTTTGCGGTCCATGCAATTCTTAACCATTTCATCAGCAATTTGATGTAAGTAAGGGTCCAGGGCAGTACCAAGATCACCGGTCTTAAAGTCCCCGGCCTGCTGTCCCACTCCTGTTAGATCGAGTTTAAGGGGAATCGTTAAGGCTTTAATGGGAGACAAGTAACCCTCTTTGATTGCTTTGGGTAAGGTGTATTCATAGGCCATCGACTCAAAATAAGTGCCTAAATTCTTCATGTCTCCTCTGTCGGGAGTCGCTGTAACACCTAACACCTTTGAGTCCTCAAAGTGGCCTAGAACACGCTGGTAACTATCTGAAATACAATGGTGAGCCTCATCAATGATAATGCTATCAAAGTAATCAGGCGCAAATTGATTTAAGCGTTTCTCACGCATAAGCGTTTGAACAGATCCAACAACCACCCGAAACCAACTATTTAAACAGGTTTCTTCTGCTTTTTCAGTGGCACAACCTAAACCAGTTGACTGCGATAGCTTATCCGCCGCTTGATCAAGGAGTTCTCCCCGGTGAGCCAGGACTAAAACCCGCTCACCATCTCTCACACAATCTTCAATTAACTTAGAAAAAACAATCGTCTTTCCCGTGCCAGTGGGTAATACTAATAATGTTTTTTTTACTCCCTTATCCCATTCATCAAAAATAGCTTGCTTAGCTTCTAGTTGATAAGATCGTAATTTCATTTAGAAACTCCCGGCTGTGAATCCTGCCGCTGGTTTCTGTTTATTATCATCTGGCTCATAAAACTTTTTAACGTCATTAAATATCTTTTCTTCACCACTATCATTCGTCCATTTACGGATTGATAGTTTTGCCCGACCAGTCGATCCCACCACGGCATTCCAGTTCATGGTTAGCTTCTCACCTTTTTTACGCTGGCCAATCCCCACGAAGAAAGAACACAACATTCCCTCTGTAATCGTGTGTAAAAATAAATTATGCTTTACAATCGCTACACCTTCTTTACCTTCAAACTTGAGGCTTACAACAGCCTTATTGCACGGGGGAAGCTTTGCGCTGCCGCCATGGCGTTGACGCTCAAACTCGGTAACCACAAAATCATAATCGCCCTCTGGTAGCAATACAAAATCAGGACTATCATTCTCAATCGGATCGTCCCATGCCAGTTCTCGGTCTTCATTAATATATTCACTCATGTCTTATTCTCCTCCTAGAATGGTACTCGGTTATTTTCAATCATGCCTAAAACCTGTGGCCATGCTCCAATTAGCACGCCATTGATAAATTGCGGATCATAGTTTGTAATCGGTGTATCTTCCGGATAATAACCCTTGCCGGAAACAGCTTCTTTGATCTCAATTTCTGTTACATCATTGGCCAGCATCAGATCTGCCAGGGCTTTAGGAATGTAATCCGGTAACTTTACCGCTTCTTTTTGAGACACATCAATTGCTTGCTGTTCTGGCTCTGGTTCAAGTAAAGTAAACCCTTCAATATCAGGTGGTGCCTCTTTCTCCACGATTGGTTCTTTTGGTGGTTCCGCTTGAGGTGCTTCTACCTTTGGTGGCTCAATTGCTTGTTCCTGCTTTATCGGTTCTACTTTCTTTTCTTCATTCTGATTAAATGATAACGGGATGCAATGTCTAATGCTCTCATAATCCAGTGGAATCTCTTCACGAAGGTCATGACGGTTCTTAGCATCCCAGCATGGATGATGGGTGGTAAACATGACCCGTTTACCCCCTTGTGCCTTATTCTTGCCCTTTTGCGCCCCTTGATTATCCACATTGATCACATTGGTCTTGTAATTCGCAAAGAGAACCATATCGGCCCATTCTTTTAATAGTGGGCTCGTTTTCTTCTGAAGCTTCAACTCCCAGCGATCATAAGCGCCCAGCTCATCGGGCTGTTCAAATTTTCGCATCTGTGCATGAGCGGTGACTACAACGTTGATCCCTAACTCAATAATCTCTTCTAAACGATTCAATAGGCGGCCAAACTCTTCGACCAGGTAAATGTAACCCTTACCGTAACCAAAGTCTTCAATGCCCGTTTTCTGATGCTGGGCGCACACATGGGTAATACAAAGTTGTTCTGCCCAATCGGCTGTGTCAATGACCAACGTCTTACAGATCGTCGGGTTTTGTTTTACATACTCAACTTGGTTCAAAAGCATCTGCCAACTACTGGGCTTGGGCGTTCGTGCGACATCTAAATGCTTTGTGCTCCCTTCGGTATCAATAAAGAGTGGCTCCGGGAATTTAGAAGCAAAAGTTGTTTTGCCAATTCCTTCCGGACCATAAATTATTATTTTTTGGGCGGTCTCCTGTTTTCCTCTCGTTATTTGCATTTAAAATGTACCTGCCTTCCATGTTGTTTTTTCGTCTTTTTCTTCTATATAACCGTCTTCGATAATGATTGAGCATTCCCCACCAGTTGAAACGCGAGTGGCGATGGCCTGAAGCTTCTCTTTTTCTAACCAGGCACCAAACTCTTTTAAGGTGTCCAGATCCATCTGCTCTAATTTATCCAGGAGAACAAAACCGCATTTTGGATTAAGCTTCCTGACAATAGCAGTAGAGACTTTGAGTTGATCAGATCCTGACATGTTGTCCCATTTAAAACCGTTGTAAGTAAGCTCTCCATCTTCAACTGATAGACCAGGAAGTGGTAGGTTCGCACCCTTCAACAAATCAATTTTTGACTGCCTTACCTTTTCTATATCAGCAGATAATAAATTGTATTTATCTGTATAGTCCTGAGCATCTTCTTCGGCCTTATCTTTGTCTAAGTTAACTCTAACTTTACGATTAATTTCTTCGATGTTTGAGATGTTCTTTTCGAGTTCTTCGGTGGAATCATCATGCAAATCTAATGCTGATTTTCTTGCTATTTCTAAATCTGCTAATATAGCCGTCTTCTTTTCTTCTGCTTCAGCAAGTTTTCTTTTTAAATCTCTTATGATGCTCTCCTGAGTTTCCAATTGGCTTTCAATGTAAGCTAAATTCTGTCTCTTACGTTGATTTTCGCCATTCCTGGCAAGTATCTCTTGTTGCTGTTTAATTAATTCCGATGCTGATATAGGTTCTTTAGGAGCATCAGGATAATATAGCTGTTCCTTAGCAAATTTCTTTTTCTGATCTGCTATTTGCCCTATTGCTCTACGCTTGTTATATAATTCAATTTCCTTTAGCTCAAGCTCTGCAAGCTGATTTCCTACACCTATAATTTGCAACAACGTATTAGCTTTTTCCTTGTTAGTTTGTTGAATAAACTTAGGTAAATCTAAAGCTAATTGCTCTACAAATTCATTTAGAAGTTGCTGGCCACCTTTCCGACCATCAGGATCAATTACTTTTAGATCGCTATTTTTACCCTTACGCTCCACTACTAAACCATTTGACATAACAATGTGTAAAGTTGGTGGAATAACAGAACCTTGTCTTTGTGCATCTGATGGACGGTAAGAGTTACCACCCAGCGCCCAGGCAATGGCATCAAGCACTGATGTCTTCCCCTGATTGTTTTTCCCACCAATCACCGTCAACCCATTGGCTGACGGTTCGATCTTGACGGCTTTTATTCGCTTAACATTTTCAATTTCTAATTTATTTATTTTCACGCGTTCGTTCCTCTCTTCTCTGGATATAATCACTTACATAGGTTTTTCGTTTAACTCGTTTCAAAGACTTTGTCGCATGATTCGGCTCGAACTCTGATCCCGGTTTACAATAATGACATTTGAATGTTTCAGGATTGGCGGGATAATTCACGTCAAAGATCATCCCGCACCAGGTGCATTGTCGTTCATACAGCATCATTCAACCGCCTCAAAATATTCTGGGTGGACAAATTTCAGAAAGTTCCACATCTCCCCCACTGACATATAACCAATTAGTTTACCGTCTCTCATTACTCTCTTCCTACGTGGGTACTGGCTCGGCCACGCTTCGTAACCAAATTCAGCCAAAACTGCTCTTAAAGATTTACTCATCTTGTTATTTCCTCCTATTCGTGTTAAAATTTAAGTAATAGTTTTTGTAAGTCCCCTTTTATCGACGGCAATCGATTGGGGATTTTTTATTTTCCTTTCGATACATTGGTTCCATACCATTCGCCATTCGCCATTTATCAACGCTTTGTCTGAATTTCTCAGCACTTCCGCATTTTTCATGGATAAAGCGTCCAGCTTTGCGATCATAATCACGATTAGGTGCCATTTTCGTTATACTGTCTCTTTTCATTTATCTTCCCTTGGTTTCATTTGCACCCTTTGCCCCACCAAGATTCCAATGTTTATTCCAATTACTAGGCTCGTAACTCCTGTCAAAATAACCATCATGCTGCTACCTCCAATAGTAAATTTAAATGCTCTCTGTTTTGCTGCTTTAGCTCCAGCCGTTCATCCCTATCAATTATCTTAAGTTGATAGGCCAAATTTATCATTCCTAAGATCATATAGTGCATGTATTTTAAATTCTGCCGTGAATCACAGTTGCCCATCATTTCCGTTTTAACTATCGCAATCTCGCCCATCAATCTTTCTTTCGCTAACATTCCACTTCCTCCAATTCTGCAATTTTCTTGCCCATGTCCCAAATATCCTTTTTAAGGTATTTTATATTTCGCCGGTATTGGTCTTTAATTTCGATCTCTTCTGCGAGCTTTTTCCCCAATTGGTTAATCTCTTTATCCGCAATCGCTAGATCTGTTTTTGTGGCACGATGTTCTGTCCGTTCGTAGATTAATTCATTCTCAAGTAATTCGATATACAACTTTTTATTAATTTTCATTTCAAATCCTCCTAACATTCTTTAACTTCTAATAACACTTTTAGAAACTCTTTGTTCTTTCTTTCCAACAGCTCCCGCTCGTCCTTATTGATCAAGCCTTGTTCAACTCCATCTTCGATCATGCCCATAATTATAAAATGCTCAAATTCCATTCCGCTTCTTTTCAGATGCTCGCTTAGCATCCTTAGTTTAATGACATTTATTTTTTCAAGTAAATCTCTCTTATTTCTCATTGTCATTTTTTACTCCCATAAATTTATCTAACTGTTCTTGAGTAATAAATATCTCGCCCATAGGGCTCTGTTCGCTCTCCAGCACATTACACACTAAAAGCGTATTAATAGCACTTTCTGGGATCCCCGTATAGTGGGCCACCTCTCTAACTGAATAAGTTTTCATCTTCATTCTCCCCTTCGACTTCAAAAGCACTCTTCCCCGTTTCCGCTTCATATTCTTTAATCCATGCCATGTCTGCACTCATTACCCTGTATAATCGTGCTGACAGATCGTCCATTAATTTTGGATTCGGTGGTATCAATTTAGGTTCCATGGTGATTCCCCTTTCTGGTAATTACTCTTGTTTCTATTTGCTAACTCTCCTATAATCAAGGTATCAGTGTCCTACCACTGAAATATGAGAAAGGAGGTATTGACAACATGTTAGATATTAAACTTACTAAAGACTCAGATGCTTTAATATGCCTGCTTTACAAAGGTTATTGCTCCAATCGATCGTCTGGGGTCACCAAAGATGTTGCTAAAAAATTTGGAAACAGTAAAATGATACATGATGCTTATGTTCCCAAATGGTCATTTGAAGATTGTCTTGAAACGTGTCGCGAACTTAATCGTGCAAATCTTATTAGCTGTCTATATGGTGACGGCGATATTATTTCATCTGAATTTACAGACCAAGGTATTATTTATATGGAAGGTCGATTTTCACGAAATGTATCTTCAATACTCGAGCATATAAAAAGCATTAAGGACATAGTTCCTTTCATTTAATCTACTTTCTTCCGTTCAAAAACCAATTGTAATGCTCTTTAATTTTCTCAATCGGCGTTTCTTTCAAGTATTCCTCACTGAATGTATACTTAAAATCGGGGCCTGCTATATAAATTACAGGCTCCGGCATTTCGGTAGCGCCTATCGATTCCATCCATTCAAGTTTTTCTTTATCGATGTTGTGTTTATTGTTCATTTGTTTCTCCTTCTCTCTTAATGTTACTTCTATAATTTAGAAGCCTAGCCTAAAAAAATATCATCCACTTTAACGCCCAACGCCTTAGCCATCTTTTCAAGAAACTCGTATTTAGCACTCCTTAACGCTTTTATATCATTCTCGTAAGTGGTTATGCTCCTTGTTGTTATGCCAGTCTCTATGCTTAACTCCTCTTGTGTCATATCTTTTTCGCGTCTAATTTGTCTTAATGTTTTCTTCCCCATATGTGTGTCGCCTCCTTTCAAAACTTATTATACACTTCTACAATATCGAAGTCAAGAATTTTTTTTCTAAATTATAGAATTTTATTACATTTTAGGGTATACTATAATAAAAAAGGAGTTATTTGTAATGGGCACTTATTTTCATTCGAACCTAAAGTATTTACGGATCAAGCACGGTATTGAGCAGGTAGACTTAGCTCAAATGATTGGATTAAAAAGCGGATCGGCTGTGAGTGAATGGGAAAAGGGTATAAGAATCCCAAATTCAGGCGTTATTTCTGATTTGGCTTCTATATTTAAAGTATCGATTGATAACCTCATGAAGGTGGATTTAGAAAGCTACAATCCTGGCAACTCTACGCCTATCCCATTAATTGGTGAAATTGCTGCTGGTTCGCCACTACTCGCCTGTGAGAATGTTGAGGATTATTTCAACATCGATACTAAGATAAAGGCTGATTTTGCTCTTAGAGTTAAAGGTAATTCCATGATTGATGCAAATATTAATAATGGTGATATTGCCTTTATCAGGAAACAACCGAATCTCGAGAGTGGAGAAATCGGCGCTGTGTTGATCGACGATAGCGCTACACTTAAAAAATTTTATAAAGACGATGAGACGATTATTTTGCAATCGGAAAATAAAGAGTACAAACCAATGATTTATAATAATGGAGATATACAAATACTAGGTAAATTGGTTGCCGTATTAAATATAGTTTAAGGAGGTGAGTAATTATGGCGAAAGCAAAAAAAAATAGTATCATTGGATTCCCCGATGATTTTATTGTCGTTGATATAGAAACAACTGGCCTCTCCCCTAATTATGATTCAATAATTGAAATATCAGCGTTGAAGGTCCAAAATAATTCACTAGTAGATCAGTTTTCATCTCTTGTGAAACCATTGGAAAGAGTTTTCCCAATATTCCCGTCTGATGGTAAAGAATATCTGTATGATGAAGATGGAACGCCTTTTTATTATGTATGTGATTTTATTTCTAATCTTACTGGGATAACAAACAAAATGCTAGATGAAGCCTCAACATTAGAGTCTGTTTTGCTAAATTTCGTTCCTTTTGTTGGTAATTCAATTGTAGTGGGGCATAATGTGAACTTTGATATAAATTTTTTAAAAGTAAATATTTTTGAATTGTTAAACAAAGACTTTGAGAATGAGTATATTGATACAATGCGAATAGCAAGAAAGTTATTCAAGAATGAGAAGCACCATCGTTTAAAAGATATTATTAATTATCTAGGAGTGCCAGCTGATAAAACAAAAACGCATCGCGGACTATACGACTGCGAAATAACTTTAGATTGCTTCAATAAAATGAGAGGTTTAATCTTAACTGAATATGGGGATACAGATTCTTTCATTGGACTATTTAAGAAAAGCTTTACAAGATTTGATCCGCGATCCCTTATCTCAAATGTAGACTCTATTGACGATACAAATCCCTTTTATAATAAAGAATGTGTTTTTACTGGGAAACTCGAAAGATTAGTCAGAAAAGAAGCTCAACAGATTGTTGTTAATTTAGGTGGCTCATGTGGGAGTAGTGTATCAAAGAAAACGAATTACTTAATACTTGGCAATTATGATTACTGTAAAAATATAAAAAATGGAAAAAGTTCTAAACATAAAAAAGCAGAAAGCTTGAAAGAAAAAGGCATAGATATTGAAGTCATGCCAGAAGATGTTTTTTATGATTTAGCTGATTTTGAGGTATAACAAAAAAAACACCGCCCACCTGCTCGAACAGGAAGACGGCACATACACCGGGAAGCTAGTCCCTTATTAAATCACTATAATTATACTATGCTTCCCGGGCTTTTACAATACCCGGGTATTTTTATACTCGGGACCAGGAGGATAAAATGAAAGGTGTTATTTACGCACGTTACTCAACGCACCACCAAACAGAACGATCCATAGAAGGCCAGGTTGATGACTGCATGAAATATGCAGAAGATAATAACATTGAAATTATTGATACATACGTTGATCGGGCACAGTCCGGGACCAATGATAACCGCCAAGCCTTTAGAAAGATGCTCCACGATAGCCATAAGCAGGTGTTTGAATGCGTCCTGGTGTGGAAACTAGACCGCTTTGGCCGCAACCGTGAAGAGACAGCCATCAATAAGGTTAAGCTGCGCAAAAATGGCGTATCCGTCTTTTATGCAAAAGAACACATTCCCGATGGACCCGAAGGGATTATCCTGGAGTCTGTCTTGGAGGGCATGGCCGAGTATTATTCTGCCAATTTAAGCCAGAACGTCAAACGGGGGATGATGCAAAATGCCAGAAAAGCAAAACCCAATGGCGGTGCTACTCCTTTTGGCTTCTTGGTAGAAGATGGGGAATACAAGATCCATAAGGTTAATGGGCCAATTGTAAAAGAGATGTTTGAGCTTTACGACTCAGGCGAATCCTTTGCTTCTATTGTTGAATTTTTAAATAGCCGCAATATCAAAACCTCAAGAGGTAAACCGTTCGGAAGCGGATCTGTTCGTCCGATCCTTGAAAATGAAAAGTATATTGGTGTTTACCGTTTTGATACCATCCGCACTGAAGATGCGATCCCCCGGATTGTGACGGATGAATTATTTTATCGTGTTCAAAAAAACCTTACAACTGCAAGATTAGGAAGAAAGGTTAGAAAAAATAAACTAGCATATCAATTAACTGGGAAAATCTTTTGCTCAAAGTGTGGAAAACCTTATATTGCCGATGCTGGGACCAGCCAGACTGGAAAAGTTTATAATTATTATGTCTGTGGAGGGAAGAAAAAACATTCTGGTTGTAAGAATACGACTTACTGGAAAACAGAGCTTGAAGATTTTGTTATTAAATCGACCAAGGAAAACATTTTTAAAGAGGGCGTTATTGATATGATCGCCGATAAGATCATGGCCATTCAAAAGAAAAATCAGGAGTCCGTTTATAAAACAGAAATGAAGCGGCAAATGATTGACGTTGAAAAAGGGATTAAAAACATTCTTGATGCCATCGAAGCCGGGGTCTTTACCTCCAGCACGAAGGATCGACTGATTGAGCTTGAAACAGAAAATGAAAAACTTCATGAGGCAATCATTGAAGAAAATTACAAAGCCATCCCCTTGACCAAGGACGCCATCGTCTGGTGGTTGTCTAAATACAAAAATAACGACGCAGATGAAGAAATCATCCGGTCGTTTATTAATGCGGTTTACGTGAACGAAGATCAGATCACGGTTTTCTATAATTATTCTCAAAATAATTCGACCTATACATCAGAACAGTTCGAAAACTTGAGTTCAAGTGATTACGAAATGGTGATCCCGATCAACCGAACCTTGAACTTATTAAAAGGCGATGAGATCTTCTTTACAAGCTTCCATTATCAAAAAACGGCATGAAAAAAAACCACCCCGAAGGGTGGCCATTAATCTATCCATAATATGCTAAAATCCCGTCCAAAATCCCCAATGCCTCAAGCTCCGCTCCACCGTCGTTAAACAATGCACAATCAGCTGGACAGCTGGTAAAACTAGCCTCGGTAATAACCGCTGGCATATTCGTATAAGTAACATCGGAATCATCCCGCTGGATCAATCCCCGCTGTCTTAATCCTAACCGGCGATACAATCCATTTAGGCAAAGAGTGGCAAGCCGGATTCCATTTTCAGATCCCGGATAGCAGATCGCACAGGTCCCGGATGCATTGGGATCGGATGATCCGTTATGATGGATACTGATAAACAGATCAGCCCCAGCATTGTTGGCAATCACGGGGCGATCGGACAGGTAAACATGGGCGTCTGTCGTTCGGGTATAAATCACCCGGGCCCCACGTTCTTCCAATAACTGGCCTAATCTCAGCGCCACGGTCAGGTTCATATCAGATTCTCGCAAATCGCCACAGGCTCCCGGATCAGATCCGCCATGGCCTGGATTAATACAGATGATCTTCCCGGACAGATTATTTGCTGAAGCTATTGCGTCAGCCGATACCACAGGTTTAGGCTCAAACTTAATATACTTGTTCGGATTATCTACATTCAAGTCAATTCCTTTTTCAGTCAAGATAATTCTAATCGCTTCCATTCTTTTGCTTCCGCTTTCCGATCCGCATAATTCACCGCTCTTAGCCCAATTCGTCCAGCCGATATCTTGAGCATGAACCTGATAGTGAATATCGTATTTGTCAGCATCGGCACCCGTCAATTGGATCTGTACGGCTTCGAGCCGCTTACCCTCTCCGATCGTTCCACAAAGATCACCATTATAAACTGGATCCATCCAACCAATATCCTCGACATGACCACGGCAAAAAACATTAAGATCCTTGCCGCCCTTATCCTCCAGCCAAACCTTAAGAGCTTCTAGTCGTTTAGATTTTCCAGTGATGCCTAATGTCTCGCCACTCGATACCGGGCCAATATCACCCGCATCTTCAAGGTGGCCAGAATAACGTAATTCTACCATTACTCCTTTTCCT
>UZAT01542171.1_pt1 | contig 24060 bp, 24 predicted proteins | sample 2160861 | NCBI WGS metagenome assembly UZAT01 (sample SAMEA5138306, study PRJEB28736) | viral metagenome | reverse complement strand
TTGATGACTTCAATCATCTGATGGACGCAATGCGCTATGCCCTGGAAAAGTACATCACAGAAAAGAAATGGCTGACATAAACAGCAAAGGGGGAAAGATGTGAAAGTTATAAATGTAACGGTTAGGGACAAAATCGCAAAAAATGACCGTCAATATGACGCTGAATACATCTGTGGAAACAGTGATTTCGTCATTGTGTTTGACTTTGATGAAGAATGGAACGCATTCGATAATAAGACCGCAAGATTCAAATACAACGGACAGCATCGTGATATTGTTTTCACCGGAAACCAGGTGAATGTTCCTATTATCGAAAACACGCACTGTGTTGAAGTCGGTGTGTTTGCTGGCAATCTGCACACAACCACCCCGGCTATTTTCACCGCAAAGAAGTCCATCCTGTGCGGATCCGGTGTCCCGGCAGCACCTGCTGATGATGTGTACAATCAGATCATGGAACTGCTTTCCAATAACGATGTTGACTTAGAAGGATACGCTACTGAACAGTGGGTGAAGGAAGGCTATCAGCCGAAGGGCAATTATCTGACCCAGGTTCCTGATGGTTACGCAAAGACTGCGGACATCCCTACGAAGGTTTCCCAGCTTGAAAATGACAAGGGCTATCTGACCGAACACCAGGATATCAGTGGTAAGCTGGACGCTTCTGCGCTTCCCGAAGCCGTGAACACCGCACTCGCACAGGCCAAGGCTAGTGGCGAATTCGATGGTGCAGATGGTCAGCCGGGTAAGGATGGCTACACTCCCCAGAAGAATGTCGATTATTTTGACGGCAAGGATGGCAAAGACGGTAGTCCTGGTGTTGACGGAAGTGACGGCATCACTCCCCATATCGGAAGCAATGGCAACTGGTTCATCGGCAACACAGATACCGGAAAGCCTAGTCGTGGTGCTGATGGCCAGCCCGGACAGAGCGGAAGTCCCGGCAGTAATGGTTCCGATGGTGTATCTGCTACCCATAGTTGGAACGGCACTGTTCTGACAATCACCTCCGCAAGCGGTACTTCTTCCGCTGATTTGAAGGGTACAAAAGGTGATAAGGGCGATAAAGGTGACAGCATCAAGGGTGACAAAGGAGATAAGGGTGATACTGGCGCAACTGGTCAGCGTGGTACTGGTCTGTTAGCTGTTACCACAGCACCTTCCTCCTACACCACAGCGGTGGGCGGCATTACACCGAAATACCGCATGGCAATCAGCACCATCAAAACACAGGCTGGTGTCACCGAAGTTCTGCTTGGCGATACCATCCGATACAGCTATTATCTGTATCCCATCGCCTACCTGGATGCCAGTTATGCGTACTGCACCACTAGGGTGAGTCTCCGGGGTGCAACTGGTGCGGCTGGTAAGGATTATTCCTTTGACCCCACTGTCTACGGTCTGCCTATTCTGGAACTGACTGGCGATACCACGGGCATGACGAAAGAAACGGAAGTTACCCTTTCCTATGAGTGCAATGACAAGGACGGAACTGCAAAGGCTGGTTCATGCACGATGAAATGGCAAGGTTCTTCTTCCCTTGCATGGGATAAAAAGAATTACACCATCAAATTTGACAATGCCTTTGAAGTTGTCGATGGCTGGGGTTCTCAAAAGAAATACTGCTTGAAAGCAAACTGGATTGACCACAGCCACAGCAGAAATGTTGTTTCCGCAAAGCTGTGGGGACTTATCCGAAAGAACAGAAGCAACCTTCCTGCGAAACTGAAAGCATTGCCCAACGCTGGTGCAATCGATGGTTTCCCCGTTGTAGTTATGCTGAACGGTGAGTTCCACGGCCTGTATAGCTTCAATATCCCCAAGGATGCGTGGATGTTTGGCATGGGCAGTGGAGCGAAAGAAGCCATTGTTACCGCAGATAACCAGGCAGAGGACACCGCCTTTAAGGCGGAAACCCTTCTGGACGCAGACGGTCTTGAACTGGAATATAATTCTTCTGGTTTCAGTGCAACTGCGGTAAAGGATTCTTTCAATGCCCTTATCAATGCCTGCATCAATAGCTATGGTGGTGATCTCGACACCGAAGTGGCAAAGTATCTGGATTGGGAATCCGCTATTGACTATTACATTTTCACGGTAATCATCAAGGGCGGTGACATGATTCAGAAGAATGCCATGTATGCTACTTTTGACGGTGTGAAGTGGTATTTCTCTGCCTACGATATGGACACCACTTACGGTCTGGCATTTGACGGCTCTGCTCTGGATAGAGCGGTTTCCAATGTGACCTTCGATGAAGCAGCTGGAGATCATCGTGTATTTGAACTTATCAAGCGGTTCAAGACTAACGAACTGAAAGCCAGATACAATGAACTGAGAGCAAATGCCCTGTCCGAAACCCGCATCTGCCAGTATTTCGAGAATTACGCATGGGACATTTCTTCTCCGCTTCTGGTTGAGGAAGTGAAAAGATGGCCGTCTGTCCGTGGTTCTTCCGTGAATGGAATTGACCAGATTTGCAGATGGGTGCGTCAGCGGTTGGAAGCAACTGATGCCTGGGCAAATGCACTCCCTGCACAGGAAACCCCGGTTGAACCAGAAAAGCCTGTTGAGATGGTCAACCTTGTGCCTACTTCCACGGATACCGATGGTAGTATCTACAACGGCACGGGTTACAAGGACAACGCACGATTGAGTTCTAGCGGCGGTGTCAGCGGAACGGCACAGACTGGTTCCGTTGTTACTGGTTTCATTCCTGTTGGGGCAAAAGACATTATCCGCATCAAGGGTGCGACCTGGGTGCAACATAGCACCCCCGCAGAAGGTCATTACTATATCAACTTCTACAAAGCAGATAAAACCTTTATTGAGGGTTTGGCTGCTTCTACTTATGCTACAAACAAAACACCTATGTCCATTGTTTATGACGATGCAACAGGTGTCACAACCTTTGATATCACCGATAACGGTGCATTTGAAACAAACATAAAAGATGCTGCATACTTCCGTATCAACGCATACGGCAAGGGTGCTGACCTTATCGTCACCGTCAACCAGGAAATCACTTAACACAAAAAGCACCATCCTTCGGGGTGGTGCTTTTTCATAACTAAAGGAAGGGGGAAACACCATGACAATTGAACAGAAACAGTGCCTGTTGAAATACCTTGGCTATTACGAAGGAAAGGTTGATGGTGAATGGGGAAGCCTTTCCGAAGAATCAACCAGGAACTTCCAGATTGCATTTGGTGGTCTGGATCCGGATGGTATCTGTGGCACTGAAACAGAAAAAGCACTGAAGCATGCTGTTGCTTATGGAATCGCAAAGAAGGAAGAACCCAAGGAAGAACCCAAAAGCGGTGATTTCTGGGATGACATCAAGCACTTCAAGCGGAAGGAATTCAAATGCAAGTGTGGCAACATCTACTGCAACGGATATCCTGTTGAACCGCAGGAAAAGCTTGTCAGGGTTGCTGATCGCGTAAGGGAACACTTTGACAAATCTGCTACAGTATCCAGCGGACTGAGATGCAAGCAGCACAATGCCAATGTTGGCGGTGTTGCGAACAGCAGACACCTTTCCGGAAAGGCAATGGATTTCTGTATTTCCGGGAAGACTTCCGAACAGGTTCTGGCCTATGTCCAGCAGCAGCCTGAAATCAGATATGCTTATGCAATTGACAACAGGTTTGTCCACATGGACATTCAGTGAAGAATAGTGGTGATGAAATGTTAAAGCCAGAAGAAATCAAACAGTTTATTGACCTGGACAGGGCAAGCAAGAAGAAACAGCTTGCCAGGGTTGGTCAAAATTATTACGAAGGGGAACATGATATCAAAGGATATCGTATCTTCTTCATCAATGCAGACGGTGTTCTGCAAGAAGACCTGACCAAATCAAACATCCGGATCTGTCATCCGTTCTTCACGGAACTGGTTGACCAGGAAGTGCAGTATCTGCTTTCCGGTGAAGATGGCTTCATCAAGTCGGATATTCCGGAACTTCAGAACTTCCTTGACGAATACTTCAACAGCAACGAAGACTTCCTTGCTGAACTGTACGAAGTAGTGACCGGAGCCGTTGGAAAAGGTTATGAATATGCCTATGCATTCAAGAATAAGGAAGGCAGGACTTGCTTCCAGTGTGCTGATTCCCTGGGTGTTGTAGAAGTCCGGGCAAAGGACACGGATGATGGTTGTGAATATGTCATCTATGCCTATATTGACCGGATTGAAAAGAACACCAAGAAAATCACCAGAATCCAGGTGTGGGACAGCATGCAGACCCATTTCTATGTTCAGGACGGTGATGGGAAGATTGTTCTGGATGATTCCCAGAAGGTCAATCCCAGACCCCACAGCCTGTACAAGAAGGATGGTGATGATTCCACCTATTATGAGGACTTCGGATTCATCCCCTTCTTCCGGTTGGACAATAACAAGAAGCAGCAAAGCGGTCTGAAGCCTGTCAAGGATTTGATTGATGACTATGACCTGATGAATTGCGGTCTGTCCAACAATATCCAGGACACCAATGAATCCCTGTATGTTGTCAAGGGTTTTGAAGGTGACAACCTGGATGAACTGATGGTGAACATCAAGGCCAAGAAGCACATTGGTGTTGGTGAAGATGGTGATGTGGAAATCAGAACCGTGGACATCCCTGTGGAAGCCAGAAAGACCAAGATGGAAACCGATGAAAAGAACATCTACAGATTCGGTCAGGGTCTGAACACCGCTGGCCTGAAGGACACTGCTGCAACCACCAACGTTGCAATCAAGTCTGCATATTCCCTGCTGGATCTGAAGTGCAACAAGATGGAAATCAGACTGAAGCAGTTCCTGCGGAAGCTGCTGAAGGTTGTGCTTGCTGAAATCAATGAAGCGGAAGGCACTGACTATCAGCAGAAGGATGTCTATTTTGACTTTGAAAGAGAAGTTCCCACCAATGCCCTGGAAAATGCACAGATAGAACTGACCGAAGCACAGCGGAAGCAGACAGAAATCACCACGCTTCTGAACCTGGCAAATCACATTGACGATGAAACCCGGCTGAAGCTAATCTGTGAACAGCTTGATGTGGACTATGAAGAAATCAAGGACAAGGTTCCCAAGGAAGATGACAGCGCAGATCCCTTCAAGGTGCAGTCTGCATTGGATGCAGTGCAGGTGGAAGATGATCCTGATGGCGGTGGTGTGATTGAATAAAAGGGAAAAGGAAGTCATTCAGTATCAGCTAGATTCTGAAAAAGAAGTCCTTGAACAGCTGACAAAGCAATATCAAAAGGCTTTGGATGACATCAACCGGAAAATCCGGATCCTGAAATCCGATGAACTTACACAGTCCAGGGTATACAGAATTGAATACCAGAAAGCACTGAAGATGCAGGTGGAAGCAATTCTGGAAAAGCTTCATTCCGATGAATACACCACAATCCAGCAGTTCCTTTCCCACAGCTACACGGATGCATTTGTTGGAACCGTCTATGACTTCTTTGGACAGGGTGTTCCTTTCATCCTGCCCATCGACAACAATGCAGCTGTGAAGGCTGTCATCACGGATTCCAAGATCAGTGAAGGATTGTATGAAGCCCTTGGTGTTGATACCAAACAGCTGAAGAATTCTATCCGGTCTGAAATCACAAGGGGCATTGCAGCTGGCCTTCCCCACAGTGATATTGCAAGGAACATTGCTTCCTATGCAAAAGCACCGCTTGGAAGGGCAAAGACCATTGTCCGGACGGAAGCACACCGGATCCAACAGGCATCCAAACACGATGCACAGAAGTCCGCAAAAAGCAAGGGTGCAGATGTTGTGAAGCAGTGGAATTCCACGCTTGATGGAAAGACTAGATCTTCCCACAGAAGGCTTGATGGTCAAATCCGGGAACTGGATGAACCGTTTGAAATGGGTGGCCTGAAAGCCATGTATCCTGGTGACTTTGGTGATCCTGCTGAAGACTGCAATTGCAGATGTCAGCTGCTTCAAAGGGCAAGGATTGCACTGGATGAAGACGAACTGAAGACCCTTCAGGAAAGGGCTGAGTTCTTCGGATTATCTGAAGAAAAATCGGATTCTTTTGCTGATTTTAAGAAAAAATACTTGAATTCTGTAGAAGAAAATGGTAAAATGGAAGAAAGAGGAATTGCGTTTTATGGGGATCCTGTGGTGACAAGCGTAGGTGCTAAATCCAGGAACTATCCCAATGTAACCAATCCCTTTACTGATGAACCTGTTGAATTTGTTGCAGGAAGCAGACCTGAATTCCCCAGAGATCATTTGCTTGCTGGCAAGGGCAGCAAAAAGCCCATCCGCAAGATTGATGACATTGTGGAAGCGTATGGTGGTACACCGGAAGAATGGAAGCACGAAAAAGCTTTCTATTGGGTGTATGATGAATACGGTGAAGAAAGACAGGTCAGCATTCATTGGTTTGAAGATTCGCATGGAAACAGATGTGAAGAATTTATCAAACTGTATTCCGGGATGATGTACCGTGATGAATATGAAAATGATTAAAGTTCGTTATATTTCAGATAAAAAGTCCATCTTCTTCAAGAAGGGGGAAGTGTATGATGCATACATTCCCAAGGATGACAAAAGCGGAAAGTTCTATGCTTTCCATCTTGAAGACATGGATGAACCTGGTGACTATGCGTTACCTGCAAGCAGGTTTGAAGTAGTTGAAGAATAAAGCACTTTGGTAAGGACATAAATGTCCCCAACAAGGTGCTTTTTTCATGCCCAAAATAGGAAACCGCAGTTGTTGCAAAAAATGCAACAGCTGCTTTTTTATTCAAGAAAGGAAGGATCCCTATGAGTATCAATTGGAAGCAGAAGCTGACTTCCCGGAAGTTCTGGGCAGCAATTGTGGGCTTTGTGACCCCCGTGCTGCTGGCCTTTGGGATGGCTGAAGACAATGTGACCCAGATCGTTGCCATTATCATGGCAGGTGCAGATGTTGTGGCATACATCATTGCTGAAGGTCTGGTGGATGCCAACAGAACCGAAACCTAAACGAATAACACAACCCCATGGGGCTTCGGCTCCATGGGGATTTTCCATGCTGTCTATGCGGAAACGCTTGACATAAATTCACCGGGGACGGTGTGAAACATCTATTTTTCACGATATGCGACATCGTTAAAGCGTAGAAAAATGAAAGGAATGGAAAGCATGAACCTTATCGAAATTCTGAAAGCAAAGGGCATCAGTGATGACATCATCAAGGCTGTCCAGGATGACATGAAGCTGAACAAGATCTTCACGGCATCCGAAGAAAACCTGGATATCAGATACAAGAAGCTGAAGGACGAACATGATGCAGTTGTCAAGGAAAGGGACGAAGGCAAGACCCTGATTGACACCCTTCAGAAGTCCAACAAGGGCAATGAAACCCTTCAGCAGCAGGTGACTGACTATCAGTCCAAGATGGAACAGCTTCAGGCAGAACTTCAGCAGACCAAGATTGATTCTGCAATCAATGTGGGTCTGCTGGCAGCAGGTGTGAAGCCTGATGATGTGGACTATGTGACCTTCAAGCTGAAAGCCAAGGGTGAAATTGAACTGGATGACCAGGGCAACATCAAGGGCTGGGATGACAAGGTTGCAGGTCTGAAGACCCAGTTCCCGGCAAACTTCGCTTCCGCTGGTGGCAAGAAGTATGAGGAACACAAGCTTCCTGATGGCGGTGAAGGCGGTGACGCTATCACCAGAGAATCTTTGCTGAAGAAGCCTTATGCAGAACGCATGAAGATTTACAACGAAAACCCCGAAGCATACAAAAACGCTATGAATAGCAAATAAGAAAGGATGTTTTAATTATGGCAGTTACTATGATGGCACAGATGATTAACCCTGAAGTTATGGGTGATATGATCAACGCAAAAATTGAAGCCCTGGCAAAGATTACCCCTTATGCCAAGGTTGACACCACCCTTCAGGGTGTTCCCGGTGATACCAAGACTGTTCCTTCCTGGAACTACATTGGTGATGCAGAAGATGTTGCAGAAGGTGCAGAAGTCGGTCTGACCCAGATGACCGCAGCTTCCACCACCTTCACCATCAAGAAGGCAATGAAGGCCGTTGGCATCACCCAGGAAGCAATCAATTCCGGTCTGGGCAACCCTGTAGGCCAGGCAGAAGCACAGCTGGCAAAGGCCATTGTTGGCAAGGTTGACAATGATGTCCTGGAAGCTGCACTGAAGGCAACCAACTATTCCGGTGACGGTTCCGCTGTCATTGGTTATGCAAGCATCGTTGATGCTGTGACCAAGTTTGAGGATGAAGAAGATGGCATTGAAAAGGTCATGTTCATCAGCCCCAAGCAGGAAGCAACCCTTCTGAAGGATCCTGACTTCCTGTCCGCTGACAAGTTCCAGTCCGGTGTTGCTGTCAATGGTGCAATTGGCAAGATTGCAGGTTGCTGGGTCAAGAAGTCCAGAAAGATCAAGGCCAAGTCCGGTGTTTTCACCTGCCCCATTATCAAGCTGGAACCTGATTCTGCTGAAACCCAGTACACTGAAGACGAACTTCCTGCACTGACCATCTTCCTGAAGAAGGACACCACTGTGGATGCAGAGTGGTTCCCCAAGAAGCAGCAGCATGACATCACCGCTTGCAAGTATTACGGTGTTGCCCTGACCAACGCTGCAAAGGTTGTCCTGGCAAAGTTCAAGGACGCTTCTGCTACCTGATAAACAAGAAGGGAATGAAAACAGATGATCCTTACCGTTGCGGAACTTAGGCAGTATATCACCACGGATGAAGAAGACCAGGTGCTTGAAGCAAAGCTTCAGGCACTTGAACTTCTGATCCGGGCATACACCAACAACAACTTCCAGGTAAGGGCATTCAGGGCTGTTGCAGTGGCTGTTTCTGAAGTGAATCAGCTGCTGTTCAACAGCCCGGTTCCCTTCAAGGTGGGTGACACACTGCAAGTCACGGAATCTGACTTCATGCCCGGTGAACTGGTGACAGTTGAAGCGGTTTCTGATGGTGCAGTTGCAGTGGCTGAAGACCTGGTTGATGAATCCGGTGTGGTCATCACCAAGGTCAAATATCCCATGGATGTCAAGATGGGTGTTGTCAACCTGATGAAGTGGGAACTGAACAACCGTGAAAAGGTCGGTGTGGCTTCTGAGAGCATCAGCAGACATTCTGTGACCTATGTTGACCAGACCGGAGAAAATACCGTGATGGGCTATCCTGTTGCGCTGATGGGCTTCCTGAAGGCTTACAGAAAAGCCAGGTTCGGAAGGGGAATCAGCGTATGAAGGGCATCGGTGGGAACATCAAAGCAATGATCCAGGTTTGCACATCTGCCAAGAATGACATTGGTGAACATGTGCAGACCTGGACTGATGCACAGAGCATCAAAGGTTGGCTTGACCTTTCTTCCGGTGAATCCCGGTATTCCACATACCATGCCAAGATTCAGGAATCCACGCACATCTTCATTGCAGATTATGTGCCACTGGATTCCAGAATCCAGGCTGAATCTTCCCGGATGGTTATCAATGGCAAGCGGTATGATATCCTTCTGATTGACAACCCCATGGAAATGGGAACCGGATCCCAACTGGAAATCTATCTGAAATTCACAGGGGGGCAGTGACATGTCCAGGCCTTATGAATTCGTTGACTTCAGTGTTAAGGTCACAGAAGCCATGAATGATGCCTTGATTGCTGCCCTACATGAAGCAGCAGGTGAACTGGAAGCCAGAACCATCCGCAACACCAGACAGGGACACACATATGGAGATATCCAAGCAACTGCCCTGTGGGAACACAAAGTGGATGAAGGACAGAAGTCTGCTTCAGTCGGAAGTCCGCATGAAGCAGGATACTGGGAAGAATTCGGCACTGGTGAACATGCATTGCACGGTGATGGTAGAAAAGGATGGTGGGTCTATATCGAAGGTGGAAGCGGATATGAAGGCAAGACCAACACCTATCATACCAGGGAAGAAGCAGAAAAAATGGCAGCTTTCATCAAGAAAGAATATGGACTTCCTGCCCATGTCACAGATGGTCAGGAACCCAATAGACCCCTTCACCGCGCTTTCCAAAGCGGAAAAGCTGTTGTGGAACGCATATTTGAAGCAAAGTTGAAAGGACTGGGATGACATGACAAGAAACACGCTGAAGATTATAAACAATGCCATGGAACATCTTGGCCTTGAATATAGCTTTGTCCGCTATACCAAGCACCCTGTTGTATATCCGTACTGGGTTGGCGAATATCAAGAAGCACCGCCTGTGAATGAAAGTGGTTTGACCACTTCAACCTTCATGCTGACAGGTTTCCACCGGGGAACCTGGGAAGACCTTGAAAAGCAGAAGGAAAGCGTTGAAAACTACTTCAACAAAATATCCGGAAAAGTAGTCATGGTGGAAGATGGATCCGCTGTGGCTATTTTTTATGCAAGCAGTTTGGTTGTCCCCACTGGGGATGCTGAACTGAAGCGAATTCAAATCAATCTTGATGTTCAAGAATGGAGCGTGAAATAAATGAGTATTAAAACTGGCATTACCGCTGGCACTCCTGCAAAGATCCTGTTTGGTGCTGGTGTTTACTTCCAGGGTGTTGAATACAGTGAAACTGTTGCACCCACTGAGGAAGCAATCAAGGCTGCAATCATCGGTGCAACCCAGGAAGGTGGCACTTTGACCATTACTCCTGAATTCTTTGCACCTGAACTGGATGGTGCAACCGTTGCTGTCATGGAACTTCAGAATAAGGTTGGCGAAACTGCGCAGATGGACATTTCCTATGCAGAACTAACCGCAGATCTGATGTCCCGGATGGTCATTGGTGATGTTACTGAATCCACTGACAAGATGTATGATGTTGTGACTTCTTCCATCCTGAAGTCCGGTCATTTCTATAGTGGCTTTGGCTTCTATGGTGAATTCCTGGATGGCAGACCCATGATCATCCTGTTCAAGAACGCACTTTGCACTTCTGGCTTTACCACTGACAGCAAGAACAAGACCAATTCTGTATTCAAGGGAACCATGGTCTGTCAGTCTGACATTGCCTATGGCACTACCAAGCTGCCTTATGCAATCTTTATCCGCAAGAAGGATGGCTGGGAATCCGCTGATGCAAGTGATCTGGTAGGCTAATAACCGAACAATCGAAAGGATGTAAACAATGACTAATCAGGAAATCAGAGAGCAGGAAGAAATCATGGAAAGACAGTACACTTTGCGCAGACTGGTTGACAGGGATCTGTTCCCCATTCTGGGTATCCTGTCTGAGGTATTCCCGGATGACCTTGCAAAGGTATTTGTGCAGCTGTCCACCAAGGAAAAGACTGTTCAGGAAGTCGGTGCAACGGCAGTGCTGAAGATGGTGGCTGCTGTTCTGAAGAATATGAACAAGGTGCAGGATGATGTGTATGCACTGCTGTCTGATGTTTCTGGCATCCCGGCAGCAGACATTGCAGAAATGGAGTTCGGCACAACTCCCATGATGATTTGGGATATTTTCAACAATGAAAAGAACTGCGGTTTTTTCAAGGTGCTTTCCAAATTGTCCTGATTGGTGAAGTCAAGTTCATGGATATGCTATACCGTGCGTATAGCAATCCATTGGACTTGATGAACCGTTACATCAATCAAGGCAGGTTTGGAAAGTTTGTGACAGGCTTCCTTGAAGCTGAATATGAAAAGCGGAAAGAAAAAGCTGAACAGTACAACGAATGGAAACTGTGGCTGATGTATGTCCACAGCTATTCTGAACTGACCTTCAGTGAATGGAAGACGCAAGCAATCAAGGGAAGCAAAACCAACGCACGGAAAGCAAACAAAGATGATGAATTGACAGACGATGGCATCAAGTCCATTGTCAGCAATCTATTCCCTTCTTAAAGTGGGATTCCAGTGCCACAAGACATCCCACGGTGCCGGGCTGATGATCAATCAGCTGTGAAGAAGGGGGATGGGTGCATGGAACTGTTCAAGCTTCTAGGCACTGTCATCATAAACAATCAACAGGCAAACGAAGCACTTACAGAAACGGCTGAAAAGGCCGAAGACACAGGCAAAGAAACAGAAAGCACCTTTTCCAAAATCGGCACAGCTGCTGGAACATTGGTGAAGGCCGTTGTTGGTGCAGGTGCTGCACTTGGCGGTGCATGGCTTGCTGCCATTGAAGGTTCCAGAGAGTACAGAACGGAAATGGGAAAGCTTGACACAGCTTTCCGGGCATCCGGTCATTCTTCGGAACTGGCAAAGAAGACATATTCGGATCTGAATGCTGTCCTGGGTGACAGCGGACAGGCGGTGGAAGCTTCACAGCACCTTGCCATGCTTGCGGAAAATGAAAAGGAACTAAGCACTTGGACAGACATCTGCACTGGTGTATATGCAACCTTTGGCGAAAGTCTTCCGATTGAATCACTAGCGGAATCCGCACAGGAAGTTTCCAGAAGCGGAATCCTGACCGGGGGTCTTGTGGACAGTTTAGTCTGGGCTGGAATATCGGAAGAAAAATTTCAGGAACAGCTTGATTCCTGTACAACGGAACAGGAACGGCAAAACCTGATAATGAACACCCTGAACAAAACATACAAGGGTGCATCTGACCAGTACAAGGAAACCAATAAAGATGTCATGGATGCCCAGAAAGCACAGGAGAAGCTTACAGATGCCTTCGCAGAGGTCGGCAGGATTGGTGAACCGATTCTGACCGCGATCAAAGACAAGGTTGCTGAATTTGTTTCTGCTGCTGTCCCACATCTTGAAAATTTCATCCAGAAGGTCAAGGACATCATCACCTGGGTGAAGGAAAATGGTGACACCATAGACAAGTGGGTGGGTGTGATACTTGGTGCAGGAACATCAATAGGATTGTTCTTGCTGATTCTGAACTGGGGAACCATCATGACAGCAGCTGCAAATGCTGTCAAGGTGGTCAGAACGGCTGTCCTTGCCTTCAACACCGCATTGCTTGCCAACCCCATTGGATTGATAGTTTCCTTGCTGGCAGGTCTTGTGGTGGCTTTTGTATACCTGTGGAACAATGTTGACGGATTCCGGGAATTTTGGATCAACACATGGAACAAAATCAAACAGATGGCATCGTCTGCTTGGGAATCTATCAAAAAGACTTTTTCCAATATCGGAAAGTGGTTTTCTGAACAGTTCCAGAAGGTGCAGAAGGCTGGCAAAGATGCCATGGACGATGTAAAAAAGTGGTTTTCTGATGCATATAAAAATGTGACCAAAACTTTTTCAAACATCGGTTCCTGGTTCCGCTCCACCTTCCAAACTGCATGGAAAAACATCAAAAACACCTTTTCTGAATGGGGTTCTTTTTTCGGTGGCTTGTGGACGCAGATCAAGAATAAATTCAGTTCCATTGGTTCTGCCCTTGGAACTGCAATGGGCAATGCGGTGAAGTCTGGCCTGAACCGTGTCATTGCAACTGTAGAAAGGGCAATCAACAAGGGCATTGGCCTGATAAACAGCGCAATCAATCTGGCAAACAAGCTTCCCGGTGTGGATGTCAGCAAGGTTCCCACGGTTAGCCTTCCCAGGCTTGCAAGGGGCGGTGTGCTGAAAAAGGGTCAGGTTGGTGTGCTTGAAGGATCCGGTGCTGAAGCTGTTGTTCCCCTGGAACATAACAAAGCATGGCTGTCCAGAGTTGCGGAAGATCTGCATGAAATACAGGTGCAAAGTGGTACTTTCCAGAATGGAAACAACCAGCAGTTGTACGCAATGCTGAATCACATTTCCGAACAGCTGGAACAGCTTGCAAAACTGCGTGTCTATCTGAACAGCGGAACATTGGTTGGTGAGTTGATCCCGGCTATTGACGGAAGGCTTGCAGACAGATGGAACCACGCACTAAGAAATAACACTAGATGAAAGGCCATTCACCCAATGGCCTTTTTTCTTTTTCCAATGAAAGAGGGTGAAAGGCCATTGGATATTTTTAAGCTATTCGGCAAAATCATCATTGAGGACGAAGAAGCACATGGCAAGCTTGGAAAGATAGGCGAAACAGCTTCCAATCTTGCTGGAAAATTTGGAAACATGATCAAGGTTGTTGGCACTGCAACCGTTGCAGCTGCTGGTGCTTGTGCATCTGCTGTTGGTGCAATCACCAAACAGGCAATAGAAAGCTATGCAGAATATGAACAGCTGGTTGGCGGTGCTGAACTGATGTTCGGTGATGCTTATGATTATATTGCTGACAAGGCAAAAAATGCATATAGCACCGTGCAAATGAGCCAGAATGAATATCTGCAACAGGTCAATGGCTTTGCTGTTGGCCTGAAGACCGCTTTGGGCGGTAACGAACAGGCAGCTGCTGAACTTGCAAGCAGGATCATCACGGCAGAAGCTGACATTGTTGCTGCCACAGGCAATTCCCAGGAAGCTGTTCAAAATGCTTTCAACGGCATTATGAAGAACAATTTTTCCATGCTGGACAATCTTGGCCTTGGTATCACTGCAACCAAGGAAGGTATGCAGGAAGTGATTGACAAGACCAATGCATGGAATGCTGAAAACGGAAGGGCAACCGCTTATCAGATTGATAACATTGCTGATTGTCAATCCGCATTGCTGGACTATATCGAAATGCAAGAAATGTCCGGATATGCAGCAGCTGAAGCAGCTGGCACAATTCAGGGTTCACTTAGCATGGCAAAAGCTGCATGGTCAAATCTGGTCACAGGAATTGCAGATGAAAATGCAAACATGACGGAATTGATTGACAATTTCGTTGAAACCATTGTTGGTGATGGAAGTGGTCAAGGTGGTGTCATCAGCAACATCATTCCCAGAATTAAACAGTCACTTGAAGGTGTTGGTCATCTGGTAGACCGCATGATCCCCATTATTATTGAAAAAGTTCCCACCATCGTCACTGAATGGCTTCCTGAATTGCTGCAATCCGGTGTTTCCATGGTGCAATCAATCCTTGACGGTATGCTTCAGAACAGTGACAGCATCACATCTGGTGCGGTAAGCACCATTCTGACATTCACCACCGGAATCCTTGAAAGCCTGCCTGATATTCTGGTCAGCGGTACATTGCTGATTGGCGAACTTGCAGCTGGCTTGATTCAGGCACTGCCTGATGTCATAGCCAAAATTCCGGAAATCATCGTTGGAATTGCAGACGCATTCTCAGAAAATGCAGATGTTTTCCTTGAAATTGGCAAAAGTATCGTCACAGGAATCTGGAATGGCATCGTTGCACTGTGGGGTTCTCTGGAAAAAAATATGTCCTGGCTGACACAGGGACTGACCGCTGCTGGAAATGCGATGGCTACTGGTGGCAGTGGTGCGCTTACTCCTAACATGTTCAACGGATCCCATGCGGATGGCCTTGACTATGTTCCTTTTGATGGATATATAGCAGAACTTCACAAGGGTGAAATGGTTGTCCCGGCTGAAGAAGCAAAAATGCTCAGAAGCGGTGCATCCTGTGGTGGAGCAAATTCCGAAGTTGCAAACATCCTGACGCTGATTCTGGATGCTATTCAGGAAGGCAACAGTCAGGAAAAGGTTTTCAAAGTGAACAACCGTGAATTTGGACGGATGATCAGGGGGGCTGTCAATGCTTGAACGGCTGAAGTATAAGAATCACATCAATGAAGTCATTGACTTTGGCTTGTATGGTGTGTATGTCAATACCAATGCTTTGCGTGATTATGAATGGAAAGTCACTTCCAGGGGCAACAGAATCAGCGCATTGAATTATGCTGTCCAGTCCAGAAGGCTTCCGGTCATCATCATGTGCAGCACGGAAGAAGAAGGCATTGCAATCCGCAATAGGCTTTTTGAAACCTTTGAAAAGGATGTGCTTGCACTTCAGCATGGCAGAATCATCATTGGTGACTACTACTTCAAGTGCTATGTCACCAAGTCCACCAAAAGTGACTATATCAGAAGCAAACGGCATATGACCCTGACATTGACGCTTACTTCTGATTTTCCGTACTGGGTAAGCGAAAGCACCAAATCCTTTGGTGTGTCCGGGGAACATTCGGAAGGCCTGGACTATCCTTTTGATTTTGCTTTTGACTATTTCACAGATGTTATAAACACAGAACTGAACAACACCAACTTTGTTGCATCAAACTTCAAGATGATTATCTATGGAGCATGCAGCAACCCGGCAATCAACATTGCAGGTCATACATACCAGGTCAATTGTGATGTTGAAGCAAACGAATATCTGACAATTGATTCAACCACAAAGAAGATCTTTGTGACAAAGAATGACGGAACCATCATCAACCACTTCAACAACAGAAACAAGCAGTCCTATATCTTTGAAAAGATTCCTGCTGGCAAGAATGCAGTCATCTGGGATGGTGAGTTTGGCTTTGATATGATCCTGATGGAAGAAAGGTCTGAACCGAAATGGATTTGATTTACATGAATTCCAATATGGTTGACATTGGTGTTCTTCAGGACTTTGAAATGGATCTGGCATTTGGAGTGAATGAAAACAACTTTGAATGCCGGGTTCCATCTTCCATGCATTGCTGTGATGCTGGCTTTTACCTGTATATCGAAGGCACAGAATATGGTGGAACTGTGGATTCCATTGAATTGGTCAGTGAAACGCAGGAAGTCATTTACTACGGAAGAACATGGCATGGAATCCTGGCAAGCAAAATCATTATTCCGGACACTGGTTCTGCATACCTGTCCGTTAGTGGTGATGCACATTCAATCCTGTCAACCATGATTTCCCGGCTGGGGCTGTCCAGTCTGTTTGCGGTAAACGGTTCCAGTTCCGGTGTCAACATCCGCAATTATCGGTTTGACAGATACACAGATGGCTATACAGGCATTGTGAAAATGCTGAACAGTGTTGGCCTTCGTCTTCAGATTGAATACAAGAACGGAAAGGTTGTTCTGTCCACAGCAAAACAATACAACTATGCAACGGATGAAGAATTTGACCCTGAACAAATTGGCATGAAGATGAAGAAGAACATCAGGGCTGTCAATCATCTTGTCTGCCTGGGTTCCGGTGAACTGGAAAACAGAACGGTCATTCATCTGTATGCTGATGAAAATGGCAATGTAAGCCAGACACAAACACAGTTTGGCTTACATGAATATGCAGCCGTATATGACTATTCGTCTGTTGAATCTGAAGAAGAATTGCTGAAGCAAGGCACAGAACGGCTGAAGGAACTGTGGCAACCTGATGAAATGGTCATCAATCTTGATGATGCTTCAGATGTCTATCATGTTGGTGATATGGTCGGAGCAACAGACAGCACAACAGGACTGTCCGGATCTGCGACTATTCGCAAAAAAATAGTAACCATCCAGAATGGTTTGATTTCAATTTCTTATGAAGTAGGTGAATAACTTATGGGAAATTTACACCTTGTAACTGGTCACGCAGGACAGGCACATGTCACTGCTGCTGACCTTGCTTCCTTGAACGCTGCCATTTTTGGTGAAGGTGAATTTGTCCTGAACCGTGGCAGTCAGTTTGCCGTAACTGTCATTTCCAATAACAGCATCCGTGTTGCTGATGGTGACATCATCATGCAAGGTCGGCACATCCGACTGAACGAAGGAAGTTATGTGGATCTGGCAATTGAAAACGGCACACAGGGATCTAATAGAAATGACCTGATTGTTGCCCGGTACACAAAGGACAGTCGGACTGGTGTTGAAGACTGCAACCTGGTTGTTATCAAAGGCACGGAAAGCACCGGAACCGCAAATGATCCGAAATACACTTCCGGTGACATCATCAATGACCATGTGCTGATTGCTGATATGCCGTTGTACCGGATCCCTTTGAACGGTCTGACGGTAAATGCACCTGTTTGCCTGTTCAATGTGTATTCCATTTCTTTGTCCAATGTATCTGGAATTCTCCCCATCAATAGGGGTGGAACCGGTTCATATAAAGGTTCTATTGGTCTGAAAAATCTGTTTGCTGCTGGTGCAGCTGTAATCTCCACACATCAGTATGGAAAAACCCTTCCCAATCCCGGCACACCTGGCAGAATCTTCTTCAAGAAGGTGAATAGCTAATGGCAACATTAACATTAAGCGGTCAGCAAGCCTATGTGGGTGGCACGGTTGGCGGTTCTGCCCTATTCGGATATGATTCCAACGGCAACAGAGTTGTCCGCTACATGTTCACCACAGGTTCTGTGGGTGCATCTACGGTGACGCTGAAGGGAACCATTGCGAAATCTTTTGGTGATTTCGATATTTCTTCGTCCTATCCCATCCGTTTCAAAATCACAACGAGCAGCACAAGCCTTGTGAATGCAGGATCCGGGACTGCTTATGATGGGCAGATCACAAGCACAACCGTCAATGTTTCTGCCAATGTTCATCTGAATCCGAATACAACCTATTATCTGTGGCTGTTCCCCGGTCACACCAAATATTCGTTGTATTACGCTTATGATGCCAATTCCGCACCAACACTTAGCGTTGTGACAGCAATTGCCAGTTATAAACTGACAACCAGTGCAGGAATAGGTTCAAGCATCACAGTCAACCGCACCAGTTCGCCCCTGGGCGGTGCAAAAACCGGGGCTTTGGATTCCGGTGCGACTATCTACTATAACGATGTTCTGAAAATCACTACATCAGCAAGTGGCGGTTATGAAATCACAGCACAGACAATCAACGGATCTGCATTTGCATCAGGTGATTCCAAGACGGTCACAGCTGCGGTAACCATTGCGACTGTCACAGCCCTGATGGGACTTGTGTACATTGACAATGGAACTGAGTTTGAAGCATATCAGATTTACATTGATAATGGCACAAATTGGGAACAGTACATTCCATACATTGACAACGGTTCAAGTTGGGATATATGCAACTAGCAAATAAACATGCCTGATGTTCTGAAATGGGGTGCTTGCCATGAAAGGAATCACATTCGGAAGCTATCATTCATACCGGGATCTTCGGTTGATTTTGGAATCAAAGGAAATGGGATCCCCGACAGTCAAGGTCAGAAAAGTTGATGTAGAAGGTGCAGATGGTGCGCTTGACTACACTGACTTTTTTGGGGAAGCAAAGTACGAAAACGCAACACACAAATTCAACTTTTCCACAATTGTTCCACAGAATGAATTCCTTTCGCAGTTCTCCACGGTGAAGAACGCACTGCACGGCAAAAAGGTTCGGATAATCCTTGATGATGATCCGAATTTTTATTACCTGGGCAGGTTGTCTGTTTCACCGTTTTCCAGCAGCAAGGCAGTTGGAACGCTGTCCATTGAAGCAGACTGCGAACCGTACAAAATGAAAATTTTGCCCACGGTCATCACCAAGTCTATATCTGGTACTTTAGTCATTGCCCTTCCCAACAGCAGGAAAAGAGCGGTTCCGGAAGTCAAGGTCACATCTGCTTCCGGGCTTGCAATCACCTTTGGTGGGAACTATGTTTGGAATCTGGCTTCTGGTTCATATCTGCTTCCGGAACTGGAACTTGTGGCAGGTGACAACACTGTAACAGTCACAGGAACTGGAACCATCAGCTTCACATGGCAGGAAGGTGAGTTGTGATGTATAGGATCTACAGTGACAATTATCTGCTGCACCATACCAACCTTGAAAACCTTCGGATTCTGGAACCATCTGTGGAACTGGAACTGAACAAGACAGGTTCCTTTGTGTTCACCATCAGCCATGATCATCCCCGGCTTCCCTTTGTGAAAAGAATGAAGTCCATCATCCATGTTTGGCAAGATGATTTCCTTCTTTTCCGGGGAAGGGTTCTTGATGAAGAAGTGGGATGGCATAACGAAAAGACTTTCTTCTGTGAAGGTGACTTGGCCTTCTTGCTTGACAGCATCCAAAGGCCAACCACTTTCACAGGCACAGTGGCTGAATTTGTTGCTTTTGCTTTGGGCAACCACAATGCACAGGTGGATGCTGAAAGGCGGTTCCATGTCGGTTCAGTGACCGTTGATGACATCGTGACAGTTGACAGCACGGAATACCTGAACACGCTGGAAACCCTTCAGAAATACCTTGTGGAAGCCTTTGGTGGCTATCTGCAAACCAGGCAGAAGGATGGCATCAACTACATTGACTATGTTTCTGAACTGAAGCTTTTGTCACCCCAGAAAATCACCTTCGGAAAGAACCTGCTTGACCTGAAGCGGATCCGGAAGGGTTCATCCATCGTTTCAGCAATCATCCCACTGGGTGCAACGATGGATGACACCGGAAAACGGCTGACCATTGCAGATGTGAACGGTGGCCTTGACTATCTGGTGGATGAAACCGCAAAAGCAGAATTTGACTTTGTTGTCAAGCCTGTCATTTTTGATGAAATCACGGATGCAACGGAACTGAAGTCCGTGGGGCAAGCACATCTTGCCGAACTTGTCAACCAGTGGGAAACCATTGAACTGACTGCTGCGGACATGGCTGCAATAGACAAGGACATCACATCCTTCCACCTGGGAACACAGGTTCATGCAGAAAGCAATCCCCATGGCCTGAATCAAAGGATGCTTGTGACAAAGCTTTCCTTGAAACTGTTTGAACCGTGGGCAAACAAGATGACCGTTGGAAAGACCATCAAAGCATTCAGTGAAGTGGTTGTCTTTCAAAAAGGTGAACCGGGCAGACCGGGACAGCCTGGACAGCCTGGACAGCCGGGAACACCAGGCAAGGACGGAAAAGACGGTAGGGACGGAATTGATGGTGTTGGTGTGGCATCTATCACAGAACAGTATTACTTGTCAACATCTGCAACTGCCCTGTCTGGTGGAAGTTGGTCTGGCACGGTTCCCACATGGATTGATGGTCGGTTCATGTGGACAAGATCGGTTGTTGCATATACAAACGGCACTACAAACACCACAAATGCAAAATGCGTGACTGGTGCAAAAGGCAGCACAGGCACAGCTGGTTCAGCAGGAAAAGATGGCATCAGCATCACAAGCGTTGATGTGATGTATTACCAATCCACTTCCGCAACATCTCTTGCAGGTGGAACATGGGTAACAACTGCACCTTCTTGGGTTGATGGAAGATTCTTTTGGGAAAAGACGGTTGTCACATACTCAAACGGCACAACGGATGAAAGCACACCTGTGTGTATATCTGGTCAAAAAGGTGCTACAGGAGCAACAGGAAGCGCAGGCCGGGACGGTGTTGATGGCAAAGACGGTGTGGGTGTTTCGTCTATCACAGAACAATACTATTTGTCAACTTCCGCAACAGCACTGACTGGTGGTACATGGACAAACACAGTTCCTGCGTGGGTTGACGGAAGATTCATGTGGACAAAATCCGTGATTCAGTACACCAACGGAACAACAGCCAACACAGAACCAAGGTGTGTGACTGGTGCGAAGGGAACCACTGGTTCAGCAGGAAGCCCCGGATCAAACGGAAAAGACGGTATCAGTATCACCAAGGTTGATGTCATGTACTATCAATCCACATCTTCCACAGCCCTTTCAGGCGGTTCTTGGGTGACAACAGCACCTGCGTGGGTGGATGGTCGGTTCTTCTGGGAAAAGACCGTTGTGACCTATTCTGACGGAACCACAACTGAAAGCAAAGCTGTGTGCATCACTGGTCAGCGTGGTTTGACAGGTGCAACAGGTTCCCCCGGTGCAAAAGGTGATCCGGGCAGTCCCGGTGCGAACGGCAAAGATGCTGCAATCCACAGCCTGACTGCACCATCTGATACATCTTATATGTGGCTTGACATCAGTCTGGATCCACCGCTTCTGAAGCGTTACAATCCGGAAACATCTGTCTGGGTGATTGTCAATGACACCGCTGAAATTGTCTACAACCTGGAACAGAATCTGCTTGCAACAATTCAGGTCACAGAACAGAACATACAGTCCATTGTGTCTGAAAGCTACTATCTGAAGGAAGACACGGAAGCACTGATTTCTGCTGTCAGCACTGAAATTGAGCAGACAAAGAACAGCGTGGAAATCCAGTTCAATCAATTCAGCGCAGACATTGAAGCTGTCGCAGCAGGTGTTGATGCTGAATTTGAAGAACAGCGGAAATACATCCGTTTTGAAGATGGAAACATCATTCAAGGTGCAGAAGGAAGCCCATTCCAAAAGGTGCAGACCGCAACCAAGGAATCTTATTTTGATTCAGGCAAGGAAGTTGCATACTTCAGCAATCAGATGCTTCATGTGACGGATGGTGAGTTTACACACAGTTTGCGAACCGGAAAATTTGGCTTTGTACCAAGAGCAAACGGAAATGTTTCCTTCAAGAAAGTGGTGAATTGACATGGCAACATCAGGAACCATTCAACAGGCAATTACCACAGGATACCGGATCCAGATCGCGTGGACTGTGGATTCACAGTCCGTTGCAAATAACACATCCACAGTCACTGCAAAGGTGCAGCTTGTGTCAACCGGATCTTCCTACACCATTGTTTCCAGTGCAAGCAAATCCGGAAGCCTGACCATCAATGGGACAAAGTACACCTTTACATTCAGCGCAGCCCTGTCCGGAAGCCAGACCAAGACCATTTTCACCAAGACAGTCAATGTGGCACACAATGCAGATGGCACAAAGACCTGTGCATTTTCCGCAACCTGCGGAATCAATGTCACCCTTTCCGGAACCTATTATGGCAATGTCACAGCTTCTGGAAACGGAACATTCAACACAATTGCAAGGGCATCCACTATCAGCAGTGTGACTGCATCCGTGGCTGTCAATGGCACCAATGCCGTGACAGTGGCAATCACAAGGGCTTCCAGCAGCTTCACGCATACTGTGGTGTTTACCTTTGGAAGCTATTTGCAAACTGTCAATAATGTTGGAACTTCCACATCCTATGCCATCCCAACAAGCTGGCTGAATGCTATTCCGAACGGCACAAGCGGAACAGGAAAGGTCACTGTGACCACCTACTCTGGAAACACAAAGGTTGGATCCGCAGTGTCCAAGAACTTCACACTGACGGTTCCTGCCACGGTGGTTCCCACCATCAGCGGTGTGACCCTTTCGGAAGGTGTGTCTGGTCTAGCTGCCCAGTTCGGTGGCTATGTTCAGGCCAAATCCAAGCTTTCTGTCAAGATCACGGCAGCAGGTACATTGTCTTCCACCATCAAAACATACAAGACTGTTGTTCAGGGTGTGACCTTCACAGGGGCATCCATCACATCCGGAATCTTGATGCACAGTGGCACTTCCACGGTCACCATAACTGTCACTGACAGCCGTGGACGGACTGCCAGCACAACCAGAAGCATCACGGTCATTCCGTATGCTGCACCAAAAATCATAAGTTTCCAGGGCTTCAGAAGCCTTGCAAACGGCACTGAAAACTATGAAGGAACCTATGTCAATTCCGCTGTGAACTTCAGCATTTCGCCTGTTTCCAATAAGAACACAGCATCCTATACACTGGAATACAAGCTTCAGACAGCCACAACCTGGACTGCCTTGACAAGTGGTTCCGTTTATGCATTGAACAGCAACATCATCAGTGCATCCGGTGCATTCTCTGTTGACAGAAGCTATGACATCCGGTTGACGGTCAAGGACTTCTTCACCACAGTCACAAGCATCTTTGAGATTCCAACGGCCTTCACGCTTCTGGACTTCAATGCATCCGGAAAGGGCATGGCATTTGGCAAAGTTTCCGAAAAGGATGGCATTGAAATTGCCATGGATGTTGAATTCATGGGCAAGCTGACAGGCACTATTTTTGATGCGCTGCTGCCTGTTGGAAGTATTATCATGAGATATGACCACACCAATCCCGGCACACTGTATCCTGGCACAACCTGGGTGCGTGTGTACGGTGCTTTCCCATGGTTCACAGATGCAGCTGGTCAGATTGGCACAACAGGCGGTGAACGGAATGTGACCTTGACAGTGGATCAGATTCCATCACATTCACACGGTTCTGTCTATTCACAGCATGCATCAGGCACAAAATCACAGGCATGGTATACCGCAGCAGGAACTTCACTGGCCTATGGTGCAGTTGTAACAGGTGGGGGACTGGCACACAACAACATGCCCCCCTATATCCAAATTTCCGCATGGAGAAGAACAGCATAAAAATAAGCAAGGGAGAAATTGCGAATGATTGAAGCAATTATCACAGGTGCTGT
>UZAT01233451.1_pt1 | contig 24084 bp, 41 predicted proteins | sample 2160861 | NCBI WGS metagenome assembly UZAT01 (sample SAMEA5138306, study PRJEB28736) | viral metagenome | reverse complement strand
CACCAGCACCCTTGACATAGCCGCCGGCGGCCTGGGTCTTACCGTCGTTCAGGGTAACAGCGGTATAGAAACGGGTCTGGGGAACCTTGACAATGGGCATCTCGTCAAAGGAGCCGAAGTTGCGGTTGGGGTTCTCGGAAGGAACCAGAGTGCGCTGGAAGTGGTCGGTATCGTCCTTGACGTTGCCGTAAACGGTGGGAGTCATGAACAGGACGCAGTTGGCCAGGGTGACTTCCTTCTCCTCCAGGGCAACCTCAGCAGCGGAGATGGCAGGAACAGTGGTCTTGTTGGTCAGGTCAGCGGCAACGGTAGTACCGGCACCGGAGGCGTACTTGGCGAAGCGAACAGCGTCGATTTCGGGAGTAACCTTGACACGGACGAACTCGGAGGCCAGGGAGCCAAAGGCCATGCCCATGGTTTCAGCATCGTCCATAGCGTCGATCTGGAAGGTACGGCCACGGTCATACTTCAGAGTGTAGGGCTTCCATGTCAGGGTCAGATCGCCGGACACAAAGCCATCGGCACGGGAGTAATCACCCAGACCGCTCATGGTTGTCTCAGCAATCAGCACGGTCTTGGCATCGGCGGTTTCACGAATGAGAGCGCTGGCAGTGTCCAGCACGGCAGAGCAGGATGCGAAAGCATAGACCTGATCCAGCAGGGGGATATACTTGGAAATGGTAGTAATAGCGTTAGCCATAGTTTATTTCTCCTTTTTTACTTAATGGGGGGCAATCCCATGATTGCACGAATCTTGTTCGTCTCTGCGGTATTGTCACCGCCGCCTCCGTGCTGCAGGCCACTAGCGCCTCTCTGTCCGGCAGGGTTTTCCACCTTGAAAAGATACGGCTTTGCGGTCTTGACGGCCTCAAGCTGCTCAGACAGGCCCACAGCGCCCTTGTCTGTGATGGTCACAGCGCCCATGTCGATATGGGGCAGAATATCAGCAGGATCATTGGCACCGGCCTTGGTGATCTCAGCCATAACAGCAGCGGTCTTCAGCTTGGACTCATATTCGCTCTTGAGATTGTCCAGGTTGGTTTGGTTGGTGGTTTTGAGGGTTTCCAGCTCCTGCTTGAGGGCCGCATTGTCACCGGCATTCTGGATAGCAGTTTCCAGCTTTGCGGATGTGTCGGTCAGCAGGGTCTGGGTGTTATTGAGCTGGGTTTCCAGAGCGTCGTACTTGCTCTTGCTCACATAATCGCCCTTGGAGAGGTCGGCAAGCTTGATATCCTTGTCCTTCAGCTCCTCAGCAACAGCGGAATAGGTTTCCTCGCTCAAATTCTCTTTCAGCACTTCAATGTTCATAAAAAATCCTCCATGTTTTTATATCCGGTGGCTCCGGTAGGTTGGTAGTTTATATGCCATTCCGGGCAAATATCCGTTCTTTATAGGCCTTTACGGTGGGCAAATATATCAAAAAGGCTTACTTGGCCTCTTCGATAGCTTTCAGCAGGTCATCATACCCACGCAGGATCTCAACCTTGTTGTTGAACTTCTGGGTGATGTAATCCTGGATTCTGAGTACCTGGCTCTGGATAGTCACAAGCTGCTCCAGGGGAGCCTTGGCGTTGTAGCGTGCCACAAGATCCTGCTTGTACTGCTCCGCCACGGCCATATCTGCGTCCATTCTTGCGATCAGTTCCTCATAACGGGCCTTTGCCAACATAAGTTCTTCCATGTTAATATTCCTCCTGTATCATTTCTCTTTCTGTTTGCCGTCTTAGGTTGTTATCTTTGCAGAATTTCTCAATCTGCTTTTGCTGTTCGGTCAGCTTCTTGCGGTATTCTTTGGCTTTCTCCACATCTCCAGAGGCCTTTGCAACCGTTAGGCGCTTCTTTGTGGCACGGATACCACGTTCCATAGCTCTCTGCTTCTGTGTTGCCTCGTATACCTTTTTGTTTTCCTTGGGGTCTACCTTATGGGGGTTGGGAACGCTTATACCGGGAAAGAAAGGAAACATCCTGTGCCGGCAGTTCACACCGCCCAAGCCCTGTATATCGTCCGGATAGCCCGTTTTCTCCTTGAGGTTCGGGTATTTGTCGCTGCCGTCCAGCCTGTACACCTTGCCCTGCCAGCCGGCATGGTTGGCTATGGGGTCTTTGGCCACTCTGGCTCCGAGGTGGGCCGATACTTCCACATATTCAGCGCCGATTTCCCTTGTGGATTGCTCTGCGCCTTTATTAGCCAACTGGTGAACCGCTGTAATGGTATCTCTACGGACAGCGCCCTCTATGGAGTATTTAACGATCTTATTTCCTCTCCGGTATGTTGCACCGGTGATCCCTTGGTCTGCCATATCCCTCAAGGCCCCACGGATTGACGTGTTGTAATCATAGATTCCGCTGGCAGTTTCTATATAGGCACGGTTGATAACGTCCATATAGGCCTGTTTTGCGCTCTCTAGGGCCTTTGTTTGGATAAGCTTGTATGTTTTCCCTAGCTGCTTATAGCTAAGCTCTATGGTGGCCCTGAGGGCCGCAGACTGCATAAGCTTTTGAGGGTCAACAAAAATAAAGCCGTTGGTATATGCCTCAGTGAGCAGATCCATGTCAATGTTGCCCAAGCTGGCATCATTCAACATTTGGGCGATTTCCTTTTCGCTCCTCTTGCTCATGCTGGCTATTACCTTAACAGCTTCATTTGTCAGCGCCCCCAGCTCGTCCAGCTTCTTTAGCTGCCACTCAAGGGAACCGCCCACCTTGTCATATACATCAAACCGCTTTGCGATCTTTTCCAAAAGATCCATTTCGATCTGGTTGTATATGGCAATGATGGGCTGGGTTAGCTGGGTCAATTCATAGTCGGAAAGCATTTATTACACCTCCGGCTCTGGTTCTTCCTGCACCGGGATTGCTTGCATTTCTGCAACGATTTCTTGGAGCATCTTCAGCTCATATTCCATAGCTTGCTCATCTGTCAGCTTGTACACCTGGCGGAAATACTCAGCCTTGGAAATAAGGCCGCTCTGCAGCTCAAGCATGGCCTGCCGTCTTAGCTCTGCGGTATCCTCAATGATAGAATCATCAAAGTCCACGGAAATGTCAGCATCCAGCCGGATTGCAGCATCACCGGCGAATGTAGCTTCCACGTAAAGCAGGCCCTTCACCATGTCGATAATGGTATCTCTCAACAGGGTTTCGTGCTTCTTCAGTGTGCGGAACAATTCGCTGTTCTGGGAAATGATCTGGGTGGCGGTGGACACGTTGCCCTCGTCCCACTTAAAGCCATTGGAGCCAAAGCCAACAGCCTGGGAGAGGATGTTGAGCTGTGTCTGCAAGGCCGCAGCATGATCTCCCACTCTCAGGGCCATTTCCACAGGCTGAATGGGAGGTACGCCGTCATCCTGTTCCGGGATACGGTAGAAAACCTCATCGTTGGGGTCAAATACCTCTACGGTTTCAACCTCTTCCCCATTTTTGACATAGTTGATATTTGCCACGCCATCGGTAACAAAGATCCTCTTCTTGCCCAGCAGGAACTCCTTATAGAACGAATCATAGATAACGTCGCAGGAGGCGAAAATATCCAGCGCTCCGCTATATACGGATGTTCCCCACGGGGAATTGAAAGCCTCTCTATTGGCAACGTTGGGCCGGATCATCTGGAAGAGAGGCGTTTTGCTGCCTGTTTCCCACTTGGGGATGATCCCATGCTCAGCATAGAAAGCCTCGTCCACTTCCTGCAAGCTGCCGCTCACGCCATTGGTTGTATCTCTACTCTTGAGCAGAGTGTTATCAACCGTGTACAGGCCCGTTACATCGTCCCTTAGGTGTGTTTCCAGGTAGACGTATGTTTTGCCGTCTATGACCTTTTGCGAGGAGAACGCCGCCTCTATAAGTCTGCCAGAGTCATATGTGATAGGATACATATACTCCTGGGTTATGTACTTTTGGTTGGTCTTCTCTCCGTCCCAATACTGGATAAGAAAACCACCTCCCATAGCAAAGGCTGTTTCAAGGAGGTTATTACCCCGTACCCTGAAATTCACTTGCTGCAGTAGGTGGTTCAATATTGCTTGTGTGTATTCATCGGAGACATTTATCTCCACTTTCTCATTTAGCAAGAGGTCTGCCCATCTCTGGCACACCTTGGAGGGGAGGTTAAGGGTCTTACGTTCCAGCTCCAGCTTTTTCTTACCGGAATACACCTTGTATTTGTGGAACTTATCAACGGCACCCTTGTACCACTGTCTCCATACCTCCAGCTTTTCGGTTATGTCATCCTCAATAACCGTCAAGCTCTTGCTTTTGAGGTACTGTATTACTTGCTGATCCACGGGATCACCCCTTTTTTACTTCAATCCAAGCAGCTTCTTCCAGGTGTTCGGGCCGGCAATACCATCCGCAGCAAGCCCAACCTTTCGCTGATACTCGATCACGCCAGCCTTGGTTTCTGCACCAAAGTCAGCATCTGCGCCATACTTGGGCAGTTTGATGCCGTTGGCCATGAGGAGCTGCTGAAGTACCTTGACCTGCGCACCCTTTGCGCCCTGGCTCAGCTCCGTAAGGGTCAGTGCAAAGGTGATGACCACCAGCTTCTCTTCCTTCTGCTTCACATCGAACCATTCCGCAATGGTCTTGGCCTCGGCCACGGCCAGCTTCTTGAGGTTAGCCTCCACCAGCAGCCACTTAGCGGTGGCAGTGTTGGTATGGAAACCATGCTCGATGATCACGCCGGGAGTGTGGACGGTATGTGCGCCACGGAGAACGCCGTAGTAATCGTCCTTATAGCCGTTGCCGTCACGGTCAGAGCTGGATTTGGTAGTCCAGGTCTGATAAGGCAGGCCCATGACCTCACCCACGGTCTTGGCGATCTTGGCGGCAAAGGCCTTGCTCTGCTCGTCCATCTCACCGCAGTTATCGTCCACCTGGTACATGGCAACCACATACTTGGTGGATTCAGCACTTGCGGCATTGGAATGCAGAGAAATGAACAGGTCTGCGTCCTTGGATGCTTTGCCTCTGGCCTCCAGTGCCAGATCCTTGTTCTTATCCGCTCTGGTGGTCTTGACCTGGATGCCGTACTTCTCCAGCTCCGCTTTAAGCAGGAGGTGCAGTTTCCAGTTCATGTCGGATTCATAGTATTCCGGCACAACCGGGCTGCGGTTGTACTTGCCATAATGACCTGCGTCCAGACAGACGATAGGCTGTTTATGGCCTGTTTTTACATTTTTCATAAGAATCGCTCCTTTCGTAAATCATTCGGATGTTTGCTCCACAATCTTCCGAATCAGCGCAGCCACATCCTTGTAGGGTTTCTCAGCCAGCGCCTCCAGAATGATTGTCACTTCACGCTTTTCCAGTTTGATGTCCATGTGCTTTCTCCCTCAAATACAGAATTGCGATTACACTTGCCGTGACCAGTTCCGCAAGAAGCGCACCAACCGCCACGCCGATGAGGAACGTCTCCCGGATGGATTGCCGGTATTCCTCAGCGTGTTCCTGATCCGGATACACCACGCTGACGGTGATAGGGCTTTTCTGCGGTGCTGGCTCTGCCGACAGCTTCCCGTACGGCTCTTTCTGTTCCTGCGGTGCTTCCATGAGAAACGCTTCCATTTCTCCGTCTTTCCCGGCTTGGGGGATGGGCGATCCGATGTCCCCACCGAAGAACGCCCACCCCTCTTTCTGCGTCCGTTCAAACGGCACGTTTTCGCCGCAGTAGCTGAAATACGCCGTCAGCGCAGACAGGAACAGGATTGCGAAAATAAAGTTTTTCATAGGTTATTCCCCCATAGCAGGGCACAGATTAGGTCACGCATAGGCTTTAGATGCAGTAGAAGCTAATAACATAAGCAGTGCCAGACTTGTTAAAAGTGGCAGTTGTGACCGATCCAGAAGTTGTCACATAATACGGATTGTTGCTACTTTTCTGTGTGCGTGTCCAATATGGGATTGCTGTCCCATCGGCGTGATTTGCAATACGACTAGCTGACGTACCATCAAAAAGTGCGTATGCCGCACCCTCGTCTTCGTATCCAGATAGCGAATAGCCTAGCTCTGTCGCAGCTGGGCAGAAGCCAACTCTATCTAAATCATTCCACTTTCCTGAATGTTTGTTGTTCTGTTTCTTTTTTACAGTTTTCAAAACTGCGACTAATTCCGAAGGCAGGTGTTCTGTTTTTTTGGCATATGTATCTGGGGTAGAACCATTATATCCAACATAAGTGTTGCTCCACCAAGTTAGCTGATTGTAATTGCCAGGAACAATCATCATGGTAATACCCGCTTTGCCACTACCATCTGCCAAATCGTCATGGTTAAAACCAACAATTTTTGCGGTGTAAGTGACACCATTGTTTTCAAAGGTTTTTTCGTCACCAATGCTAAACTTTGCGGCGGCGTTTCCTCCCTCTGCAATTTGGGCGATTTTTGCCCACGGACTTGCACTAAAGGACAAATCCTCCTCCCACGATGCAGTATAAGTAGCGTCCCCCGTTACCTTAACGGGTGTCGGTGTCCAACTACTTAGTGTATAACCCTCTTTCACAGGCGCATAACTCGGAACAGTGCCATAAGCCCATTGCTTCTGACCCGGCAGTTCTGTCACGCCATCTTCGTCCAGCCATGTGATGGTGTAATGCCGCACAGTTGCCGTAAAGATGGCATACACCGTCTTATCCTCGGTGATGTTTTTCAGGATATTGGCATCTGCCGCACCGCCATCCGTTGCGCCCCAGCCGTAGAACGTGTAATTATACTGCGCTGTGCTTTCCTTTGTGGGCGTTTTCCACAGCCCCTTTGCAACAACATCCACGCAATCGTCACCATAGGCAACAGGCTTTTTGTATTCTTCACCTGTGGATTCGTTTCGGAAGGTCACATACCGAACATCGGCAGACGAACCACCCCCCGTGGTGATGCCTTCGATGGCGGCAGGAAACTGGTTCGGCTTCAAGGTGTCAGTGCTTCCGGTCTTACTGCGGATCGCATCCGCAATGTCTTGGAAAAGTTCACCCAATACATTTGCCATCAGTAGTCACCCCCAAGTGCTTCGCTCAGGTAAGCATCGATCAGGTCATTGATATGGGCATCCGTGGGGATCGCACCCATAAGCTGCCCCAAGAGCTGTTCGGCTTCTGCCATAGCATCGCCAACCGCACCGGCATCCGCAGCTCGTCCAGCCTTGGAAAGCGTGGTGTCCAGTGCAGGAATCTGCTCCGCAACATTTCCAATGGAGTCGGAAAACGCCTCTGTCAATTCGGTAAGCCTCTGCGCCACCGCTTTGTTCTGGATGGGGTTCGTGGATGTGGTGCTCAGTGCGCTGTCCACGGTAATGGATGCGCCACCCTTAAAATCACTCAGGCGAGTGCCATCCGGCATTTCCACATCTTCGGCATCCATCAAAGCATAGCCGCCTGCGCCTTTCGGCTTGAATTTGTCTGTAATCGGAATAGACATTGTTGCACCTCCTTAACTAACTGCCACGGTCATGCTGCCCAGGGCCTTGTTGGTGGACAGCCACACATCATAGCTTTCCATATGCCCAGAAGCGTTGGTAAACTGGAAAGTGCTTGCCTTATAGAAGCCAGCCTGGAAGCCTGTCTCCGCATCCTTGAATGTGGGTGTGCCGTATCCACTGGAGGGCATCGCAAAAGCGTGTCTCTGGTTTGCTCCTGCGGTTGCGGTAAAGGTGATGGCCCGGCTACCTTGTAGCTTTCTGGTCAGCTTCAGAATGGCCGCAGAGTCAATGGCTGCTCCGTCTTCCAGAACGCCATAATACACGCCACGCAGGAACTTAATTGAAGCACTTGCGGTGTCCGTTTCGCCCTTCTGTCCGGTAACATTCAGCGTGTATGTCTTGTCGGTGGTAACCTTATCGGTATATGCCTTGGAACGAACATCCACTCCCAGTGCTTCGCCGTTCAACGTCTGGCTTTCGGGATCTTTGTTCAGCGTCCAGGTCACAGTGGGAGGATCGATCACCGTACCGATTTCATATGTTCCCGCTCCGGGGCAGGTGAACTTGGTAATGTCGATATTAACATAGAAAAGCTCTGCCTCTATATCAGCGAATCTCTGCTCAATGTAAGCGTTGGTGTCTGCGTTCTGCACAAAGGCCATGCCGGAGGTAACATCCAGAATAACCTTTACCACCACATTCTCAGCAAACAGGTTGTCAATGTCCCCGACGTTGTTTCCGTGTGCGTCAGCCAATGCAAACTCCTTGGAGGTTGTGTTTTCATCCTCTCCGGGGTAATACACTATCAGGCCGGTAATTGCCGAACAGTCCACAGGGGATCTAAACACAATCTCCGTACCATCTTGGATTTTGGTGTTTAAGTCTACTCTTATATTCGCCATTACTTCACCCCTTACTCAACCGTGGCCTCAACCAGTGTGGTAACCTGGTTCTTGAGCTTGTCCACGTCCTGCCGGTTAGCTATGATCTCATCCTGTATCTCGTTGAGATTCTTAGCTGTTATGACCGTTTCATCGTCTTTATAGATCACTTTCTGCAGAGCCATCTATACATCCCCTTTACACGTAATATATGGCCTTTAACTTATCGGGTACCCACTCAAACAGCATGAACCGCTTTTGTGCCTTGTAGCCCTCAGTTATTGTCCACTCATCATCTTTGTTTCCCGTACTCATTCTGCGCACCTGCACGCCATATTCATCCTTGCTGCTCTCGTTGTGGAGGTGTCCGGTGTGGATCTCCCGTACCTTGGCAGCAGCAAACAGCGCCGGGAACTCAATCGTAAACTTACCCCTTAATCCCTGGGGCGTGTCTGTCCTCTTGTCACCATGGGTAATACCAATAAAGCAGCCCTTCCACCAGATAGCTTTCCGGTCTGCCATGCTATCGTCCACTATCTCCTTGCCGTACCTCTCCAGCAGGATCTGCACGAACAACCAGCCCACGGTCTTGTCATGGTTGCCGGGGGAATATATGACTTTTACCTCATTGGCGTTCTGTATGGCCGTATCTATGATGTTGTAATAGAACACCTTGGCATCATACACAGCTTGCTTGAGGCCCACTTTCTCAATAAGCGTACCCTTGGAGGTTATGCCGTTTACGATACTGTCGTTGTGGAAAAGGTCCTGCCCAACGGGAATAACGATCTTGTCCCACTTTTTGCCCGTTATGATAGCCAGGATCTCCGACAGGGTACCCTTGTAATAATACAAATCAGCTATACCGAAGTGCATATCAAACAGAGGGATCTCCAGCATTCCTTCCGCTTGTTCGTGCTTTGTGGGGGAAATCTGTGCTACCGGTGTATTATCCCTCAGGGCCTCCAGAAGCTCCTCTATGCGGTTTTCTGTGTGTTGCTTTATCCACGCTTGGATTACCTCTCCTTTGGCGTTTACCTGCACCGTGGAGGCGTGAGGCGTGAACTTATAGGCAAGGTTTGCACTGTCTAGCAATTCCGTATCGGTTGCTACCTTGCGCTTCCAATCGTACATCTTGCGCTTGAATGACCGAAAGGACATATTGCCCACATACTCAATATGAGCGTCGTATATTTCCCTGTATTTCCTGCCCTGGTTGGCCAGCTCAACGCACCTTTTCTTTATGTCATATGGAATCATTGGCCTTTCCTCCGTAGGTCGATCATTGTACGCATAAACGGCTCAGAGCTGTATTCCTGTGCGTCCAGGCTGTCAATGTTGGTTGATCCATCGTCCAGTCTTACATCGTCCTTGTCTTCCTCCCACACGGCATCGTCAAAGGCCTGTATGGTTTCCTTACAATCCGATATAATAAAATACCGCATCTGGTTCATCATTTGACAATAGAACCGGATACGGTCAATTATTTCGCCTTTTCTTGCGTTTTTTACGGATAGCGCTATGCCATTATTGCGTAAAACTGTTTTGAATCCTCTTATCAGCACTTGCTCCGCAGAATCACAGTAAATTGTGGATAGCTGCGGATACTCTGCTATGCAATCCTGCACAAACTCCAGGAAAGCTTTCTCCAGCTCGTTTGGGGTTACGTCCTCTGTGATCCTCTTCTCCTTCAGGGTCACCAGCTCATTAAAGCCGGCGGTAAATCCTGTGAGGTTAAAGGCATGGGCTGATTTGTTGCCGCCAAAGTCAACGCCCATGGTAACAACGGATATCCTCTTTCTGAGAGGGTGTGTATATCTCCCTTGATTATCCCTTGCATACCATTCCTTTACCGGGATTATATTGTCCTTGGTAAAGGCCGTGTATATCTTGCCCTCAGCAGTTACCCATAAGCCCAATACATTACGGGCATAGAATACACCGGTAAACATTCTCTCATATCTTGCCCTTACCTCTGGGGAGAGGGTTAGATTGTCTTTCATGGTGAAATGCAGATATAAAAGCCTCTTATCCTTGGCTATATCCACATATTCCTTTTTGAACCAGTGGCTAGGGCCTTTGGGGTTGCAGTTATACCACAGCTTAGAACCGGCCACAGAGCATCTAGCCTCAGCCTGGGCCACGAATGATTGAGGCATCAAAGCCACCTCATCAAACAGCACACCGCCCAGCGTCATGCCCTGTATAAGATCCTGGGAGCTTTCGTCCTTACCACCGAACTGGTAAAAGTAATTTGTGTGCTTACCATCTGTTATTACTATGAGGTTTTCGGTTCTCTTTTCCTCATAGTCATAGCCCAGGGATATAAGCTGCTGCTTCAGTGTGTTTACCACGTTACGCCGCAGAGAGCCTACAGTCTTTCCACACAGCGCAAAGTCCACCTCGTCATAGCAGGTCATGGCCCAAATGACAAAAGCCGGTGCCATAGACACCGTCTTACCACTTCTTACTGATCCATCCGCTATGATACCGTCCCAATTATGATATGGGGAGGCATCACACCACCAGGTCATTATCTTCTTTTGCTTAACGGAGAACGGTTGCCACTTAAAGCTATTCTTCTTCTGGAGCTTCATTGGCCCATACCCCCTCCGCAGTATCATTCAAAGCATTAACAAAGCCACTGGATTGCTCCTGTGGGGCTTCTGGTGGTGCTGGGCTGTCCATTCCTATCAGCTCTATCAACTTGTTCATAGCCTTTATGTTGCCACTCAGGGCCATTGTAACAAGCTTCACAAGCAGCGCATCCGATATGGTGAGGTTAGCGCCCTTTGCATCAGCTAGGTTCTTGATCTTGTCTGCCCTACCCTCTCTCAGGGTCATTTTTACTATCTGTTCCAGCCTCTTTCGCATCTCGGCATTTATGCCTCTTACTTCGGCTGATTTCTTGTTGCCTTTTTTCTGTATTTCTCTCTGCTCACTCTCTGTAAGTTTGCCACTTCCAAAGGGCTTGAGGTTCTGTTCGTTTGCCACTTCTCACCACCTCCCTTTTAGTGGTTTGCCCTGCCAGAATTGCACTGGAGCTTTCATCCTAGATAAAAGAGCTGCTTCTTACGGGCTACAGCTTGTCAATGAAAGGAGGCAAAATGCCATGAGTCGTATTGGTGGGCCATCTAGGAATCGAACCCAGGACTAGGCGGTTATGAGCCGCCTGCTCTACCTATTGAGCTAATGGCCCGCCTGGAGCCGCTAGACGGAATCGAACCCCCGACCTGCTGATTACAAATCAGCTGCTCTACCTGCTGAGCTATAGCGGCATGAAAAAGGAGAGGGTGTTGTCCCTCTCCCGTTGATATGTGATTGTGTGCGATTTTGTTAATCGCCATACAGGCTATCGCTCTGGCCAAGCCAATCCTTGTATGTCTTATTGATGTTGACGGAGCTGCGCTTGCCCATCTTTGCGCCCTTCTCAAACACATAATGGAGGCCGTACTGGCTGGCGTTTTCCTTGAACCACTTGTGGTACACACCGACAAACACTTGTCGTTCTGCCTTTTCTCTTGCGGCAGCGGTCTTGAATGTTTTCTTGGAGGATATGTCCGCCCATTTCTTCCGCCATTCCGCTTTCAGCATGGGGTCAGCTTTGTTATAGGCTCGTCCAAACCCGGCGTAATCTGCCTTGCTTGTCCGGATCATGTGGTAAGTACCCTCTTTGGCTGTTGCAACAATGCTCTTGTTTCCCATAACGCTATGCATCTTCAAGTCCGCATCGGAAAACGTGCCGCCCCAATGCTTGTCCGGGTGGTTGTGCATAATTGTTGACTCTTTGTGCGCAAAGGCGTAACTGGTGTCTACAGAAGTCGAATGCCGATCACCTCTGCGAATCGAACCCATGGCTCTGCCTTTTTCGTCCATAACAGCAGAATACTCAACGTCGCTGTTACCAATAACCCGCCTGAAGTTATCCAGCGTGTTTCTCCGGCTGCCGCCGCTGATAAGCGGCCTCAGCTTATCCGATTCCTTACCGCTTGCTCCGCCCGGAGACGGTTGCCATCCATTTCTCTTTGACCAAGATCCTCTTCCACCCATGATTATTTCCCCTTTTGGTTCTGTATTTTGCAATGCGCTATCACGCAAAAATGGCAACAAAAAAGGAACGCTTATGCGTTCCTCTTTGTATATTCCTTGTAAGCTTTGTCCACATATTCCTTGTCGGCCATTGCGTCCGTGATGCTTTCTGTTTCATCCAGGAACACCATGTTATGCTCCTCAATCATCTTCCGCATCCTGGCTTCCGATTCCTCTGTGTAATAATCCACAAAGAAGTCATAAAAGGCCTGATCCTTTTCCAGGCGGCTGTCAATCTGAACAGCCCTCTTCATTACCATTCCCATGTTTTACCTCCGTTCTCATTCTTTGGGTTACCTTATTATCGTAATAATACACCATTGTTTCACCATAGTCAAATGGTATTTTTCCGCCGTAAACAAGGATTGCAGAGGGCTGGAGCCGCTTCATCAGCGCTTCCATTCCGTCACGCCATACCCTCATTGCGGTACCGTTTGTCTTTACGCCTATCGTAGAGATCGCCACAACTGATCCCTTTTCTATTCCGGCAAACGCAAACTCAAAGGTGTCATACTCTGCCCACGAAATTGTAGGTATAACAGTAACACCGTTGTCTTGCATGAATTGCCCGATCAGCCGGCTCCTGTACACGTTCCAGATCTTCATTGCCATGGGCATATCCAGGTACAGGGAGAAGTCCGGTGTTAAGAAGCAATCAAACTCTTTCACCTTTTCCAGGTATTTATGCGGTTCATTCCACAGCCGCTCAAACTGGTAATCATCAACAAAGCAGTGGATTCCGCTTGATTTTTCCTTGCTGGTAAGCATATAGTTAAAACCTATCAGGTCTTTTGGTATATGCTGCGTCGGCTCAAGCTTGGGCATATCGTAGAACCCGTCAACCCTGTTCAGGTCAAGCAAGTCCAGATTGTACTGCCTGTATGTTGCCTCTCTGTGTGATTCCTTTTCCGGCGGTTCCTCCTCCGGCTCGTCCGGCCCGTCCAGCTCCGGGATATCGAAACCGTAATCCTCCATATCAAAGTCAAGGATACTCTCGATCTCCATAGCCAGCATATCCGGGTCAAAGTCTGTGTTCATGGTCAGCTTATTGTGGGCCAGGATATAGGCCTTCTTCTGCTGCTCGTCCATGTGCGCCAACCGGATGCACGGAACCTCTGTCCACCCTAACTGCTTAACGGCCTTGAACCTGCCATGGCCCTCAATAATGACGTTGTTTTCGTCAATAGCTATCGGATCATTGAAACCGAAGTCCTCAATGCTCTGCTTGATCTGTTCTATCTGGCTTTGAGGGTGCAACTTTGCGTTGTTCTCATACCCTCGGATATCGGATAATTTTATGTTTTCTATCTGCATATTTTTCTCCTCTCCAACAACCCTTGCCCACCATTTTTATAACGGCTGTTATAACGGCTGTTGCCCCTTGTACCGGAATCCCGGCACACCACCCTAAAGAAGAAAGGAGGTATGGGCTTTGTGGCATAGCCCATTGTATTAAAAGCCGTTGCCGGCAGTTAACCGATTGTTTTTGGCACCTCCATGCCTTTTGTGCCTTTGGCACAATATCATTTTATCAAACCATCGTGGGAATTGTGGGAATTTTGGCCTCTTTCCCGTGTTCACTCAAATATTTTCTCATCTTTTTTGCTGGTGTGGAGCGGTCAACTCTATTTCCGGTCAACTCTTCCAGGTTCACGGCTATATCGTACCAATCCAGCAAGTCAATAAACCGCCACTCGATTATTAACTTGATCTCCTCATCCTCCACACTATCGATGAATTCCCGGATCACACGCTCTTTCCCTACCAGCACAGCACGCTGTTCTTCCAGATCCGCTTTCAGATCCTTCAGCTCTTCGTGTAGCGCTGCCCTGGCAACGGCCATCCTCGCAACCGGATCACCGGGCGTTGTCCCATGAGGCATACCGTCCATATTTACAGATCCAAGGCCGTTTTCTTTTTCCATCTCTGCAATATCCAGCTCCAGCGCCAGGATCTGTCTCTCTATTCTTGCGATACGGGCCACTATGTATTTATAGCCCGACAATTCTTTCTCTGTCATATATACCTCCTCCTTCCACATCTCACTCCATATCTCTCAGTATCTGCATGGTTCTAAAATCCAGATATCCTCCGAAATATTTTAATAAAACATCCCCAAAAACCGCTCTCTGGGATACCGCCCAAAACAGGGTCATGCTGGAATGTAACTTTAGCGCATCTATGCCGCCAAGAACCACAACGGGATCGTTGGTTCCCAGATCCAATAGGGCCTCCGATATTTCCTCCAACCGCTTGCCCAATACCGGGTGGGCCAAATATGCTTCAGCCTCACCCCGGCTTTGGATCTCAAAGTATTTGGATATATCGCTATACCCTAGCCCCTTGATCTGAGGGAAAACAAACCACATCCAATGGCTTTCCTTTTTGCCGTTTTGGATCTCTGCCAGTGCAGTTTCATAGTGTTGCGCTTGGGCATCTATAAAACGGTCTAGCGTCAACCTTCATTTCTCCTTTCTCCGCAGCTGCAGTAATCGTCAGCATTCATTGTAGGATCTGCGTGGCCAGGCAGATGGAATCTGGGATTGGTGCAATCTCCGAACCCCTCCTCAACATGCAGCCAGTGCTTACAGCCCTTACAGCGCACTTCCACGGCATCCACGGTGGGCATTTTCACCAGTACATTGACAACACCGCCAAAGCAAACCGATTCTCTCCATTTTGTGGCTTTGTCAACAATAGGGTCTTGCATTATATCGTCATGGCGTTCTTTGATTCTGTCCAAAAACGCATTGGCATCAATCATCCGAACCTTTTTGCGGTCATCCGCAATATAGTCATTTGCCATCTTCTTTCCTCAACTTTCTGCCGCAATTCGGACAATGTTCAAAGACCATCTGGAATCTCTTGCCGTATGCGGTAATGATGGTCACAGGCTTTTTGGTATACGCTCTGCCCTTACAGAAATCACAGGTCTTTTCATTTGCCATCTTCTGCCCTCACTTTCTTAAACCGCCCACAATAGCACTCGCCCGGTTCTGTCTGCTCCCGGAAATCCTTGCACATACACTTGGTGTCCGGGGTCTGCCAGATGGCGCATGGGCAATAGCCATTGTTCGCTTCGACATTCGCCCTAATGCCGGGGTTTACCTCGATGATTTTAAGCATCACGCATCCCCCCAATCCAAAGCCTGTCCGCAGATGGGGCAGTAATTAGGGTCTTGCACATCCGGGAAATCCCACAGCCCCATCATGTCATATCGGCAAGCTGGGCAAAGGGCTTCATCCTCGGCTATAATGACTTTCTGTGGAATCTGCTTTTGAAGCGCATCCAAGATTGCCTTCTTGTTCAGCACCGTAACATCGGACACACCGGCGACCATTGCAGCACAGGCGATTTCCGAAGCCACCGCAGTTTCGTAATTGTCAATCATCTGCACGATAATCTTATCCGTCACACGCATTTGCAGACCGTTAAAATCAAATTTCTGATTCTCCGGGAACTTGAACCGGCTGCCCCATTCGAGTGGTTTGTTGAACTCCATCACGCATCCCCCTCTGCCGGTTGTTTGAGCCACATCATCAATGTGTCATACAGAGTCGCACCCAATACACTTAATTGTGTCGCAGTTGGTGTGTGACCTTGTTCAATCATTTTATGGCTTTCTATGTTTACGATCTTGTTGGCTATGAACTTCGCCAACTCCACGTCCGTCATAGCACGGATTTTCTGCGCATTTGTCATTCTGCTACCACCTTTCTAGACGGAGTAAGCAACGCTTTTTCAACGCTCCATCCGTTTTTTAACCTTGCGTACAAACACGAATACTCAAGACCGTATTTGTCAGCAAACTCTCTAACGGTTCCGGATTCTCCGTCAAACACTATAGTTTTGCTTGTTCGCTTATTGTTGCTTTGCTCGTATGTAGTTGCCCATCGGCAGTTTTCTGGGCAGTAATTTCCGTCCGGATCTTTTCTGTCAATTGACAAATCGTCACGATATCCGTTGGCAACAGCCCAATCCCTAAAGGATTCATACTTTCGCCATTCTTCGCAAACCTCGATGCCCCTACCGCCGTATTTCTCCCACTCATATCTTTTGCGATCATTGCAACACCGCTGGATAATACCTGCCCAAATACGATACAGGCGTGTCTTCGTTTCTCCGTGAGTTGTGGCTCGTGCAATAGCATCTTCCATCGACAGACAACCACAGCTTTTGCTGTTTCCTGATGTAAGCGATGTCCTTCGCAGCACTCGCTCAGTTCCGCAATCACAACGGCACTTATACTGGATCTCGCCGTTCTTGCCTCTGCTTGTGCATTCCAAAACAACCCATCTTCCAAAACGAGTTCCGGTCAAATCAGGAACATTTTTACTCATGTCTCATTCTCCTTTCGGAGGCGTGGGAAGTGGCATCCAGCCAACAATTTGAATTTTGAAATCCGTAATTGCTGACCGCCAACACTTGCCGTCATAATATCCCGTGGAATAAAAGTAACTTCCACCGACCTTGTAAATGACCCATTGATTTTCTGTGTTATCTTTCGGTGTTTCACTTGCAGGAATCCACTTCTGGGCATCCTGTTTGCCCTGCTCATAGCCTTTCTTATAGGCTAGTTCGTGGGAAGTGTGTTCATCCATCAGCAATATTCCTCCTCATCTTTACGGCCCTGGATAATATCAAGGATCTTCGTGAACGCTTTGTATGCTTCTTCTTCTATCTCACAGGTGTTAAAGCGGTTTTTGCAGGCATAGCATTCTCTGCGCCGCCATGTAGTTTCCGCTCTCGGTCTGGAATCAACCACAATCACCTGGTCACTCTTACATCGTGGGCAAATCACAGAAATTCCTCGCTTTCTTCGTTCCCTTGTTGATTCTTTCGGTACAACCATTACCGGGTGGACAGGGGCGCTTTTTGTCCATCATGAAAATGTAATCGCAGGTATACAGGGTTCCGGTCTTCGTATAAAAAATACAATTCCGGCAATACTTATCAGTTTTCATATCCATTGCTTAATACACCTCTGAATCGTTGCAGTGGCAACTTCGTATTTTCTTGCCAGTTCCTTTATGCTCATCCCTTTAATGTAATCAGCACAAACGGCCCTCTCTGTTTCTATTGACAACTTTCTCCGGCTTTTCGGGGACGGCACAAACCGGCAATCTTCACGGCATTTATCGATTATGATCTGTCCGTTATCACCGCTCAGGGCCTGTCCCCAACCGCTCAAAAAGAACCTCTCCATGGCTATTTCTTTGTCGCATTTCCGGCCCTCTCTGGCTGATCGTCTGAGGGCAGCCTTGTAATCCGTCACCGCCGCCCTTACTATCTCTATCCTCAGCCGCTCATACCCTTCCATCTGCCACTCTGGGATTGCCATACTATACCTCCGTGATCTCCACTTCTGTTCTTGGGTCTTCTTTGTCGTAGTCCACTCTGGAGCCATCCATAGATACCACAACTCTGCTGTTATCATCGGCCAGCACCCGGTATTTCACCATCACATCCAGCAGCGCTTCTTGTAGGTTCACCAGATCCACGAGCCGGTGTGTCGGCATATAAAACACAGCCTTTACATTTACCGCCCTGTCTATGGTTGACACCTTCGGCATAAAGCGCCCTGCTGCCTTTTCGTATTCCTTGTACTTCTGCGACGGGATGATACACGGCCTGCCGTCCTTACGCCGCACAATCTGCTGGCTGTTCTTCTTGCTTATCGGTGGTAACGGGATTGTAAATTTAACCATGCTTTCCTCCTTATTCACCGAACAGCTCTCTTTCTCTGCGTTCCTCATAGAGGCTGTCCTCGTCTTCCTCATGCTCCCCCTCCTGTTGCCAAGAGGGGTAGCCGGTTCTCAAGCAACACTCAATCTCCGGGTGTTCCGGGAAGTTCCGCATATTCCGTACCTCCTATTCTGGGGAGGGTATCGATATTCAGCCCTCCCAGGTAATCATCATTCTTGTACCGTGCGGTACAATCCATAACGGCCCAATACCGTTGCGCTGTCTCGTGATCCCCCAGGCCCTTGCATACAAGCGCAAGCTCTGTTGCCTGGAAGTGGATCTTCCTCAGCTCCTCCACCATCTCTGCGACGGTGGGAGGGAACTTGGACACCATGCGGAAATGGTTGAACGCTTGCTCCATAATGGGGTACGGCACATCCGGAAAGCTCATCTGCCACATATTCACCGTGGCGTTGGCTGTTGCCTTGTCAATGTCACGGTACGCTGTGGGATAACTCAGTTTTATCAAGCTCAGCAGCTTAGCCGCCTCTTGGTTATTCATAACCATCACCTACCATGTCCAGGAATGGGTTGCTGTTATTAGGCTTGCTCTGGGGCCTCGCTCCGGTATCCTTCCTTGCCCACGTCCGGATCGTTGCCAGATGGTTCTTGTACTTCTTGCCGGTAGAGGCTATGTACTCGGAAAGCCGCTCAATTCGTTCCGTATAATCATGGGGAAATTCCTGCTGCAGCTTCTGGTAGTCCTCATCGGACAGAAGAACATTTTTGTACATACCGTACTTGTGACGGGTGGGCTTGGGAGTCGCAGCCTCCTCTATATCCTCCACTACCCTAGACTTACCTAGACTATCCTTACCTAACCTAACCTGTGGTTCCATGTTGGATACAGGTTGTATACATTCTGGATACACTGTGGAATCGGCCTCTGTATAGGCGTTATTTTCGTCCAGCATAAGCATGGATTTTTCCTCCAGGTACTTGGTTTCCTTGTACCTATCTTTCTGGATCAAGTTGTGGATTCTCCAATGTTTGATCACCACAACGCCACTCTCAAAGGTGAGAACAAAGCGCTTTGCAATAAGCAGCTTCATATCATCATCGGTTGCTCCGGATTGCCTCATAATGGATCTTGGAGCATTTACAAAGCCATCATCGTCTGCCAACACGCAGAGGAGCATATACAAGCTCCGGGTTGTAGCTGGCATATCCAGGAACGCATCCGATGTGACAATGGTTTTTGCGAACATTCTGCGCTCCGCTATGGGAACCACCTCCTCTCTAAAAATTCTATTTACCGGCCCGTAGAGCCAAAGCCACAAGCTCCCCGGTCAGTTTCCTCCAGGCTGTCAACCAGTTCCAGATTCGGAGTGATGATCTTCATCAAAACCAGTTGGGTGATCTTCTGTCCCTTCCTGATCCTGACGAACTTCCAACTGTGGTTGAATAACACGGATCTGATCACGCCGGTGTATCCGCTGTCGATGGTTCCACGGCTTGTGATGCCCTTCAGCATCATGCCACTTTTAGAAGTGAGCATTCCCACATAGCCAACCGGGATAGCGATGCGGCAACCGGTGCTGAATACCTTTCTGCTTTTTGGGAAGATCCATCCGCTTTTGGTGGCGCACAGATCCAGGCCTGCGTCATGGTCATGCGCTCTGATGGGCATCGACCCTTCGTCAAGTTTGATTTTCATTCATGTTTCCTCCTTCCGCTTCACCTGCCCACTGTTCAGCCATGGCTTTTGCGACCCCTTCAAAGGTCTTGCTCCGGGCTTTGGCTCGTTCATCGCTCTTGAACCCGTGAACCATGTTTACTCCGAAAGTTACAACTTTTCCACTCTTGCAAGTGTATTGGACAAGTTCGGGTTCTACTATGTTTGTGGGAACCAGGTTCGGCAGACCCTTCAACCAAAGGCAAGTGGTCTTCTTAGCGGCATGGCCGTATTCGTAGGGTTGAATGATCTGAGTAGGCTTCTGGGGCAGTCCGTACTTTTCAGCCAGGTCCGGGAAATGCTCCGGGATGTAATCTCCACTGATAATGCCCACCGGGTTTTCGATTGCGATTCGGTCACAGTCTGCATTGATGAATTGACAGAAGAATTCAATGGCTTCACGCTGCCTACCGTCCGCTCTCTTCTTCTCAAAATGTCTTGCCCCACTTACAGCCAGGTGCGTACAAGGCGGAAAGGCAATAATCATGTCCCATTTGCCATACACGAAATGTTCCTTTCCATCGCAAGTATTGAACTCGATGCCCTTGATTGTGGTGCTTCCGTCCCAAATCGGAATATTTGACGGATTCAGCAAAGGCAACACATCTTCCATGATGTGCCACTCAGGGTGACCGCCACTGCAAGGGATGATGTCACAAGAATATGCCTCATGGCCCAGCTTTCTCAGCTCAATGGTCACGGCCTGGGATTCTTCGCAAGCTACCAATATCTTCATATGATGCACCCCCATTAGAACGGCAGTTGTGCGTCCTCATCATCGATGGTTGCAAAGTCCTGTGCAGGGGCGCTTGTAGCATAGCCGCCGGTGTTGCTCTCGGATTTCTTGGAGTCACCGAAATACACATTGTCTGCGATAACCTCTGCGGTTCTCCGCTTGTTACCGTCCTTGTCCGTCCAGCTCCGGATCTGGAGTCTACCGGAAACAACAGCCATGCTGCCCTTGTTGAAATACTTGGACACGAACTCACCGGTAGAGCGCCACGCCACGCAGTCAATGAAATCGGTTTCCTTTTCGCCGCCGTCCTTACCGGAAAAATCACGGTCAACAGCCAGGGTAAAGCTTGCCACGGCAACGCCGCTGCCGGTTCTTCTCAGCTCCGGATCACGGGTCATGCGGCCCATAATGGTAATGTGGTTAAGCATTGATAACGCCCTCCTTCATTTCGGCCAGCTCACGGTCAAACATCCACTCAGGGATCTCTGCGTTGGTGGTCTTGCCGCCCTTATTGGGAACCGGGATATAGCCCCACTTCTTATTTGTGGTGGTTGCCGGGTCGATGGCGTTGGTTGCTCTGTTAATTCTTCTGTTTTTCTTCATGCTTTTTTCCTCCTTAATTACTTAATTCTTACAGGTAAAACCATTTTTACATCTTTTCCATTTGTCCGCAGGACAACAGGATCAAGAGGCGTTCTAAACTCAAGAACGACGGGTGTTTTATATGTGCCACCCGCAGATACCTTTGCGGCTTGCAATGCGCTCAACAGATAATCGCCGTTGAAACCAATTCTGAATTGTACATCACTTGCGGGAATAACCTTTTGCCAATCCAGGAATTCACCCCTTGGCTGCTTATACCCGAAGATGAAGCCATTGCACCTGATAATCACTTCATCCTCCACCAATTCAAATTCCACCGTAGCATAGTTAGGCAATTTGATATTGCTTTGCACATACACAAAGAAGTCTTCCTCGCTGTGTGCAACAGCGTGTTCGACAGACAGGCGGAAGCCGTCAACAGCAACCGCCACCACTTCATCAGCGTCTGCATGAAATTCAAGCCGTATGTACTGATAACAGGGATTTCTGTTGGCTTTGGAACAGAACGCTTTTGTTGCGGCAATCAGGCGGTTAAATGCGCCTGTTGTCATGCTTGCTTTTTTCATAAATCCTCCTCATTCGGCCAGCCGGTAAACGGCAAAGTGTGTGGTTTCGCCGTAGCGATTTTTTCCTGTCTTCATTTCCGAAACGATGGCGATACCTTCCGCACGAAGATCATTGATCCTGGATGCCAGACGCATAATGCCGTATTCGTTCACCGCTTCTAATGATGTGATAGAGCCATAGTCTTTCATGTGTCGAAGGATGCGATCACATTGTGTAATTGCCATAGTTTCACTCCTTCCGGTAAATTAGAGCCTCCTCACTCCAATTCTTGTACTTGCTTTTTAGGTACGCCCGGTAATACTCCCGATCCTCCGCCCGGTGCGTGGTTTGGTCATAGCGCCGGTGGCACGCAGGGCAGAGCGTGAGGCCGTTTTCCGGGATACCTAGGCCTCCCTGTGACCGGGCGATAAAGTGGGCATTTGACCATGCCAGCGGTGTGCTGCCGCTATTGTTCGGTGGGGCAGCAGCTCCGCACCGTACACAGCAAGGCCAGCCCTCAATGGAATCTCTCTCAGCTATTTGCTCCTTGGCTTTCCGGGAGAAATCCCTTGCTTTGGTGTCTTTACGCATTCCATCCCTCCATCATGGCCGATAGCTTTTCCTCGCTCAGTGTTTCGATGTCCAGGGCCTTACAATCTTGGATCAAGGAATCTATCAGCATACTCATTTGCCGTGTGTCATAGGTAGAAGATCCATAGTAAGCTCGGAGGTTCCTGTAGCCTTGTATCTTGGACGGCCCCATGTCCACACAGGGCCAGCCCAAACCTTGCTTCGTCCACACCTCTCTGAACTTGTCCACAGCCTCCTCCCGAATGGGGATAACCTCATAGTTGCCACCAATGCTCTGTATTGCGTTGGTGTAAACAAGTGTGGGAGGGATACGCATTGCGTCCGCCAGCTTGCCGATCAACACCCAGGCATAAGCATTTGCGTCCAGGCTGCGCTTTTTCCGGTGTTCCCTTATCGTCAGGTCATAAACCTTCGGTTTCATCTTTCGCACAACCGCCATTGCCTTGCCCAGATCCACACTCAGTGGCCTCAGCATGAGCCAGCCGGCCTCCAGCTTAGCTTCTGTGAACATTAACTCTTCTGCCATATAATCGCCTCACGCAGCCGTCCAGTGGCTCACATACACATCCCACAAACCATTCCCCTTTAGGTACTCAAGGAAAGATTCAATAATGGTGGTAATGTCGGGGGTTTCATCACGGCGGTATGTTTCCGTCCATACCTCGCTGCCGTTGGATACCAGGTAGGTAAACTGTCCTGCCTCCGGGATCAGCTCCAGATATGTGGGGTGCTGGGTGGAGTCAATGTATTTCCCTCTCTCGTATCCTTTGGAGAACTTGATATCTATGACCTCTCCGGCTTTCAGCACGTCCAGGCGGCCATAAAGCAGGATCTTCTCACCAGATACCGTCATTTCTTTTTTGGCCTTGTACTGGAACCAGCCGCCTTTGACGATACTGGCAACTTTGCAAGCTGCCTCATACCATTTGTGTTCGGTGTCTGCCTCTCCGGTTGCAATGGCGGTAACCAGATCCTCAAACTCAATGCCGTTCCTCATGGCCTCGGTCTGTTCGCCCGGTTCTCTGCGGAGGGCCTGTAGAAATTCCTGGTAGCTGTCCCTTTCGGTTGTAGCGTCCTCATAGGGGCTATCCTTCATGGCGTAAAGCCATGAGGACAGCAACGAATGGGTTAGCAGGTACATCAAATCCCCTCCTCGGTGGGAGCGGTGTACTGCTTGAGAACCTTGTCATAGAACAGGCCCAGCTCCTTAATCCGTGCATTCCAGACAAGGGCGGATTCTCTCTCGGAGGTCAGTGCGTGCTGGATGCCCTTGAACAGAGGCACGGCAGCGTTGGCGGATTCTGCGTCGGTAATGGTCAGAACCAGGGTGTTGACGGCCTCCATGGCCTTGTCGTAGATTTCCTTCTGTGCGTTCTGCTGGGCCATTTCCTCAGCGGATTTGGCGTTGTACTGCTCAAACAGCTTGGTAAGGAAATCGTTGGTGGAGCCGGGGCCAAGCGCCGGGATTCTCATAACACCGTTTACACCACGGGTTCCCTTGGCGAAATACTTCTCACAGTTGGAGAAACCGATGGTGCGGTCATTGCCGACCATTTCAACAAAGCCGCCCAGATCCTGGGTTTCCCACACGTTGTTCTTGGTCTGGCCCTCAACCTTGATTCTCAGCCGGGTCTGGTCACCGTCCTTATCCTCGATAGCGTGGAACACCATAACGATGTGCTTATGGAGGGTATAGAAGCAGTAATCCATAAGCCGGGTAAATTCCTTACCAACAAAACCATAGCCCTTGAGGGACAGGGAACCGTCACGCTGTCCGTACTTGGGGTCTTTCTTGATGGCCCACAGGGACAT
>UZAT01270725.1_pt1 | contig 24184 bp, 27 predicted proteins | sample 2160861 | NCBI WGS metagenome assembly UZAT01 (sample SAMEA5138306, study PRJEB28736) | viral metagenome | reverse complement strand
CGTAGAAAAAAGTCCCCACGAGCCCGAAAACGAGAGAGGGAGGTGAGCACGGTGGCAGGACCCCGTCAGCCTACTAAGCTGATAATCGCAAACGGTAAAAAACACTTGACAAAAAAGGAAATAGCGGACCGCCTCAGCACCGAGGTGGCACCGTGCACGGACGACCTGAGCGCTCCGAGCTATCTGACGGCGGCGGAGAAGAAACGCTTCGACCGGATCGCCACTCAGCTCGACAAGCTCGGCATCCTCGGAGAGACCGACACGGAAACGCTGGCGAGATATATCACCGCCCAGGGGCAATACGAGAGGGCGACCAAGGAACTGCGAGCGGTGGAGAATAAGCGACCCAAAGAAAAAGACTTTGACGACCCCGCGCAGTATATGGACACGCTCGGCGCGTGGATTGGTATGCAGACCGCCCTGGCAAAGCTCCAGGACAGATACTTCAAGCAAGCGCAGACCGCAGCCGCCGCTCTCGGCTTGACTATCTCCTCAAGGTGCAAGCTCGTAGCTCCTAAAGCTGAGGAAGCACCGAAGGAGAACAAGTTCGCCCGCTTTGGAGGGGAGGCGCGAAGAGCGTGACCCTCGATAGAGTCACCGCTTACGCTCAGCTGGTAACGGGTAGGGGATCCCCCGTCGTATGCGGTGAGCTTCACCGACTGGCGTGCAAGCGCCACCTTGATGACCTCAAGAAGCAACGCACCAACGCCTTCCCATACTACTGGGACGTAGAGGCGGCGAACCGAGTGCTCGAATATGCGGAGACCTTGACGATAGCAGAAGGCACCGAGCCGAAGCCCGTCAAGCTGATACCCGCCCAGGTCTTTGACATCGGCTGCACGTTCGGCTGGAAGAAGACCGTCAACGGTATGCGACGCTTCCGCCGCAGATACAAGTCGATGGCTCGCCAGAACGGTAAGACCTTCGAGAACGGTATCCTCGGTACTTACATCGCAGGCTTCTCGGGCTACCAGCACGGTAAGCTCTTCACGGTGGCGACCAAGAAGCGCCAGGCACGACTCGCCTGGGAGGAGATGTCAAAGTTCATCGGCATCGACCCCGACCTTAGCGAGCTCTTCAAGGTCAAAGATTACAAGTCTCTCATAGAGGCAAACGGTACCAACTGTACCATAGAGGCATTGTCGAAAGAGGCAGGACTGGACGATGGCTTCCGGTCGATCTTCTCCTCTATCGACGAGCTGCATCAACACAAAGACAACAAGATATACAAAGCAATATACAACGGTACCAGGTCGCTCCCCGAGACCCTGGTGTCGATGATAACCACCCGAGGCGACAAGCTGAACAGCTTCTGCAAGGAGATGGACGACTATGCCATCCAGGTGCTGAGAGGGCTGACCACCGCCGAGGACTTCTTCGTCGATATCTACTGCCTTGACGACGGCGACGATATATGGGACGAGGCTAACTGGATAAAGGCGAACCCCTTCCTCTGTCTCGATCCCGAGAAGCTCGCAACGCTTCGCCAGGACGCACAGACCGCCCGGGATATGGGTGGAATGGAGCTCCGGGACTTCTTGTGCAAGTGCCTCAATATGTGGGTCAAGAACACAGACGACCAGTTCGTCAACCCGGATGCGTGGGAAGCTTGCGGCTCCGAGCGGCGTCTCAGTGAGATAGCTGCGGAGTACAAGGACTGCTGGGTAGGGCTCGACCTCTCCAGCGGCGGCGACTTGACCACGCTTGCGCTTGAGTTCCCGATGGAGGGCTCACGTTACTACCTCCACAGCCACAGCTTTATGCCTCGTGGAAGGATAGAGGAGCACGTCGAGACGGATATAGCTCCCTATGATTTATGGGAGCAGCAGGGGTGCATCACCGTGACAGGTGGAAGCACCGACTACATGAACGACTACAAGTTCATCGTGAAGCAACTGAAAGACCTCCGGGACCGCTTCGGGCTCAACTTCCTGGGCATAGGCATCGACCCTCACAACGCTGCGGGAGTAATGCAAGACCTGGAGGAGTTCGGGTGCCCGGTGGTTCAAATAACCCAGAGCGCTCGAAGCTTGAACGATGCGACCGTAGCCGTCCAGCTCTTGACAAAGGGCGGACAGTTAGAGTACGACCGCCAGAACGAGCTCCTCACCTGGTCGGTAGTCAATGCCGCCTTGGTGCGGAATAGCTTCGACGAGATAAAAGTCGACAAAAAGCCCGGAGCCCGATACAAGAGGATCGACCCCGTGGATGCGGTCATAGACGCCCACGCGGTTATGATGCTGAGCACGGGAGGAGACGAGCCTATCGACGTAAATGAAGCGCTTAACGACTACCTTGCCTTGATGGGCTGGGCTGATACAGGAGGATGAAATGAATATAACGCAAAGAATGAAAGCCGCAGCGGCGGCTTTTAGAGGGAAGAGCGCCACGACTACAGACCTTAATAATCTGTATAAGTTCCTCGGCATCGACCCGAAGAGCGAGGGAGGTGCGACGAGTGAGGCGACCTACTTTGCCTGCCTAAAGGTGCTCTCGGAGAGCATCGGCAAGCTCCCCCTCAAAATACAGCAATACACCCCGGACAAAGGCATCCGCATCGCCAGGGAGCACCGCTACTATAGGATGCTGAACGAAAGACCTAACCGCTATATGACGGCGAGCGTCTTCTGGAGCACTATGGAGCTCTACCGAAACCACTACGGAAATGCCTACGCTTGGATAGACACGAGAGACCCGAGGAACCCTCAGCTCTGGCTTATGGACCCGGACAGCGTGGAGGTATGGTACGACAACGGTCGAAAGCTCAGCGACGTGCCCGACGTCTACTACAGATACACCACTCCCCAGGGTGTCGCCGTGCTCGGGTCGGAGGAAGTGCTCCACTTCAAGAGCCACTACACCGTCGACGGACTCGTAGGTATAAGCGTCCGCGACCACCTCGCCTCTACCATCCAGGGCAATATCAAAGCCCAGGACTTCATAAACAAAACCATCCGGAGCGGAATGACCGCCAAGAGCGTGCTCAACTACACCGGAAGCCTCAACGATAAGAGCGTCCAGACGCTTCTCGCAGAGGTGACCAAGTACGCCAAGGGCGAGATGCGAGACAAAGGCATCGAGAACATCATACCGATGCCCGTAGGCTTCTCGCTCTCTCCCCTCAATCTTAAGCTTGCGGACAGCCAGTTCCTTGAGCTTCGTCAATACAGCGCCCTGCAGATAGCCTCCGCTTTTGGAGTCAAGCCCTACCAGGTAGGCGACTACACAAAGAGCAGCTACGCAAGTGCAGAGGCTCAGCAGCTTAGCTTCCTCGTGGACACTTTGCTCTACATCATAAAGCAGGACGAGGAGGAGATAGCTTACAAGCTTCTCAATACCGAGGAGGAGACCAACGGCTACCACGCAAAGTTCAACACGGGCGTAATGCTCCGAGCTGACCAGAAGACCCAGATCGATACGCTGAGCACAGCGGTCAGCAACTTCCTTTTAACACCGAACGAAGCCAGAGAGCGCCTCGACCTTCCTGCTAAAGAGGGCGGCGACCAGCTCCTTGGCAACGGTGCAAGCATCCCGGTCCAGTACACCGGGGCGCAATATACAAACATCACGGCAAGAGAGGAGGAAAAGGAATGGCTGAAAAAGACACTCAAAGAACTGCTAACGGCTTCCCAGGGATGATAACAAAGGCGGCGCAGCTGGAGACTCAGGAAGTCACCGAGGCTGAGCTTCGTGCGATAAACAAGTACGCACTCACCCCCTTGACTGCCGAGGAAGTATTCACCTTTAAGGCAGTACTCTGCGATAACGAGATCGATAGAGACTCGGAAAAGTTTACGGTCAAAGCACTCGGAGAGATGAAGAAGCTCTTCTTGGGCAAGACGGTCATCAAAGACCACAGCTGGAAGGCTGACGGGCAGGTGGCTCGCATCTATGCGACGGAGCTGGTGACGAGCGAGACATCGGTCACCAAGTCCGGCGAACCCTACACCCAGCTCGTAGCGCACTGCTATATGGTCAAGACGGCAGGCAACGCAGACCTTATCGCAGAAATTAAGGGCGGCATCAAGAAGGAAGGCAGTGTAGGCTTCCGCACGTCGAGCGCTATCTGCTCGATATGTGGCACCGACAACGCTAAGAACTACTGCCGACACTACCCCGGCAAGAGCTACGAAAAGGAAGGCGGACCCCAGGTTTGTGTCTTCACGCTGGCAGGCGTGTCGGATGCCTACGAGTTCAGCCTCGTGGCAGTACCCGCACAGAAGGCGGCAGGAGTAAGTAAGAGCTACACGGGTGAGACCGTGGAAGCACCCGAGCAGGAGCCGGAGGAAGAAAACCCCGGCACTCAGAAGTCCGAAGAGGAAGAGACTCTTCTCCGGGCGAGACTTATATCGACCCAGGCAAAAATCAACAACACCAAAATTTAAGGAGGACAAACAATGAACAAGAGAATGAGAGAGCTCCAGGCTCAGATCATCGCAAAGACCGCCGAAGCTCAGGGCTTTATGAGCGGCGAGAACAAGGACATCGTCAAGGCAAACGCTCTTCTTGACGAAGTCGACGCACTCCAGAAGGAGTTCGACACCGAGGAGAGACTCCTCAAGGCTGGCAAGGCTGGCGTACCTGCTGAGGGCGAGGGCGCAGGCGAGCCTAAGAAGGATAGCATCAAGGCACTCGCAGACGCAGCTCGCTCGGGCTTCAAGTCTATGAACGAGGGCACCCCTGCTGACGGCGGCTACACCGTACCCGAGGACATCTCGACCAAAATCAACACCCTCAAGGAGAACCACTTCAACCTTGCTACCCTCATCGACTCCGAGACGGTAACAACGGACAAGGGCTCCAGAACCTTCAAGACCAGAGCGCAGCAGACTGGCTTCCAGGTCGTAGGCGAGGGCGGCAAGATAGGCAAGACCGCAGCGCCTAAGTTCACCCGCATCGACTACGCTATCAAGAAGTACGCAGGTTACCTCCCTGTAACCAACGAGCTCCTTGAGGACAGCGATGCAGCTATCGCTAACCTCATTATGGACTGGCTTGCAGGCGAGAGCGTAGCAACCGATAACGCTCAGATCCTTGCAAAGTTCCAGACCGCAACCAAGGTAGCCTTCGCTGGTATCGACGACATCAAGAAGGCAGTTATCAAGACTCTCTCCGCATTCAAGGGCTCCATCTCCATCATCACCAACGATGACGGCGTGCTCTACCTTGACACTCTCAAGGATGCGAACGAGCGCTACCTTCTCTCTCCCGACCCTGCTCATCCTATGCAGATGAGACTCGCAGTCGGCGCTACCTTCATCCCCGTGGTGCAGGTTCCCAACGAAGTAATGCCCACCGCTGATGGCGGCAAGGTTCCTTGCTTCGTAGGCGATCCCCGCGAGTTCCTTAAGAAGTTCGACCGCAAGAAGCTCACTATCGTGCAGTCCAACGAGGCAGCCGTTGCTGACTTCAACGCCTTCGAGCAGGATATGACCCTCTTCCGCGGCATCTTGCGCGAGGACTTCCAGGTCAAGGACAGCAAGGCTCTCGTATACGGTGAGCTTACCGTAGCGACCGCCTAATCTTAACGAGAGGAGGCGACCAGTATGGTAGGAATAGAGGATGTCAAGGCTTACCTTGGCATTGACTACGCGGATGAGCTGGTCAACATCAATGCCAACCGGGCGCTCCAGTCCGCTATCCGTAGGATGCACGGCGCAATCGGTTCCGATGTAGAGACCTACCTGCCCGGTGACCCTCGCATTGACGACCTGGTGCTGATATACGCCCGGGAGAGTTATGACGGTAGCAACTTGACCGAAAAAGAGCGCAGTGCTCTCAAGCAACTCCGTACCGACCTGGAGCCTCAGCTGAGGCTGGAGCTCCTGACGGCAAAGGCAGAAGCGGGGGTGGTGGGCTGATGGTTTACGACAAGCCGATAACTGTCCAAGTCCAGGACCCTGAGACAGAGGAATGGGCGGACAAGCTCCACCTTCACGCTTATGTCAATAAGACGAGCGGAGGGACGACTTTCAACGCAGGCGCGGACCAGTACCGGGCAAGCTTGACCTTCCAGGTGCGCTACTGTAAAGCCCTGGAGGAGATGGCGTTCAACCCTCAGCCGTTCCGCATTGTTTACCGTGGGCGTACCTTTAAGGTCACCGACTACGATGACTACATGGAGCGGCACGCTACCGTCAAGCTGGTGGGTGAGCTCTATGAGTAATAGACGCATCCACACCGGGGAGCTCGGCTCCGCCCTGGAGCAAGAGCTGGAGATATATGCCCAGGAAACCCAGGACGCCCTCGTACTGATTACAGAGGAAACGATGGGCAGCTTGGTCAGGGAAACCAAGGCGACAGCCCCAAAGGGTCGACGGAATGGACAGTTTAAGAAGAACATCACCGCCGACTACCAGGAGCTGCGCCGGGCGAAAACGCTCCGGGGGCGCACGGTAAGAGCGACCTGGTACGTAAAAGCTCCGGATCACCGCTTGACCCACCTCATCGTACACGGGCACGCCACCCGAGACGGTGGAAGAACGAGGGGTAACCCCTTCCTCCAGAACGCTCTGGACAAGTTACTCCCGGAATACGAGCGCCGAGTAGAGGAACTACTTAAAGGCGGGAAAGGCTGGCAGAGATGATAAACGCAATTTTGACCGAGGCAGGCATAAAGTACCGACGCTCTCGTTATCCTAAGCCCTTCCCGGACACCTATGCGGTGTACTTCGACGAGCGAGAAGCCGGGGGCGCTGACGGTATAAACTGCCTCATCACTCACCACATCACTATAGAAGTCTACGAGTCAATACCTGACGATGCGGCGGAGGCTGCTATTGAGGCAGCCCTCGACGCTCGCGGAATTGAGTGGACTTGTCAAGACCGATACTGGCTCCAGGGGGAGCAAAGGTACCAGGTCATCTACGAATTTACTTATATCGAAAAAAGGAGAATAACCAATGGCTAAAAGAGATAACAAGGTCATCACTCTCGGCTCGGGTAAGATTTACCTCGCCGTCGCAGCTGACACTATGCCCACGGTTGACACGCTCTGCACGGAGGAGAACCTTCTCGGCTATATCAAGGGCGGCGCGGCTCTTGAGTACACCCAGGAGACCTACGAGGAGAAAGACGACCTCGGCTACGTGACCAAGGTCATCACGACCTCGGAGGAAGCTCTTCTCAAGTGCGGACTCATCACCTGGAACGGCGAGACCCTCCAGAAGCTCATCGACCGCTGCACCGTTTCGTCGGCAGCTGGCAAGCGCACCGTCAAGATAGGCGGAGCAGGCAACGCACAGGGCAAGCACTACGCCATCTGCTTCCACCACGAGGACAAGGCGGACGGCGACCTTTGGATCCTTATCAAAGGACGCAACACCGCAGGCGCAACTCTGACCTTCGCAGCTGACGAAGGCACCGTGCTTGAGCCGGAGTTCAAGGCTCTGCCTCACGATGACAAGGGCACGCTCGTGGAACTCATCGAAGAGATCCCGACTACCTAAGACCGATAAGAATGAGCGGGGGCGGGCGTATCGTCTGCTCCCGCTACAATAAAAAAAGAGAGGTAAAAAGTAATGATAAAAAAGCTCGACCTTAATGCGCTGGAACAGCCAACGCTTGAGCTGACTTTGCTCGATAAGGACAAGACGACTTTTAGACTCGTTTGTCCCGACGTCAAGCTCGTGGAGAGATTTATGGCGGCATCTCGTGAACTGTCCGCAGTACAGACCTCCGGCGACGCTAAAGCTATCAAAAAGCTTTACGCTTTGACGGCTGAGGTTATCAGCTGCAACCTGGACGGCATCGACGTCACGGCGGAGGAGCTCCGTGATAAGTACGGCGTCAAGTTCGTCCACTTGATATTCATATTCAAGGACTACCTTGACTTCATCAAGGAAATTAACGAAGCAAAAAACTGACCATCCCATACTATCCCATACCGGATAGTGTGGGTGGGCACAAATATACCACAACATCCTGGTGGAAGCGTTTAGTCTCCGAGTACACGGGGCTGAACTTCCTGGAGATTGAAAAGCTCAATTATTTGACTTATCTCACCTGGCGCCGGGATGCGTTTATACACAAAATGAACCAGACAGAGAAGGGGCAGGAATACCTCGACAATGCCTGGAGAATGGAGCAGACCGAGCCGGACCGTGCGGCGCTCCGTAAGCAGATGAGGAAGGAGGAAACCGATGGCGAATAATAAAATTAAGGGCTTGACAGTCGAGATAGGCGGCGACACCACAAAACTGGGCAAAGCCCTGGAAGCGGTCGAAAAAAAGAGCAGCAACCTCTCCTCCGAGCTCGGAGATATAAATAGACTCTTGAAGTTTGACCCCGGCAACGCCGACCTCCTTGCCCAGAAGCAGAAGGTGCTGGCGGATGCGGTCGAAAATACAAAAGAAAAGCTCGACAAGCTGAAGAAGGCAGAAGCCCAGGTGCAGAAGCAGTTCGAACGTGGAGAGGTCTCCGAGGAGCAGGTGCGAGCCCTCCAGCGTGAGATCATAGCCACCGAGGGCAAGATGGAGGCTTATCAAAAGCAGATAAAGCAGACAGATAAGGCTCTCAAGGGAATGACTGACAGCACAGAAAAGGCAGGCGAGTCGGGCGAGAAGATGGGCTCCAAGCTGGCGAGCGCAGCCAAGGGCGGACTTGCGGCAGTAGCGGCAGGTGCGACTGCGGCACTCGGTGCCCTGGTCGGTTCGGCTGAGGCTACACGAGAATACCGTGGAGAGATGGGCAAGCTCGACGCTGCCTTCACTTCTTCCGGGCATAGCTCCGGGACCGCAACGGCTGCCTATAAGACCCTCCAGGGTGTCATAGGCGAGACCGACCAGTCGGTCGAAGCTGCTCAGCAGATAGCCCTCCTCGCAGACTCTGAGGAGGACGTCGCAAAGTGGGCAGGGCTTGCGAGCGGAGTCGTCGGCAAGTTCGGCGATGCGCTCCAGCCGGAGACGTTCTTCGAGGCAGCTAACGAGACTATGAAGCTCGGCGAGGCTACCGGAGCCTATACCCAGATGCTTGAGGGCGTGGGTATGAACGTCGACGAGTTCAATGCAGGGCTCGCCGCTTGTAGCACAGAAGCCGAGAAGCAGGCGTACTTGCTGGAAGTCACCGAGAAGGCTCTCGGGGCAGCTGGTGAAGCCTACGAAAAGAATAACGCCGAAGTGATAAGAGCTAACCAAGCCAACGAAGCCTGGACGGCAACGATGGCAGAAGCAGGGGCGGCAGTCGAGCCGATCCTGACGGACGTCAAGCTCTTAGGCGCTTCGCTTTTGTCGGACTTGATGCCCGGCATCGTCGGAGTGACCGACGCCTTCCGTGGACTCTTGAATGGTGACGAGGGTGCAGCGGGTGCGCTCGGTGAGGCTTTGTCGGGCTTACTTTCCCAGCTTTTGACCAAGGTCGTGGAGATGGTTCCTGCCTTGACGGAAGCGGCTATGTCCCTACTCACGACCTTAGTGACTACGCTCGTCTCCATGCTTCCTCAGCTGGTGCAGACAGGCGTCCAGGTCATTATGGCAATACTCCAGGGGCTGACTACAGCCATCCCTCAGATAGTGCAGGCGCTCGTCCAGATGATACCCCAGCTGGTGCAGGCTCTCGTCTCGGGCATCCCTCAACTCATCCAGGGTGCGGTGCAGCTCCTTCTGGCAATAGTCCAGGCTATTCCTCTTTTAATCCCCCCGCTGGCAGCGGCTATTCCGCAGATAGTCATGGCAATTATTAACGGACTTCTTGCGGCTTTGCCTCAGCTCATCCAGGGTGCGGTGCAGTTCCTTATGGCAATAGTCCAGGCTATTCCCGTGGTTATCAATGCGCTGGTGCCTCAAATTCCTATGATAGTGACCACTCTGGTGAACGGGCTTATCGAGAATATACCCATACTCCTGGACGGAGCTATCCAGCTCCTTCACGCTATCATCGACGCTATCCCCGTCATACTCGATGCGCTCATACCACAAATTCCGACTATTGTCAACACCATCGTCGACAAGCTTGCGGAGATGGCTCCGGTGCTCTTAGCGGCAGCGGTTGAGCTCCTCTGGGAGATCATCAAAGCCGTGCCTCAGATAGTCGTAGCCATAGGCAAGAACTTCCCCAAAATCCTCCAAGCCATTATGAGTATACTCGGCTCTTTGCCTTCGCTTATCTGGAAGATATTCACCCAGGTGCTCGGCAAGGTGGGCGAGTGGATAGGCAAGATGGTCTCCAAAGCAGGAGAGGCTGGGTCGAAGTTCGTCAATAAAGTGGTCGACTTCTTCAAGGGTCTGCCCGGAAAGATATGGACCTGGCTCAAGGATACCGTCTCCCGCGTGGCTTCGTGGGGCAAAGACTTGATAGCAAAGGGCAAGCAGGCGGCTAAGGATATGGTGGACGCCGTAGTCAAGAAGGTCAAGGAGCTCCCCGGGGATATGTTAAGCGCAGGGCGTGACCTGGTCGAGGGCTTGTGGAACGGCATTAAAAACGGCACTCAGTGGCTCAAGAACAAGATATCGGGCTGGGTCGGCAACGTCACCGACTTCTTGATGGACCTCTTCGGTATTCACTCTCCCTCCAAGGTGACCACCTGGATGGGCGAGATGATTGACGAAGGCTTCGCCGAAGGCATCGACGGCAATACTGCCGCACCGCTCAGAGCTCTCCGCAACTTGACCGACGAGATGCTCGGCGAGGCGGGAAGTATGGACGGCTTGACACTTGAGCGCAGCGTGAACCATACCAACGCACCCAACCCCGTCGCATCGCAGGCGGAGGGTATGCTCTCGAAGCTCGACAAGATATACCAGGCGATCCTCAAAGGTCAGGTAATAATGCTTGACGGCAAGACACTGATAGGCTCCACGGCTGACGGCTACGACAGCGAGCTCGGACAGCGCAGAGCTTTGATAGAAAGGGGTGCCTTGTAAATGGAAAAAAGAAAGATAATTATAGGCACTTATGATACGGCACTCACGGGGCTCTGGACTCTCAGAGAGTGGAGCTTGAGCCCCGCGCCGCTCTTAGAAGAATACGCGGAGGTGCCCGGGCACAGTACTCCGCTCGATCTCTCTACCGTATTGACAGACGGAGAGCCCTGCTACGGCAGCCGCACCTTCTCTGCGATACTTGAGAGCTCAGAGGGCACACGCTTAGAGCGTAAGGCTCGCATCGACCAGATGGTCAACTGGCTGGACGGCTGGAAGCAGAATATAGTCCTCCCCGATGACTCGCTCCACTATATCGTCGGGCGAGTACGTGTAGAGGAGCTATATAACGACCCCGCTCACGCCTCCGTACAAATTACGGCGACCTGCGAGCCCTGGAAGTATAACAACGCCGAGACCGTGGTAGGCTTGACCGCTACGGCAACGGAGCAGACCGCAAACCTCATAAATAGCGGCAGGCTTCCCGTGGCTCCTCTCATAACGGTGACAGGCGGCACGGTAAACCTCGCCTTCGGAGGAAGCTCCTGGGCGCTCGGTGCTGGTGTGTACGTTCTCCCGGACATATATCTCAGGGGAGGCTCGTACCCGCTTCGTTATAGCGGCACGGGCACGGTGCTCCTCACCTATAGAGAGGCGGTGCTGTAATGATACAACTCTACGCAGACGATAATCTCGTCTATGACTCTCGCCTTAAAGACTACGCCCTGCTCGGGCTTCAATCTAAGGGAGGACTGAACAAAGGGGGCACGGCTACGATACTGATGCCCCCGGGGCACCCCGCCTATAACTCTTTTACGAGCTACAGGACGGTGGTGACCATATACCGGGATGGAAAGCTTCGCTTCCGAGGCAGAGCTCTCTATCCTACTGATGACTTTATGCTTCGGAGGACGATCACCTGCGAGGGTGAGAGGTGCTTCCTCCGGGACGGAGTCCACCGCCCCTACGACTACCAGGATAGTCCCGCCAATATATTCACCTACGTGATAGGGCTCTATAATGCCCAGGTGGAAGCGTTCAAGCAGTTCGTGGTCGGCACTATAACCGTAACAGACCCCAACAACTATATAAGCTTGCAGAGCGAGGAAGCGGAGACCTTCGCCGATACGGTCGACAAGCTGGTGGAGAGGTGCGGCGGCTATATCGTTTTTACAACGAACGACGCAGGGCAGAGAGTCATCAACTGGTACGCAAGCGTGGACTACCGAAGCAGCCAGGTGATAGAGTTCGGGTCGAACCTCCTGGACTTCACGAGAACCACAGCCAACTCCGACCTCGCTACCGTCATCATCCCGTACGGAGCGAAGAACGAAGCGACAGGCACAAGACTCACCATTGAGTCGGTGAACGATGGGCTCGACTTTATCCAGGACTATGACGCGGTGGCACTCCGTGGAGTAATATCCAAGGCGGTGTACTGGGACGACGTAACGACACCCGAAGCTCTTCTGACTAAGGCTCAGCAGTACCTTGATATGAGTAAGAACCTCATCTCGTCGCTGGAGCTGACCGCCATCGACTTGTCGCATCTCGACAAAAATATCGACAGCTTCGAGCTGGGGGATAACATTATTGTCAGAAGCAAGCCCCACGGCGTGCACGACGAGCTCTACCAGCTCACAGAGCAAAGCGTCGACTATTTACACCCGCAGAACGATAGAGTCGTTCTGGGCAAAAATATCGCCTCTCTGACGGGTGCAGACGTGGCGGGCGATAAGAGAAGCACCTCGGCACTTCAAAGGGTCGAGCGTATTATCCGCTCAGACTATGCGATAAACCAGGAAGCACTACTTGAGGAGACGCTGACAACGGTGTCCACCCTTATCCAGCAGACCAGTGAAGCGCTGATGCTGGAAGTATCGGAGCAGTATGCGACTAACGGCAACCTGGAGAGCGCAATATCCACGACTATGACCCAGTTATCTGACTCCTTCGAGTTCCTATTCAGCGAGCTTCGCACGGTAGTGGACGCTAACGACTCGGAAGCTCGGGAGCAGTTTGCGGAGATCGAGAAGTATATCCGCTTCGAGGATGGCAATATCATCCTCGGAGAGTCCGGGAACGAGATAACGCTCCGCATCGAGAACGACCGTATCAGCTTCCTGGACGCAGGAGCGGAGGTGGCATACTTCTCCAATAAGCACCTCACCGTGCTGGACGGCACATTCCTCAACTCCTTGAGGATCGGAGCCTTCTCTTTTATCCCCAGGGATAACGGAAATTTATCACTTGTAAAGGTAGGTGGCTGATATGGCAACAAGCGGCTCAAAATCGGTAGCGGTTACTTCGTGGAATACTCTTAAATTCAGCTGGTCGCAAGCCAGCCAGAGCGTAGCGAATAACACCACGACGGTGAGCTGGACCCTCCAGCTGATAGCGGGCTCCTCGGGTCGAATAAGCTCGACAGCCTCCAAGGACTGGAGCGTGACCGTGAACGGCACGAAGTACAGCGGCACGAATACCATAGGCGTCGCAGCTAATGCGACCAAGACCTTGGCAAGTGGAAGTACCACCATCACCCACAACTCAGACGGCACCAAGAGCTTCTCCTATTCCTTCTCCCAGGAGTTCGGCATCACGTTCTCCGGGTCGAATATAGGCACCATAAGCGGAAGCGGCACGGGCACCCTCAACACTATCCCCAGGGCGACCACCCCGACTCTCAGCGCCTCCAGCGTGGATATGGGTGCCGCAGTAACGATAAACACCCCGAGAGCGAGCTCCTCCTTCACTCACGACCTCGCCTACGCTTTTGCAGGCGGCTCTTATGTGAGCATAGCTACAGGCGTGACGACCTCCAGGTCTTGGACGGTACCGCTCAGCCTGGCGAATAGCATACCCAACGCAACGAGCGGCACGGTGACCATCCGCTGCATAACGAAAAACGGCAGCACAACGATAGGCACCAAGACGGTGCTGCTCACGGCAAAGGTGCCCAGCTCGGTAGTGCCTACAGTCAGCTCGGTGACTCTCACCGAAGCGACCGCAGGCATCGCCGCACAGTTCGGGGCGTTTATCCAGCATAAGTCGAAGGTCAAGGCGACGATCTCGGCGGCGGGTGCTTACAGTAGCACCATAAAGTCGTATAGCACGACCTTCTCCGGCAAGACCTACACGGGAGCAAGCTGGACCTCTGGAGTAGTCACTCAGAGCGGAAGCCTCAGTATGGTGACCACGGTCACGGACAGCCGAGGCAGAACGGCAAAAAAGACCACCACGGTGACCATCCTGGCATACAACCCTCCAAAGATAAGCGCCTTCCACGCGGCGAGATACGACTCCGCAGGAAAGGCAGACCCGGACGGTATATACCTCTCGGTGACCTACGCCTACAACGTGGCAGCTCTCGGGAATAAAAACACGGCGAGCGCCGTCATCTCGTGGAAGCAGAGCACAGCAAGCTCCTGGACTCAGCTACTCACGACTTCGGCTCTCAGCGCAAACACAACGGCAAAGCCCACGACCCCGACCTTCTCCCTCGACTATCAGTACGACGTGCGGATAATCGTGACGGACTGGTTCGGATCCTCGGCTACTTATAACACGGTTCTCCCGTCCGGTGCGGTCATCCTTGACATCAAGGCAGACGGCAAGGGCATCGCCTTCGGAAAGACCTGCGAGCGTGAAGGGGTAGACTTCGGCTGGTCGCCGAAGGGTGCAGTCTTCGGGCTTAACGGTGTAACGGAATTTATACCCGACGGGGGAAACCTAAACGACTACGTCGAGCCCGGCATCTACGGCATCCTGGGCAACGCTACGGCGGCAACGCTTAAGAACCGCCCGACAAACAACGCGGGCACGCTTCGAGTGTATAACGCAACCGGGCGAGAGCTTACTACGGGCGAGTGGTTCTACCTTATCCAGGAGTATCAAAGCTACCAGTCAACCGACCCGGTATATAAGCGCCGAGTGGATAGAAGCGCGGACGGAGTGTGGAGCTTCCGAGCTTGGTACCAGGAAGCGACTCCGACCGTAGCCACCACACTCGACCCGACATAAGAAGAAAGGAGGAGCTACTTATGGAAGTATGGGCAATATTGTGCGCCATCGGACTGCCGTCTGCGGTGGTAGGTGGCATCGTGGGCATAGCCTTCCGACGCATCGAGAAGAGACTCGAAAAAGAGGAAGCCGAGAGAACTAAGCGAGAAGAAACTCGTAGACAATACGAGATTTTCCAGGTCAAGACGCTGACAGCGGTCACCGCTCTCAGCAAGGCAAACGCTATCGCACTCAAGAACGGCAAGTGCAACGGCGAGACCAAGGCGGCGCTGGAGTATCTCGACCAGGTCAAACACGACCAGCGAGACTTCTTGACCGAGCAGGGCATCGACCACATATTCTGAGGAGGACATAAGAATGAATATTAAAGCAATTTTCCCCCCCGGTGCGAGTGAGCTCATCGTTCACGGACTGCACCAGTGGGACTACGGGCGCAAGCTTGAAATACACGCCGACGATCTCCCGGCGCTGATAGAGGTACACTTCGCCTGCGCTGGTATGACCGAGGCGGTCGTGCGTTCCTGCGCCGTCGTCCAGGGAGTAGCTGAGGCTACTATCCCCGACCAGTGCCTGGAGCAGACCACTCCCATCGTCGCTTGGGTCTATGAGGTCGGAGCGAGCTCCGGGGCAACCACTAAGACCATAACGCTGATAGTCAAAGAAAGAGCGAGACCACAGCCTGGCGGAACAATCCCGCCCTCGATAGCTGACAAGTACACGGAGGCGGTTGGAGCTATCAATGAGCAGGTCAATACTTTGAAGGCTGGCAACGTTACTGTAACAAAGGCACTCACCGCAGACAGCGCAAGCTATGCAGCTGCGGCAGGAATGGCACAAAGAGCGAACACCGCAGACACCGCAGACACCGCAAGCTACACGAACCACGCGGGCTTCGCGGAAAGTGCAAGCCTCGCAGATTACGCGGATAAAGCAGGAAACGCAGAAAAGGCTGACAAGGCAAAGCAGATGGAGATCGTGCGCAACCTTACGCCAAACTCAAAGATCACAATGCCGGGCTTGTATTTGGTGGTTTACAGAAACACATCGCAAACAAACGTAGAAGAATGTGAGCTGCTGAATATTACATACCTTTCAAATACTGCGTATGGGGCGATGGGTTCTGTCCCGACCGAGTCGGATAGCTGGGTTCACAAAGGAGCAGCCTATAACCCGGATAGAACGAATATGACCAACACCATAACGCTCGTGAATAAGCCGGGCTACGAAATAACAACAATATGGCTTCTTGCCGCTTATGATATAGACCAATAAAAGAGGAGGGAGTAGATGAAAACTTTACACGTTATAGTATCGAATAAAAAGGCGACCTTCTTGCAGCGAGACGGCGGTATCGTATGCGGAAACTCTGACTATCAAATAGAATTTCATTTTGATAGCGAGTGGGATGCTTACCCCACTAAGACCGCCCGCTTCATCTGGAAGGGCAAGCCCAAGGATGTGGAGTTCCCCGGCAGCATCTGCCCGGTGCCTATCGTGGCAAACACCAAGGAGCTGGAGGTGGGTGTGTATGTCGAAGGCTTGAGCACTACGACCTCGGCAATAATCCCTTGCGAGCTCTCGATCCTCTGCAAGTCCAGCAAAACGACCGACGAAGGCACCGTAGTCATTCCCGCATATAATGCCCCCATAGGTGAGTGGGCACCTGAAACAACCGCGTACAACCCCGGCGATATCGTAATATACAATGGGGCTTGTTATATCTGTACTCAGGCTCTCTCGGTCGGTTCGGTTATGAACATCCCCGGAGCCGAGGACACGGGATGGGAACGGTTCAACGGTACGGCTGGAGAATGGGTATCGGGAAAGACCTACAATGTGGGTGATATTGTTACACACGAAGGCTCTGTATATAAATGCACGACTTCAACAACGTATGAACCCTCTATTGCAGGAGGCTCTGTTTCTTGGGAGAGGCTCAATACCTATGTATATGAAGAATCGTATAGCCCTATCGCTTGTTATAGAGTAGGAACAATCGCAAGGTATAACGGTTCTGTGTATCTCTGCATTCAAGACGAACCCAATATGGGGTATTACCCCGACCAAAATCCCGAGTATTGGGAAAAGTTGAACGATTAAACGGGAGGATAAAAAATGAAAAGATTTACCACTCCACATTTTACATTTGAATTAGAAGATTTTGATATCTCTTTAATTAAATGCCTCCGCGTGTACTTCGAGCAGAAGGGCAACCTGATTCTCACAAAGGAAACCGAACACTGCACTTTCGACGGCAACACAATAGAGGTAAAGCTCACACAGGATGAAACAGCCCTGTTCGATTGCACAAAGTATGCAAGAATACAGCTCCACATACTGACCTTAGCGGGTGAAGCTTTGCTGTCTGACCCTTATAACGTGAATGTAGGAGAATGTCTCGGTAATGAGGTGATATCGTGATCGCTAAGAAAATCAAAGTAAGATTTTCCGAGAATAGCAATACGTTCAAGGCTGAGTTAAAGGAAAATAAAAATGTTGTCAGGGCAAAGTTTGGTGAGGGGCAGACCGTCACGGAGTTCATAGGCGGTGATCCTTATGAAGGAGAGTATGCCGTAACTCCTAAGACCACACAGCAGATACTGCCCACAAAGCATAAAGTTATGAGCGACGATATGACAATCAAAGCTATTCCGTATTTTGATGTAAGTAATAATAGCGGTGGAAGCACCGTGTATATAGGAAGAGAGGTAATATAAAATTATGGCTATTTCAAAAGTAGTTTACGGTGGAGAGACACTTATAGACCTTACGGCTGATACTATCGTAGCCGATAAGTTGAAAAAGGGTTACACCGCACACGGTGCAAACGGTGAGCTTATCACGGGTACTTGCGAACACGATGCAAACACGCAAGATGCAACCGCAACAGAAGCCGAAATCCTTGCAGGTAAGACCGCTTACAACAAGGGTGTAAAGATTACAGGTACTATGAAGAACAACGGTGCTGTGAGCGGAAAAATCACCACTAAAGCAGGTAAGTACACCGTTCCGCAGGGTTATCACGATGGTAGCGGTTCGGTACAGATAGACTCAACCGAACAGGCGAAGATCATCCCTGCAAATATCCGTGACGGTGTAACCATTCTCGGAGTTGAAGGTACAATGAGCGGTTCGGAGGGTGTTAAACCGCAGAGCAAGAGCGTAACACCTTCTACGGAACAGCAGACGGTACTTCCTGATAGCGGTTATACACATCTCTCACAGGTAACAGTTGCACCCATTCCATACGTAGAGAACGATAACTCAGCAGGTGGAAAAACTGTAACGATAGGGTGATGAGCTATGGCAGTAAATGAGGTTATTTATAACGGAAAAACACTCATTGATCTAAAGAGCGACACAGTAACTCCCGAAGCACTTGCCGAGGGAGTTACGGCACACGATGCAAGCGGAAACGAAATAACGGGTGCGTTCACGTTGCAGAACGAATTAAGCGAACAAGATAGCTTGATAGACCAAATCAAAAAAGCTTTGGTTGGAAAAACCGCAGGCGGTGGCGGTGGCGGTGGCAGTAGTGAGCTTCCCACAGGATATAAACGAGCAGATTTTATACAGTTCTCAGGTGCACAACTCGTTGATACAGGTATCATTGGTAATCAAGATACCCAAATCAACGCAAGTTTCGTTTGGGAGAGTTCAAGCCAAAGACACTTGTTCGGTTGTGCAAGTGCGGACAATACTGCTTCTATTACATCGTATATGAATGGCGCGTGGCGTTTTGGTAACAAATCCGCTACCAAAACGGTAAGTACAAAAAATGAAAAGTTGCCGTATAGTGTCCTTGTCAATAAGACTACTATAAGCCTAAATTCGAGTGTTACATCAATTAGTGGTGTGAACGATTTTGAAACCGTTGGAACTATTTTGCTTGGTGGTGCACGAGATACCGATGGCTCAATAACTAAACATATGATTACGGGAAAAGTCTTCTACTTTATAATTTGGCAGGGGGAAGAACAGGTGTTGAAGTTAATTCCTGTGGTAAGTGCCGAAGGACAGTACCGATTTTTTGATATGGTGTCGAAAACATTTTTTGACAGCTTTACGGAAACCCCTCTTGACGGCGGTAACATATAATAAGGGGGTTAAGGAGGTAAAAAATGAGTTACAATACTGAATTTCAAAACAATAACGGAGAACTGCAAGAGATATTAAATACTATCAATGATTTGCCCGAAGCAAGCGGTTCGGGTGAAAACGGTGCAACCTTTACCCCTTCCGTCTCCGAAGAGGGTGTCCTTTCTTGGACTAACGATAAAGGACTTGACAATCCCGACCCTGTAAACATTAAAGGTGAAAAGGGAGATAAAGGCGACACGGGAGCAACAGGTGCGACAGGTGCGACAGGAGCAAAGGGCGATAAAGGTGATAAGGGAGACAAGGGTGACTCTTACACTTTAACAGCAACAGATAAAACAGAAATCGCAACTATGATTGGGGGCGATGTTTCAGTACCTACGTATTGGCAGAGCGAACTCGAAACAAAGGCAGATGCAATTCAAACTGCTATGGAAAAAGCAGGTAAAAACAAGTCTGCGTTTCTTTGGTACACCGACGCCCATTGGGTAAACGGAAATAGTAAAATGTCTCCTAAGCTATTGAATTATCTTTATATGAACACACCGATGAACAAGGTTAATTTCGGTGGAGATATTATCGGTGATACGCTCCTTGCTACACGAGAGGAAATGAAATATCTCTACGAGTGGCGAAAGGCTATCAAGGACTTGCCGAACCATCATAGTGTTTTCGGTAATCACGATATGTTTGACCTAAGTAGTGTTGACTACGAGGATGATAACTACCGATATGCGTTCTTGCTTGCACCCGAAGAAAGCTCCGATATGGTGATGGGTGACGGAAACTATTATTATATCGACAATCCTTGCGAAAAGACGAGATATTTGTATATCGCATATCTTGTCGGTGATGGAACGGCTATGCTCAAGCAGGGGCAGTTTATATGCGATGCAATAAAAGCTGTTCCTGAAGGTTGGCATATCGTAGCTATTGCTCATAGATGGTGGCAGTATTCAAAGTCATCTACTCCTACAAGCGGAGCTATCTCTGCTTATGAAGCTGAAATGTTGTCTATTTTTGATGCTTACAACGCAAGAGAAACACGAAGCGGTTCAAATTACTTCTATACACAGGATTTCACCGAAGCAAAAGGAAAAGTTGAGTTCTGTATCGGTGGTCATATTCACGTTGACTATGACATCGAGAGTGAGGGTGGTATTCCTGTAATTATCACAACATCCGACACTAACCAAAACCGTGTACCCGACAGCACCGTAGATTGCGGAACGGTGGGAACAATTACTGAAAGTGCAGTATATGGTATCATTGCTGATTACAACGATCCTCAAAACACTAAAATCACCGTTGTCGGTGTCGGCAGAGGTACGAGCAGAGTGGTTAGACCTTCGGGCATCAAACCGACTTCTATTACCGATATAACCTATAGCGGAAATACAACAATAGGTGCAACCATTGACAAGTCACTCTTCAGCTTTACGGTTAATTATTCCAACGGCACAACCGATACCGTGAACGGTGCGACATCCGTAAGTCCTGCAACGATTGGTGTAGTGGGCAATAATACTGTAACCGTCACATACACCGAGGGAGCAACTACCCTTAGCGGAACTGCAACGATTGTCGGTACACCTGTTCCTGTGGTTAACTTGCTTAACCTTGACAGAACATATGTAACGGGTACTGTGGGTGAGTCTATCGGTAAATCTTATCTTGACGAAAGCAAGGCATATACAAATGTGGTACAAGGCACGCAGGCATTTAACGCAAGTGCTTGTACTGTAAGCGGTGTTTCCGAAGATGGTGTTACTGTCAAGGAAGCAGGAATTGGTGGTATGTCCGTAGCTTATCCCGTTTATTTGCCCGATATTAGTACAAATTCGTATGTATTGTCATTCGATTATACGGGAGACGGCAGCTCGAGAGTTTGGTATAAATATGCGACAGCTAACGGCGTTATTGACCAAAACGTGCTGGCGTGTAACAAGACAGGAAGCGGTCATATTGATTACACAATTCCTTCTGCAAGTGGCTTTGCGTGGCTGTTAATCTTTGTCGGTGCAAACACGGGCAAGACCACAACGCTCTCTAATGTATCGCTGACAAAAGCATAATAACCACATTCACCGACAGCACGGGAACGATAACAACATAACAGAATAAGGAGGAAATATGCTTAAACTGTTTAGAAGATGCCTAAGAGCGAAGTACATAACAGTAGACGAGGGCGGCGACTATGCCGTGGAGCTCAACGGGAACACCTTGAGCCTACTGTTTGAAAAGTCGGACGGCAGAGAGGACTGGAAGAACAACTTCGACTTTCCTATCAAGCCGTACAAACACATGGCGCACAGCTGGCTCTGCCATAGGGGCTTCCTCAAAGTCTGGAAGGCTATCGAGCCGTACGTAGCGGAATACATAATGGACCCCAGGGCTCAGAAGATTGAAATCATAGGGTACTCACACGGTGCGGCTATCGCGCTGCTCTGTTATGAGTACTGCATCTTCCACCGCCCCGATGCAGAGGTTCACGGTGTGGGCTTCGGCTGTCCGCGCGTATTCTGGGGCAAGGTACCGAAAGAGGTCAAGGCTCGATTTGATAACTTCGAGGTAGTGCGAAACGGAAACGACATCGTGACGCACGTACCGCCCGCCTTGTTCGGTTTCCACCACATATCGAAAGTGGTTAAAATCGGCAAGGGCGACAGCAGAGGACTCATCCGAGACCACACCCCGAGGGAGTACATCCGACACTTAGAGGATACCCACGCGGTATAAACAAAGAGAGGCGGAGCCAATAGCGGCTCCGCCTTTTACGTTATCAAGGGCAACAATTTATATATCATATCCAAAACATCGAGGTCATTACATTGGTTTACCAATTCAATAAGCATTTCTTTTAGTGCGGAGAGGATGTCGTCGTCCATTTTTGTAGCCCTTTCTTGACAAAAAATAAAATGTATGATATAATATATCAGTTTATTCCGAATATTCGGAACCTTTACTGATAACATTATACACCCCAGATGAACGAAAAGCAATACCCATCTGTGTCATTTTGATACCCAAGTTTAGCATCATAAACCGACACGGATGGAATAGGGAAAGGACAAAGAAATGTGGTTAGATAACTTAAAAGAACTAAAGAAAAAGACAGGGATGTCATCTAAGCAAATCGCAGAACTGACAAATTTGCCAGAGAGGACTGTCGCTCGTATCTTTTCGGGAGACACGGATAACCCCTACGTCGACACACTGCGCCGTATAGTTGCCGTGCTTGGTGGGTCTCTTGATGATATTTTTGCCGAGAGTAAAACCGTCGTAGGTGGTCAAGACCTTCTGGAAGCACAGACCGAACTGGATAAGCTCAACGCGGAGATAGCTATGCTCGGCGCAGAGAATACCGTGCTCAAGGATAAGGTCGCAGCCCTCACGGCAGAGAATGACCTCCTCCGCTTGAAGCTCGAACACAAGGAAGAGCTCCTCACCCTGCACAATTACTATAACAAGCTGAAAGTAAACTAATGAAAAAAAACCCCCGAGACCAACAGTCTCAAGGGTTTAACGATGTGCACATCATAGGTATGCGGACGAACACACACACCCAAGATGTACACAAGCGGCATAAAAAAATCACAGTCTCAAAAATACCTTGAGTGTGTATTCGTTCTCGTTCTTCTTCCAGCCCTTGACGGACTTATCTACTGGCTCGCTTCCGTAGAACTCGATCCTCTCCACGATAGCCTTGAGGAGCTTGTTCTTCTCTTCCGGAGTAGCCTCTGAGTCTTTGAATATCTCTATAGCCTTCTCAAGTGCGACGACCTTCTCCTCGTAGTCCACCGCCTTCGGCATAGTCTGCTTAGTCTTATATATCTGGTTCCTGCACTCTTCCATCTTTGCGTGGAGGGTAGCGTGCCTTCGGTCGAATACGTCCTGGGAATACCGTCCGGTCTCCAGGAACTCGAACTGTCTGTCCTCTTGCTCAATAAACTCAGCCAGCTGCTTCTCCAATTTTGTGAGGAGCTTTTGTTGTATCTTGAGGGCGTTACCGTCGTCGTTCTTAACCTTCAGCTTGAGTGCTGGAAGTTCTGCCTCTTCGAGAGCAGCGAGCACCGCATCCTCCAGCTCTGAGACCTTCACGGACTTGTAGCATCTCGGCTTATGCCTGCACTCGTATCTGTCCTCGGCGTGCTTATATGGGTGCTGGAGCATAGCTCTGCCGCACTTACCGCAGACCAGGATAGCACTAAGCGGATTTTTTAATGCGTAGGTGTGCTTCTGTCTTGGGTTCCTTGCTACGAGCTTCTGAGCGGCTTCCCAGGTGTCCATATCAATTATAGCAGAGTGGAGACCCTTAGCCACTATGACCTCTTCCTCGGGCTGAGCTAATCGCTTGACGATCTTCTCGCCGTTCTCTATGACAGTAGTCTGCTTTATTTTATTAAACACCACCATCCCGATGTAGTGCTTATTCCTTATTATTACTCGGATGGTGTCCTTGACCCACTTCTCGCCCCTCGGGGGTGTGACTCCCATCTTATTGAGTCGCTGGGCAACACGGTAGGGCGTTAGTCCTTCCTTCGTGTAGAGGTCAAACACGAGGCGGACAACCTCTGCCTCTTCCTCAATAATCTCAAGGGTGTGGTCTTTACCCACCTTTATTTTTTTATAGCCGTACGGTGCATAATTCCCAATGTAGCACCCACGCTTGACCGCTGCGATACGTCCACGGAGGAGTATCTCCTTAGTGTACTCCAGGTAGTCTCTACCACGGAGCAGCTCGTCCTGGAAGAACTTGCGCTCCATTTTATTCTCCAGGTTATAAGTCATATATGGAGTAACTACTAAGGTGTGAGTATAGCGGAAGTCGCTGATAAGTCTGCCGCAGTCCTCAAGGTCACCACGAGAGAGACGAGAGGGCTCTATAACCAATACGCCCCTAATCTGAGGGTCTTCAATACGAGCCAGCACCTTCTGGATCTCGACTCGGTCCTCTATGGACTCACCACTCACGACCTCTCGGTATATATTCTCCTCGGGTATCTTACCGCCGAGCTCCCTCTGAGCGTACTCTTGGAGCATAGTCTCGTGCTTGGCAAGAACCTCCTCAACTGTCTCCTTCGGATCGTCTTGTCTTGACTTTCTTAGATAAATAAGATAGTACTCCCATACTGCAAAACCGCCTTGATATGTTCCCATCTTGTATTCCCCTTTTTGTTAATATTTTTAAAATTTTGCTTTTTTGCTAT
>UZAT01441581.1_pt1 | contig 24518 bp, 16 predicted proteins | sample 2160861 | NCBI WGS metagenome assembly UZAT01 (sample SAMEA5138306, study PRJEB28736) | viral metagenome | reverse complement strand
TTTCGTCCGTGACCAGCCGCTTAATGTACTCCAAGATATAGATTTCTGCGTTGTAGAAAGCATAGTTCCATGTCCAGTAGTCGCCGCCTCGGTTGAACTGCTTACAGGCGGGGTCATTCCATACACGATACCACCGCTCGAAGTGATGCTCGTCCATGGTGGCCAAGGTTTCCTTGATGGCGGTAATGAGTTCCCCGCGCTCCACACCCTTGCCGTCATGGTGTCGGGCGAAGTAGTCGAAGGCTCTTTGGCTGTTCTTCAAGCAGATTTTGTGGTCTCCGTGGTAGAGCATGCCGTCCTTTTCTGTGCAAATCGTCCCCTTCGGGAGATTTACGCACCCGCAAATTGCCTTGCAGTTTAAGTCCTTGTAAATGATATATTCCATGTCGTTATCTCCTTTAGGTTAGACTTTGAAGATGGGGGATATGCCAAGCGACTTACTTTGGCCATAAGTACTATGCGCGGTACTGTTGAAATAAGACCACGACGAGGTCGAACCACCCGTACACGACCGAGACCACCATCTCGCTAAGGTACTGTTGTTCGAATGACTATATTTTTTATCGGCTCCTTCAGCAAAGTACGCATACTGTTTTTGATACTTTTGCTCTTTTGCATCGGCAGATTGATATACCCCAAAGAACTCAAACTCCGCAAGCAGAGGGAGATACTCAAGTGTTGCCGTCACTTGACCAGTTGCACCGTTGCCCCCGCTACCGTTGTTTGTATATTTTGTCATAGGCTTCATGACCTCTCTTAAATCGGCAGGGAGAGCCAACATGAGTGTGCCAGCAACAGGGTTGGTAGCACAGGTCTCCGTTGGGTCATACCCCACTCGATTAGTTGTAGGTGCAGCTCCGTAGCCAGATGGCTCAACATTAGTAGAGCCGAGAACGTCATAGCGGAGATCGCACGCAGCCCATCTTCCATAGGCTTTACCACCCCAGTGGTTAATATTGAAATGTTTCGAGCTATATTGATCGGTGTCGTACGCGCTATCGATAAGCGCAACATTTACCCCATTGGATAGGGCTGTCTTGAATGTACCGAAGTGAATACCCTTTCCTTCCAGTTCCTCGTTGTGGTCAAAGCCGATGATATATACACCATAGTCACCATTGACCGCAAGCGTTCCCACCGTTCCCTCGATGTGTATCATCTTGGTATCACCAACGGCAAAGTAGTTTTGTGCCGTTCTGTCTGCGGAAAGTTTAGATATAACCGCCCACGGTGTTTCATCGAGTGTTCCGACACCTTCATAAACCGCATAGCAATCAAAGTCAGCCGTAACATTTACTGGAGAAGGCTCAAAGCCTGTAAACACTACACCATCAGTTGCAGACACAGGCGTCTCCCCTGCATACATAGCACTCGACCCATCGGGAACGAACACGGTATAGAGCAGGGTCGTACGGTCATCGTTGAAGAATTGAACCTTGTGGAAGCCTGCGATGCCGCCTTCTCCGCCGCTCGCGCTCTGCTTGCCCTTCGTGTAGCCGATAACAAAAGAATTTACATCCATTTACTCACCCCCCTACTTACTCGGCCAGACCAGCGTGGTCTTGTGGCCGTCTGCGTCCTCGATCTCGGTGATGTTTCCGTCGGCGTCGTAGGTCAGTTTGGTTTCTCTCGCCGTGCCGTCCGTCAAGGTCTCGGTGATCACGCCCTTGTTCTCGGCATCGGGGTCAAGGCGGGAGAGGTCGATGGTGGAGGGTTTGGGCTTTTCTGCCAGCTCCTCGGTCAGCCTTTTGCCGTCGGGCATCTGCACGTCTGCTGCATCCATCAGCGGAAACGAGCCGTTATTTTTCGGCTTGATTTTATCAATAATCTCAATTGGCATTTACTTCACCTCCACGTTTGTCTCTCCCAATCCTGCATTGGCAGAGCGATAAATGTAGTATTGCTCGGTATGACCGTGCTCGTTGGTATATGCAAGAGTTGCGACGAGATCAAAGCCGCCATCAAAACCGCCGACCTTGAACGAGCAAGCCCCCATGCTCACGGGCAAGCAGTAATAGATATACTGTCCATCTCCAGCTGTCACACTGAAGCTAGTGAGCTTACTGCTGCGGAGTGTTTTCTTTCCGCTCTTGCCGAGGGCAATAATGAACGCGCTATCATAGCTCGCAGGGGCTTCAGACACGCCGTAATACACACCGTTGTAGAAATTGATGGATGCATCCTTGGTCACGGTCTTTTTGCCGTCGGTGGCGGACAGGGTGAATTTTTTGTTTGCCGTAATGGCAAGGTCTCTCAGCGTGTAATCAGCCGATTCCAGAGGCTCAACGGCTACGCCGTCAATAGACACAGCCTCGGGATCCTTATTCAGCACCCATGACAACGTTGTTTCGGTAACGGTAGATCCCTTTTCGGCAGATGTCACGGAGCTCTTAAACTCATCGATGCTGATCGGCACGTAAAGAAGTTCGTCTACAACGCTTTTCAGCTCGCCGTAGTTGTCCTCAAGCTGTTGGAGCTTCTGGTTCTGCTCCTCGTCTTGATTGGGTCCACCACCCATTCCCTTCAAAATTTCTCGGATATCCGATATGGCCTGCACGTTGGTTCCGGCAATGGCTTCCAGGTTTTGCAGCTCACCGTAGATCTCATCGATGTCTTCATCGTGCTTGGCGATGGTTTCGCCCGTCTGCTGTTTCAGCGCCTCCACGTCTGCCTCTAACTGATCCGTAGAGCTTGCGCCAATGCCCACAAATCCAGCCGAAGCAGCGAATGCCTCCCCGGTCTCGTTGGGCTCGGAGAACGCGATGACCACGTATTTGAGATCCATGGTGGGGGCGTCTCCCTCGCGCGAGAAGAAGATCGTCACGTATCCGCCGCTGGGAATCGGCGCGACATGGGTCACCTCGATTCCGATGCTTCTGGACTCAACGCGCGTGGCGTTGTCAACAGGAAGAAGAAGGATCGATACCTTCCTTGATTCCGTTGTATCCGTAAACGCAAACAAGCCGCTCACGTTTCCAGAGGCCAGCTTCGGGTCGCCGTCCTCCCACTGGTTCTTTTGGATAGTCAGCGTGGAAAGCTGTACCTCGCGGGCAAGCTCGGGGAGGCGGGATTGGATCTCTCCAACCTCCTCTTGGGTGCCGTTGACCTTGGCGATCAGCTCCGCGATGGCCGTGTTCTGGTCTTCGCTGTTCATGGTGTTGGGGCCGGGCCTTACGTCAACGCCTACGCCCGGGCTGTATACCTCCTCCCCGGCCTCGTTGAAAATTGTCAGCCAGATTGGGAAGTACCCCTCGCAGGCAGATAGCTGATTGCCCGACGCCAGATCGTAAATGACCCTGCCGCGCTCCACCACGCAGCCGAGCTTCAGCTCAGTCTCGTCCGGCTTTGTGCCCACCAGCCACACCGTCCAGTTGCTCGGGATCTCAAACGGTCGCCCTCCGTCGATCAGCGTGAACTCCAGCCGTCGGTTGACGTCGCCCTTGGTCAGGCCAAAGGATTTTTGAACGTCTCCCAGCTGCAGATCCAACGTGAGCCGCGTGACGGCTTTTCTTTCGTTTTGCATGCTTTTCTCTCCTTTCGGCGGAGGGCTATGCCCTCCGCATATTTACTTCTTGGCTCTTACCCATCCCTCGCACATGGTCGCTACGTCGTTGCGGGAGCCGTACAGCCCCGTTTCCGTCAGCAGCTTGATGATGCGCTTGCGGGTCTCGGTGTCCTGGTAACCGCTCAGGTATTGCTTTTTCCAGTACGCTGTGATAGAAGATTTCACCGCCGCCTTGGCCTGCGCCTCGGTCTTGCCCTGCTCCATCCTCTCGCCCAGGATCGTGTCGTAGATCAGCTCAAAGTCCTCTCTGTCTCCCCGCTCCAGCGCGGCGTTCAGGTCGGATGCCTTGTACAGGCTCTCGGCAGTCTCCTCCGCGTCGGGGTCCTCCGGGACAAGAGTTCCCTTCTCCAGCTCCCGCTCCAGCGCGCTGATCTCGTTGTTCACCGCTCGGATGACCATGTTTCTATCAAAGACACCCTCGGATACGATGGCTCGCACGATAGACTCGTACAGCTCCGTCTCTCCGTTCATCCTGGCTTTTGCGGCCTCGCCGATGCGGCGGTCGTTCTCCCGCAGCTCCTTGCGCAGAGCCTGCTCGGCGGCCTTCTCGTCCTCGTACCGAGCCTTCACGCGGTTGTAGTGGGCGGTGTCGCCGTCCACGTAGGCCTTGTACAACTGATAACCGTCGGTGGTCTGCTTGTCAAACAGCCCGAATATGGTGGTAAACTCCTTCTTCACCGCCGCAGACAAGCCCGCTCCGGTCGTAGCCTCGGGGCTTGTGGAATTGAGCACGGTGTTGACGGCTCCCTTGGCGTCTCGGTACAGATTGGTCACCGGCACGCCGAAGAACGCAGATACCGCACCGCTCACACCAAAGATCTTGTCACCTACGCTCCGTTTCGACGATGTGATCATGTTCACCTGCTCGATCAGATTCCCGATCAAGGCCATATCGGTACGCTCGACCTCGTAGCCCTGCATGAGGGATACCACGTCTCGCGCCACCGGCAAGTAACCCAGCGGATTGAATCCGTCCGCTACCTCCATGGCCAGCGTGGACACGTACTTCTCGCCGTAGGTCTCGTCCTCGTCGTCGTCTCGCAGCGCGTAGACCAGGGATGCGGCAATAGCATTGAGCACGATGGATCCCGCCACCGCTGCAGCCGTGTTTCGCAGGAAGGTCTTGTCTCCCCGCTCCGCCTTCATGATGGCTTCTGCCACCATGGAGACAATGGTTGTAGGCTCTGCCATGAAGGCCGTGGCCATCTTCATGCCCGTGTCCTTGGATCTCATGTTCTCGGATCGGGTCAGGGTAGAGTCGTATACCTGAGTATGACGGATGACCTCCTCAAACCGCTTGCCCGCGGCCTGCAGAACCTCCTCGGAGTCTCGGCTCTTGCCCATCTTGTCTGCTTGCTCGCTGACGCACGCCTCGAACATCTGGATCCACGCCATCTCGTCCGCATAGGCAGCTCCCCTGCCGAATACCTCGGCGCGGTAGTTCTCGTCCTTGACGAATCCCTTGAGCCTCTCACCCTTTTCGTACTCGGTCGCGTTCAGGTAGTCGGCGGTTCTGGTACCGACGCCCGTATCGTAGCCGCCCATCTCCTTGATGACGGCCACGGGCGCGTACTTCTTTACCCGCTCCCAAAGCTCCTTGTGGTTTTTGAAATCAATGATCGTAGCATTGCCGAACAGATACTTGGGCTCGATGTACGCCGCCGCCCGGATGAGGGACGTAGGCTGCTGCACCAGCACCGACAGAGAAGCCATGGTGGACGCCCGCTTGAACGCCGTCAGGCCTCGGTCAAGAATCCCCGCCGCCGCATCCCGTCTTGCGCCTCCGTTCAGGTCTCGGATCACCTGCTCGATGTACTTCACCGCGTCGGCTCCGTACTTATCCTCGATCACGGCCTTCAGAGTGGAGTAATCCTTGGCGGCGTCCGGGTCAGCCTTGGGCTTGCCCGCATCGTCCAGGATCACCTCACCGTTCTCGTCCTTCAGATAGTTGGCTGGCTTGTAGTTGAGCACACGGGTCAGATCCTCCACGGGGAGCACAAAGGCGTGGTAGGTGGCCATGCTGTTGATGTGATCGGCCATCACCTCGTCAAAGCCCTGCAGCACCAGCGGATCCTTCGCCTCGGGCACGACTTCCTTGGTCATGCCGCGGTTCTTGATGTTGGGGTCTCCCGTCTTCCCCGTCTTGGAAGCAAGATATTCGGACTTGACCTTGATTGGAAAATAGAAATCCTCCTTGAAGATCTCCATGCCGTACAGCTTCCTCGATACTTCGTTGCCCTTCTTGCCCAGCTGGGTCAGATACGTCTGCATTTCGTCCACGTAGGCCTTCTGCTCGGCTGTCAGAGTGGACGCGATGTCACCCATCAGGGTCTCATCCAGCACGTACCTGGTGGAGTCGTTCAACCGCTTCTCCAACGCGATTCCGGCAATCGTCTTGCCTTCCTTGGTTGTCGCCTTGGGATCCAGCACGAATCCGCCGCCCTCCAGGTGGCTGACCGCCTGAGCTCGCTTGGCGTAGGCATACAGCGACATGCGCTCTGAAAGGGACAGCTTCACGGTGCCTTCCTTGGTCTTGACCTCGACCCGCTTTTCCAGATCCCAGTCCTTGTACTTGTGCGCCTCTCTCGCTTCGACGATCTTGGCGCGGGCTTCCAGAATATCCTTGGCCCACACGCCCTCGCCGTCCAGCACAGCCTGGAACAGACCCGTGAACGTCTTGGAGCCAATGGCCTCGAATACTGTCAGAGGCTTCATATTTTTCCAGAAGAACCGCCGAATGGAATCCTTGCCCTTGATCTCCATGGCCTTGGGGGACAGGAATTTCAGGGACTTGGTGTCCTGTGCCTCTTGCGAGGCCTTTCCGCCCAGATCGTCCACGTACAAGACTCGCTCGGTTGTGTAGATCTGATTGGCCGTGTTGACCTGGTGGTAGATCATTTTGTAAAAATCCTCCACCGCCTCAAGAGATTTCTTGCTCATCATGGACAGCGGCATCTCCTGCATCTTGTCGATCTCGGAGGAAAGCTTGTCCAGAAGCGCCTTGTCCTGCTGTCCCTCGGGTCTCGACTCCATCCAGGTCTTGAACGCCGTGTACAAGGCTTCGGCCTGTCCCTTTGCGTCCAGGCCCTCGTCCTCCAGCATGGCGTACTTGTAATGGAGCTTATCCAGCCTCTCCTGCTCCGAGGCAGTCCGCGCCGGGTTTTGCTCCAGCTTCTCAATATCCCGCTCCAGCTCGGCCATCTGCCGCAGGTTCTTGCGGGTGTCCTTGAAGGTGTCCAGCTTTTCGGATTTCAACACCGCCTCCACAAGAGCCTGCAGATCTGCCGGCACGTGCTTTGTGCGGCTCGGATTGTAGAACATGGTGTTCAACCGACCGATCACCCGTCGGGCTACCCGCTCTCGGACGGACATCTCGCGGCGGTTAGATTGATACTCTGCCTCGGCTTCGTACTTTTCCTTTGCCTGCTCCGCTTTGGCCTCTGCCCTTTCGGCTCTCTTTTCCTCTGCCTTGATCTTTTTGTTCAACTCGTTCATGGCTCGTCTCACGGGAGCTGCTGCCCTCAGCGAGAAGAACCTCTCGTCTGCCTTCTTGATCTTCGCGGCCAGCGCGTCCATCTCGTCCATCAACTCGCCTTTTCTTTTGATCGCGTCGGTCAGCGCGGTCATAACCCAAGGCTCTCTCTTGGTCTTGTCAACGCCTCGGAGCTTATCCTGGAGAACCTTGATCTCTTGGTTCAGCTCGGCTGTCTTGCGGCGAAGCTCGGCCAGCCGGCGGTCGTTGGCCGCCAGCTCGTCGGAGGCCGCCTTGTAGTCCTTGATGATCTTGTACTCATGCTCACTAACGGCCGCTCCACTCAAAGCCTCTGCCAGCAGTGCTCTGTCATTGATAGGTGCTTCCTCAGCCTTATACCCAATCTCTCCAATCTTCGTAAAGATCGTTACGGTCAAAGCTTCTTTGCTGATGTACTCGTCAATGGTCTCTACGTGATCCCTCATTTCCACAAGGGTTCCGTATATTTCCCGCAATCGTTCCGGCATATCCGCCTCGGGTGTATCCTTACTGAATACCTCCGGGTACTGCTCTGCCCACTCGGCCCACTGTACGTCCAAGGGTACACCGTCTTTGTCATTGACCGTCACCTTTCCAAACATGGCCTTTCGGTAGGCATCCGAGCTTCCCATGATGGTAGTTATCTCTGTTTTTTGCGTAAACGTCAGACGGATTTTGGTTCCGTGCAGGGTTTTGATGATCTCTCCCGCCTGCTCCGCTCTTGCTGCATCCCGCACAAGGGGCTGCTTGGAGATCAGCCAATCCGCGATCTCCCCGGACTCTGCAAATGCTTTCTCATAGGAGATCCCCTTCTCGGCTTCCATACGTGCGTAGGTTTCGCTCATGCGCTGCAGCAGCCCTTCTTTATTGCGGCCATCCGTAACCCCGATGGATTCCAGCACCGCGTCCGCACCCTTGGACAGAGCCGGCTTCTGATCCTTCGCCGCTATCTCGCCGTCCTTTACGGCACGGCGGAACCGCTCAAAGGTCATGCGCTGGATCTTCTCGTTCAGCCGCTTGTTTTCGGCTTCTAACTTTTCATTTTCGGACACGTCTGCGTTTTCGGTGGTTTCGTCGATGGAGTAGCGGATGTCGGGATCATCCTCCTTGAACCGCTCGGACAGGGGGATCACGTTGCCGTTGTCGTCGTAGGTTACGGGGTCGGCGGATTTCATTTGATTGTCAAACCACGCCACATAGAAGTAGTCGTTTCTTTCGTCCACCATTGCGTCGGACTCAAAATAGACTTCCACGCCATCGTAGCCTATAACTTCTCTGATGGCCTCGTGAAGCTCATTCGGATAATTCCTGTACAGGATCACATCTGCGTCAAGATCTCCGATGTTTGTGTACTGCTTGGCAAGATCTTTGATCATCCATTCCTTGGGGCCTACTTCCCAGTAATCGTCGTAAAAATCTCCCAGAGGCGATTCTTCCGGGTCGTACATCATAGGATGCTTTTTCAAGATCTTGTACGCTTGAGTTTGCGTGATCTTTACGTCGTACAGGCTCTTCCCTTCTCCTCTTGCTTTGCTCAGCAGTCGAATCGGCTTTTTCAGACTCAGGTATACGTCATACTTTCTGTTTCCGTATCTCTCGGTCACGTCCGCGTTGCTTGCAAAATAGAAGCCCGCTCCGTACTGGTCGATACCTTTGCCCACTCGGTTTTTATCAAACACCGTGAACTCGGCATTTGTCCCGTGATAAGCCTTGATCTTGTATCCCGCCCGCTTCGCCTCCTCGTCCACCATCTTCTGCGCCGTCTCCATATCCCCGCGCTCTACGGCGGCAAGGTAGGCGGTGTCGAAATCCTCGTCGATGGAGTAGCGGATTCCGTCATCCCCACCCACGACCTCCTCGGTCACGCGCTTCAGCGCTCGTTTAAAGGCAGGGCTTTCGGATTCGGTCTTGGCCTTCTCTCCGGCTACGTATTTCTCGGTCAGCTCATGGAGCAGATCTGCGTCGAATTCGGGGATGACAGCCTCCTGGGGCAGATATGTGCCGTCCTTGTCGAACATCTTAAAGTCGAGGAGCAGCTTGTAGTAGCCCTTCGTATAAACATATTCACCGACTTCGTTCTTTTTCAGGAACTGCTCAAAACGGGGTTGCAGGCCTCTTTCCTTGCAGACCTTGAGGAACCGCTCAACGAACTGCCGCTCGTTGCGGATGGGGTCTCCCTCCCGTTCTGCGGCGGCTATCACGTCGGTGTAGATGTTGACGGGCTTTGCTTTGCTGTTGGGATCCAGCTTCTTGTCGGTCTGGGAGTTCTTGTAGTTTTCCCACTTTCCGATTTTTTTGATCTGCCGCACGACGGTGGACTGACCCGAGTGGAACGGAATGATGTAGTCGATGTAATCGTCTTCCATGGCCGCGCGGATTTGGATGTCGTTAATGCCCACCAGAATGGTTCCGATGTTGGGATTCCCTCGCACCACCTTTTTGAATGCCGGATCGTTGAAGTCAATGCCTTCCACGGGGTCATAAGCCAGCACAGGTTTTCCGTTCATCATGATGTATCCCAAGTCGCCCTTGGGAATCAGAGACAGGTTTCCTTTTGCCTTGGTGTCCTTCATGAGGAGCGCAAAGCTCGGTACTTTTGTGTAGAACTGGATTTTGATGCCCATAGCCGCACAGTCCTGCACGGCCTGGATAATGTCCAACAGATGAAACTCTTCAAAGTCCGAGAAGGAGAAGATGCGCAAACCGCCGAGATCGTTGATCTGCTTGACCCTCGCGCGGTTATACTTGAGGATCTGCCGCTGGTATTCCGCCTCGCCTGTCAGAAGTCGGGCGGATGCCATACCTCTCGCGTTGTTGAAGCCTCTCCATGCGCGAAGAATGTCGGGATGCTCTCGCTGAAGCTTTTCCATGCCCTCCACCGTGGTCAGATCCGCGATGGTCGGCAGGTAGTCGCCCTTTTCGATGAGGTTCATGGCGTTGGTCTGTCCCTTGTTGTAGGTCTTGTCCTCCTCGTTCTTGGTGTCACGGAAGGTTTCGCGATTACCGTTTCTCCATGACTTGACGGCTTCTCGGAAGGTCTCCGCGATGTAGCCCTCGTTTTGCCGACGATCCTCCACGTAGCAGAGGCCGCAGGCCACTTCCAAGCCCTCGTCCACCATGATCTTGCGGATGGTGGCAAATTCCTCGGCGGTAAAACGGCGGTTGGGGAACGCCTGCTGGATGCGCTGCATCATGCGGGTGTACTCTCGCCTCTTGCGGCAGATGTTTGAGAAGTCCAGCGTACCCTGCTTGTAGTCGCTGTTCTTGACGATGGCGGTGAGACGGCGGTCAGCCTTTCGGTGCGCATAGTCGACCATATCGTCGCGTAGGATCAGGGTAGCGAGGGACAGCTCGTTCTGCACCCACTGCCGTGCGCGGGTCTCGTCCACGCCCAGCTTGGCTACCAGTCGATTCACGGCGGCGTCTACCTCGTCCTGATTTCTCGGGATATCGTCAATCGAGAACATCGCCGTTCCGCTCGACTCGTCGATGATAACGCCTGCTTCTTCTGTCCTCGTTCTCTCCCCCGCCTCTCTCACGCCCTCTGTGAAAAGCCGCTCCAGCTCGTCCAGGCTGTCCATGGTCTCCTTCAGCACCTGCGCCGTCTTGGAGGCTTGGTTCAGCTCGCCGTAATACTTGCGGATCTTGGCAACGGTGCTCTTGATCCAGTCCCGTACCTTCTCCCACAGGCTCTTATCGGTCTTGGCCAGCTCGTCCAGCACACGTCCGTCGGTCAGGATCAGCTCCATGCCGTCGGCCACGACCTCCTCACGCGCCATCTCGGCGGCCTGCTCGGTGGTCTTTTTGTCCAGAAGACCCAGCCGACGAAGGCTGGCCATCTTCTCGTCAACAGCCGTCTCCATGTCGGTGCCCATCTGTTCGGCCACGAAGTCCGCCAGCGCGTTGAACTTCTCGGGCGACCAATCCTTGATGTAGTGGGTCAGCTCGTGTCCCAGGGTGTACAGCGCAATCTGCTTGCCGTCTCGCATGGCGTTGATGTTGACGTGCAGCACCTTGGTGCCGGTGTCGTAGTACCCGTTGACGGTCTTGCCGTTTCTCTCCAGGCTCTTGTGGATCTCAATATTGAGACCCAGGGAGTCCGCAAGGATCCCGGCGGCCTTGTACGTGGCGTACTGCACGTCGGAAAAATCCTTGTTGGGCTTCATACCGTTGGATACCGTCACGGTACCCTTGGTCTCGGCCTTCGCCTCCGCTTTTTCGGGGGCTTTTTTCTGTCGGCTCTCCCGTTGCATCCGCTCCATTACCAGCTCGGCCTTGCGGTTGTCCTTCAGAAGCAACCGCTCGTTGGCATCAAGGGCTTCTCCTGTCTGCTTCTTGGCTATGGCCGTCGCCAGCTTGTCCAGGGAGACCGTCTCTCCCATCTCCCGCAGGATCTGCTCCGCTCGGGCTTTGTGATCGACAGGGGCTTCTGCGGCCTGTACGGCCTCAGATTCCTCTGCATGCGCGGCTTGCTCGGGTGTGTTCACTTCCTTGCCCGTCACCGCTCCCGCCGCTCCTGCGGCCTCCACGGGGCTCTCCGTGGCTTCTGCGGCCTGCGCGGCCATCTCCTCGGCCTCCGTCCACTCGCCGTTGACGAGCTGCTCCATGCGACCCTTGGCGGCGAACTGGGACAGAATGCCGTCACGGTTGAGACGGAAATCCTCTACGGTGTAGTCGCTCTTTTCTTGCTTGGCCTTCTTGGCCTCGGTGTTGATGTAGTCAACGATCTTCTGAGCCTGCGCATCGTCCACGTTGCGCAGGACGATCTCGGCCTCCTCCACGGCGTAGGCCATGTTGGTAAAGTACAGATTGCCGCGAAGCTCGCCCAAAAGCGCGTCTCCTACCTCGGAGTTGCGCATCTCCTCCTTCATGTTTCGATATGCGTTGACGTTCTTCTCCAGCTTGGCGGCGTACTCAGCCGCACGCCTGGCCTCCCGCTTGGCTCCCTGTCTCGCCAGGAACCCCTTCTGCTCGGCGGCCTCGGTAGCCTCGTCGGTCTTCTTGACCTTCTTTCCTTCGGCCTTCTTGACCGCCTCCTGCTCTCTCAGCACCGACACCGTGGCCTGCGCTCGGTTCAGCAGGTTCTCGGTTTCACCGCTCTCACGGATGGTTCTGCCCGCCTTGGCGGCGTTCTTGTAGTTAATCACGTTGGCAGGCGCACCCATGATGCCGCCCGAGAACAGGCCCACCATACCGGCGCGAACCGCCTCTCCGAAGGACGTGGAGGCATTGGGATCGATGCCAAACGCATGAAGGAGCGCGCTGTCGATGTACTCCGATGCGAATTCCTCTGCGAACTCCCCCGCCGCATCCTTGGCCGTGGCCTTGGCAATGGAGCTCCACGCTCGCTTGCCTGCGGATTTTGTCAGGGCGGTGGTGATGCCCTTCTGGCCAATGGCCGTGCCCGTCTTGCGGGTGATGGAGGCGCCCAGCTTACCGGCTACCTTGGAGCCGGCGCCCAGAGCCTTTTCCAAAAGCCCCTCGGTCACGCCCGAGGCTACTCCGTAGCCGACCTCACGCCAGCCCACGTCGCCCGTCTGCGCCGCTGCCGAGGAGATTCCCTGACCGCCGACGCCCGCGAAAAACAGACCCGTACCCACACCGGGTGCCACCGCATCCAGGAGGAATACCGAGGACTGACCGATACCCGAAGCGACGTCACCGGCGAACTCCATGCCCGATCCGGGGTTGTACCATTCCTGCAGGGACTTCTGCGCCTCGGCGGTTTGGTTATCCAGAAAACGGTACTTGGCCATATCCGTGTCACCGCGGAGAATATCCGCTCCTGCGGAAACAATATCCCCGACGCCCTCACCGATACCGGCTATGCCAAGGCCGAGATTACCGCCTACGTAACCCAGGCCGCCGATAAGACCGCCGCGGTTCTTTTCTTGAATCCTGTCACTTCCAATTGTTGCAAGTGCACCTCGCTTGATTGGTTCAGTTTCTTCTTGCGGGCGGTACACTCGATTTTTTCCAATATTACGCAACGCTCCCGCCATGTCAACCTCTTCCTTCTTTATTCTTTTCTCTCTTGCCGTATACTCTCATAATTTCAATCAAAGCATCTGTCTCTCCAGATTCAAGCCTAAAATTATGTTGCAAGGCAATTTGATAGCCAGTGCCTTTTCCAGGAATTTTTGTTTCGTAGAAGTTGTCGGATATGTCCGTTGTGTCTATCACATGATGCAAGGCTTCTTCGTATGCTTCTTCGCTCAGGTATTTTTCGTTTCTTAGAACCATAAGTCCTTCTACATTGGCAAGTATGCCCTTTGTTCTTCTCTCAGGCTTTTCTTTTTTCAATGCCGTTATATCGTCATCTAAGTCTTTAGTTATAACACTCAGATAATCATTCTCGGACATGACACCCGCTTTTACCGCTTCTCCCGCAGATTGAATAATCATATCCGCCTTCGATGCGTCGTCCATTTCATCCCACTCGGCTTGATCTACACCCAGAACCTTGTAACCGGTAGACAGATCATCCATGGCGTCAGTAATTGATTTGGATAGCGTTGCACTTACCTGGCCCGCTACCTCCTCGTAATTTCCGATTTGCTTAGCTTCTGTTACAATTTCGGAAGCTCCGCTCAACGTAGGCGAGATCTCGAATTGCTTGTACGTGTCGGCAATAGCCGCTCCTGTATCCTCCCTGAGCATACCGACCGTGGCCTCGATCTCTGCATCGGTGAGTCCCTGGTTTTTCAGCGCGGATCTGACTTGTGCCTCGTTAGTTCCGTCCCAGATCTGCATGGCGGCATTGTACGCATTTTGTACGGTTTCGGTCAACCCTCCTGCCGCTCTTGCCTCCTCCTCGGCCTTGAGTTTTTCGTACTCCTCCAAAACCATGGCATCCTCGTTGACCTGCTTCATCACGTTGTACCAATCCAGGAGAGACTGCCGCTCGGCCTCGAACTCGTCCTTTGCGGCCTGATACAAAGCGTACTGCTGATCGTTCATGCCCTCCATGACCTGGCGGCTGGCCTCCTCGGCGGCCAAGGTGGCGTAGGAGGAGCCGTATCCCCCCGTATTGGCTACAGATCGCGCGTAAGCCCGTCCCGAGGCCAACCGTGCCTCCTCGGCGGCCTGCTGCTCCAGGATGGTGTACAGCGGGCTTTCCTTGGCGTTGTACTTGAACTTGCGGTTGTTGAAGTCTACAAGGGACTGCAGGGCCTCGTTCATCTGCTGGGAGGTATAGGCTGTGGTGAGCTGGGCGTTCACCTGCTGCTGGGTCAGGGGCTGCTCGGCTGGTTCCGTGTCTTCCGCTCTCGACCCCGGTATCGGGAGGCTCTGCCCTACGTTCAGTACCAACTGCGGGGCGGGGGCGGTAAATGGCTGAGTCGGGTTCTTGGCCTGCACCGTCGCCTGATTTCTCTGCATAGATCCGGCCGGCGCGGGTCTTGCAAATTGGCTTCTCTGATACGTGCCAAACTGCGGCACGCTTGCCGTAGACTTGAGCAATGAATTTGCCCTCTGCATTCCTTCCTTCTCGGCTAAATAATCGTCGGTCGTCATCCACGACCTTCTATTTACGTTCATGGTTGCGTATCTCCTCTCTGAGTCGCTTGATCTCCCTGTCCTTTGCATCCAGCGCGCGGTTGATCTCGTCAACGACTCGGTTTACTTGGGTGCGCAGCTGCTCCGTCCGCTGGGCGACGTTCCCGACCAGCGGCGGAATCTTGTCAATTCTGTCGGCCATGCTATACCTCCTCTGCGCTCTCCAGCGTCTTGGTGATGGAATAGACCTTGCAACCGCCTACTCCCTCCAGCCTCAGCCGCATGTGGTCGCACCGCGCAGGCGTGACGGGCATGGTCACCGTCTTCATGGTGGGCGCATTGGTGGCGCCGATCTGCTTCCAGTATCCGCTGGAATTGTACTGCACCAGTACCCGAACCGATGCACCGGTATCCATATGCAGACGAATGGCCAGCTTGCTGACGTACTTGGCGTCAGGGGTCTCCAGTCCGATGATCCCGGTCTCGGCAAACCAGGGAATTCCGGCCGGTTCCATGGATGCTCCTCCCGTCGACCCCACGATCTCGACCCGGCTTCCCAGGTACTCTCCGCTCTTTCTCTGCACCGTCAGCATGTACAGGCTGTCCCGTACCGACACCATGTCGGCAACCTCGGACTCATCCTCCTTGTGCCACAAACCCTTTACGGTGTCCAGCGCGTACAGGACGGGATCCGTGGGTACGTCACCATTCTTTTTCCAAAGACTTACGTAGTATTTGCCTCCCTGGGCACCGCCGCAGGCTCCACGATATGCCGAAAGCCGTCCCAGCTTCTCGGATACCGCTACCGGCGTGGAGCCGTCAAAGGCCATGATGGACGCCTCGCCCTTGTAGTACAGCACGTTGTTGACCACCGCCAGGGACTTGTGTGCGCCAATGTCCACGCCCACGCAGGGAGTGTCGTACAGCGCATAGCCGCTCGCGCCGCTCCCGGATACCCGGTGCATCCCATGCTCCTTGAAAAAGGTGGGATAGCTCTGGTAGTTGACCGCTCCCGTCCACACGCCGTCGGCACCGACGGAAAAGGTAACGGGCGCATCCTCGTTGTCAGCCGAGCCCGCGATCCAGCGGAAGAAATCTCCCCGCGCCGAGCAGTAGATCTCGTTGACGAACTCGCCGTAGCCGTTGTCACCGTAGCGACAGCCCCACAGGCGGTTTCCGGCCTCGCAGACGTAATCCATGCGGGGAATGGCTCTCTCAATAATCACGGGGCTTTCGGCGGTTGCCGTGGTCTCCAGCACCGCTTCGCCGATGATCCCTTCCAGGAAGAATTCCCACACGGCTTTCTCGTCGTAGGTCGTTACCGAGGATTTGACTACCATTCTTGCGCCGTCCACCGCGTCTCCAATCCCGCTGATCCGCAGCGCATCTCCCGGCTGTATAGCCGATCTCATGGCGATAGGGATGCTTTGCCAGGCCGGTATAGCCTCCCTGTACGCAGCCGCCGAGATCCGCAGATAGGACCCGATCTCGTACCACTCGCCCCGCTCCTCGTCATATCGGTATAGCTTGGGGTTGTCACCCGTCTTGTGCCATGTGTCGCCGTTCAGAAGCGGCTCCTCCGCTGTCCCTTTGGGCTTGCTTTGCTGGGTAAAGGTGGCGGGCTCGCCGTTGTAGTCGGTGACCGACACCGTGAATCTGCTCTCGGTATCGGTATACCGATCCTCGATGCGTCCGATCTCCACGGGATTCGATACCGTGTTGACATAGATCATGTCTGGCACGATGATCAGATACGCGCCCATGCGCACGACGCTGCGCACCTTGGCTTCTTTGTCGAAGCCGTAGGGAGTCAGGTCGTAAAACGTCGGTGTTTTGTTGGGCAGAAACAAGGTTGCATCGGCAATAGCCGCAATGTCTCTTGTCTCTGCATTCTGCGTATCGCTGTATCTGAATATGGCATTCAAATTGAAATCCTTGTAGTCGTATCTGCGCCGCGGCCTCACGGCCATGGCCGGGAAGTCATCCGACGTCAGATTCTTCATGTCAAAGAACTCGCCGTCCCCGATGCGGAGATTACGGTTGAGTCCTAAAAAATTCGCCGTCATACTGCGGGTAGACGACTCCTCGTATAGTGGTTGCAGATATGTCGGCATCGGTTACCTCCTCAGTAGTAGATGACGGGCGGGTGGGGCAGTGCCCTGTGCTCCCGTGCGTATTTATTCGCGTACGCACTCAACTGCTCGTTATAGCGGATGAGCGCGTTTGCTTGCTTTTTGATTTCGTTCAGCGTGTAGTAGATCTCGGCCTCCAGGCGGTATACGTACAGCATATCGTAAGGGGGCGGCACAAGCAGCTCTCTCTCTCCGTCGTTTTCGGAATATTGCGGGAACGTCACGGCGTCCTCGCCCTCCCGTCCCTTGATGATCTCCTCATACACGGCCCGGTCTACGTTCTCCAGCCACAGGATCTTCTGATCCGGCGGCATCAGGTTTTCCCGCAGCACATCCACGCGGGCGATTGCTTCGTTGATGGTCATTTCTTGACCTCCTCTCAAATAGGCAAAGGGCGGGAGTATCACCCCCGCCCCACCCTTGCTTTTGGGTATCAGCCGATACCGGCCTCGCGGGCTCTCTTGGCTTCCTCGTCCGCCAGCTTCTGGCGGCGGCGAATCCTTGCTTTCTGCATCTCGACACGGTGACGGTACGCCTCCGCGAAGGGAGGAGTCAGGAACGCTTCCTTGCCTCTCTCCAGCATGATGGTCTTGCCGTTTACAGACAGCAGCATGTACTTGTTTTTCAGGTCGTGAGGATCCAGGGGGATCACGCCCACGTTGATCTTTTCAGCAGTTTTCTTTTCAGCCATGGTTAGCTCCTTTCAATTAGGTCTTAGGATCCTCGTATACGATCTCGGTGGCCTCGGCATCCTCGGAGTAGTGAGAACCGGTCATGACCTCGATGATGGCCAGAGGGTCGGTGACCAGCACGCCGATGTTGGACTTCCAGCCCGTGGTGGCACGCTGATCCAGGGGGTCTGCAGTACCGCCGGAGCCAAGGCCCTTGACGATCATCTGCGTGCCGCGGTTGCCCAGATCCAGCTGGCCTACGGCGTCACCGCCCATGACCAGGGAGTGGTATACCGCGTTGCTGTTGGCACCGGTCTTGGTGACCAGGATGGTGTCGGACTCGATGAAGATCATACCGCTCACGCGGCCGATCTCGCCGTCCTCCATGTTGGAGGGGTCGGTGTGGATCTGCATGGCCTTCCAGTCGGGGTCGCCCATCAGATCATACTTCTGGTCAGGGTGAATGTACCAATGGTAAAATTTGCCCTCGGCAAAGGGGATCTTGTTGCGCTCCATGATGTTGAGGATACGGCGGCAGAGGTTGTAGGTCACCTTGGAGGTGGAGTCGATCTGCGCCTCGCTTTCGACCTTGCCCGTTACCTTGTAATTCTCGTCCACCTTCTCGGCGTAGTAGATACCGATGGAGTCGGCGGCCAGGATATCGTCGCGGATCAGGGCGTTCTCCACGTCTGCCGCCTGATCGGCCAGCAGGCTTCTGTCCAGGTTGACGATGTCCACCATGGACATATCCTCGGTCAGATCGGTGTGCATGATGTAGTTACCGTGCTGCTCCACGTAGCCGGTCACGGTGCTGACCTCCACGACGCTGGGCTCGGGGGTCATGCCTTCCTCCAGCTTGGTGTTCTTAGCCTGCAGACGGTGCTTGACGCGGGCGGTAAAGCTCTTGCCGCTGTGCAGCTTCATGGGGATCTTCTTGATGGTGCGCTTGAATACCAGCTTGGACTTGTGGTAGTCGATGAAGAGCGAATCGCTGGCCTCCTTGAACAGAGGGTCGATGCTCGCGGTGGTGGTGCGCATCATGTTGGTCTCGGCGTTCTCAGGAACGACGACGTTGGTGCCTGCGAACAGGGTCAGATCAAAGATCAGGTTCTCGATGTTGGTTGCGTTATACATGTTTTCTCCTTTTCTGCGGAGGAGACGTTGTTTTTAAGTAAATTTTTTCAGGTATTCCTCTTTCTGCGCGATGGTCATCTTGGAGAAATCGGGCTTGTCTACCGCTCCTGCGGAGCTTCCGCCCGCCGCTCCTTCACGGGGTCTTCCCGCGTTGGCCTGATACTCAGCCAGAGCCGCAGCCCTCGCCTCGTTTTTGGCCGCCTCAATGGACGCCGCGTGAAGCTCACTTGCGAAGGCCAGCTCGTAGGCCTCCTTCATGGAGAAGTTACCGCTATCGTACAGAGCTTTGAATGCAGGGTTCTTGCCGGCCTTGGCCAGATCGAAATCAGGATAGGCCGCCTTGGCCTCCTCCTCGTGGGTCTGCGATCTTGCATATGCTTCGGCTCTTACTCGCTGGTTTGCGGCGGCCTTGCTCATGGCTTCGGCCGTTTCCGCTGCCACGACTCCTCGTGCGATCTCATCCGACGTGCCCAGCTCGGCGGCCTTAGCCTTGATCCGCGCCGGGTCGTTCATGACGGCCTTGGCAAGCGCCTCGGGATCCTCCATGGATACGCCGTACCGCTCGGTCAGAGCCTCGAAGGCGGCCACGGTCTTGTCGTACTTGGCGGCCTTGTCCACCGATCCCTTGTACCGTGCCTGCGCCGTCTTGTGGTGCATGAGGCCGTGCTTCTTCAAAAAGGCGTTGCGCCCGTCCTGGTCCAGCTGCTCGTAGAAATCCTGCTCGCTTGTGGTGGTATCGGTCTGGGCTCCGCCCGCAGGCGTACCGCTCGCATCCGTACCCGACGCGCCCTCACCTCCGCTCTCACCGCTCCCCTCCGCAAAGAACTGGAGAGAGAGCTTCAGCATGGGGTTGTCTCGCCACTGTTTGTTCGATTGCATCATGTGCAACCTCCTTTCTCCCCGTCTCGTGGGGACTTCCGAAGTATGTTTCAGCCCTTGTCGCGGGCTAATCGTCTTTATTTGATCCGTACTTGGATCGCTTCGGGATGCTTTTCTGCAAGCTGCGTGATAGCTGCTTCCACCGGCGACAGAGCCGCCAGCATAAGCTTGTACCGCTTGTCATCAATGCTCGCGGTGTATACCGTACCGCTCCCGGGTCGCACGTCAACCGTTGCCTGCTTGAAGTACCGCTTTTCGGTGTCGGCTACGACTTTGGCATATCCGTATACCAGGGAGGATACCGCCGCGCAGATCTCGCTGTTTCCTTCCGGCGCCGCGTGTCCTGTGGCTTCCAGAAGGATCGACCGCTCAGCCTTGCGTTTTACGATATAGATCTCGATCATGCTTTACGTAGGCGAAGCCGCGCTCGCCGCCTCCATTCTTGCGTTCTGGGTGATGCTGGACTCTCCTCCGGTTTGAGGCATGGCCGCAGGCGTATGCCCCGCTTCTTGTCCGCCGCCGAGTACCTGCGCTACAACCGCCTGAGTCTGCTGGGCGTAGTTGCTGGGAACCCCGCGGTCTGCGTTGAGCTCGTCAATGACTTGGGCGTACTGCATAAGAGCCTCGCCCAGCATTTCCTTCTGCTCCTGCTCGGCCAGGTTGTCACCGAGCATGGCGACCAGCTCCTCCTTGCCGTCGAAGTCCATCATCTTCAGGCAGGCAAGCGACTGCTCAGCCATTTGCGGGTTGAAAAATCCCGCCGAGAAGAAGGACAGCATGAGCTCGTTCTGCGCCATGCGGGTATAGGTGCTGTTTTTCTCGGTGGTGATCTCCAGGTCGAAGACGGGATGACGCTCAAAGGTCTCTGCCTCCCCGGTCTCGGGATTCTTCTGTACACCTGTGGTCAAACCCTTATTATCGATGCTGATATACGCGGCTTCACCGTCATCTCCCATGATGCGGAAATAGTGCGCCTCTGTATAGAACTGACGGATCAGCTCGATCAGCTTGACCACGATCCGACGGAAGCACCGGAAGGACGCCCGGTTGGATGCGCGTCCCTGCTTGCCCTGGGCTTCCTGGAGCGACGCGATGGCCGAAGCAGCTGTCACGCCTCCGGGAGTCGCTCCGGTGGCTACCTCGGTGGATCCCGAGTTGGTGCGCAGCTCGTCGATCATGGAGCCCTGAAGGTTCAGCACGTTTCCGTCAATACGCGGAGTTTCCACCGGCTTGATGGCGTTGGGGTCTCCTTCGTATTCGATGAGCGATTTCCGCACGTCCAGGAAATCGCTTTCGTTGATACCGGATGCTTTTTTCTTTAAGTATCGCGGGCGGCTGGACCACAGAGCGTTCTGCAGCAGAGCCTTGCTGATCAGGTCAATATAGATCTGGGTGTTCGCCCCCACGGCCACCTTGCCGAATCCTGCGACCTGTCCTTCAAGAGGATAGAGAACATCGATCTCGAAGGGATACTCTCCGTGGTCGTACAGGCCACGCTCGCTCAGCTCCTTGTCGTTCTCGGTGGCGTACAGCACGGTATCGCTGACGAAGCGACAGTAATGCAGGACGCGCTTGCCGGCCTTGTTGCGTTTCTTGTAGTACCAATCCACCACCGTCGCTTTGGTGGGCTGGGCGTTGGTAGGATTGTCCGGCTGTCTTTGAAAGTCTCGATCGTCTGCCGTCAGCTCGGCCTCCAGCTCTGGGTGGTCCCGCAGAAGCTCGTCCCGGTCTACCTGATGCAGGTAGAATACGTCGGACGAGTCCTGGATATTGGATACCTCCTGATCCCAGTAGAGATTGAGCAGTTGACCGCGCTTCACGTACAGGTCGCCCTTGCCACCGTTGGCATCCTTGTCCCATCCCATCCAGTACACGCACCAGCCCTGATAGCCCTTGGTATACTGATTGTCGTCGTAGACCTGCTCAAAGTCCATACGCTGCAGGATCGCGGGCAGAACCATCGACAGCTTGTATGCCTCCAGCTCGTCCCCCTCTTCTCTTGCCAACACGTTAGCGCGGGGGAAATTATCCATGGCGTCCGCGTGGTAATTCAGGATGGAGTTGAACAGCCACGCCGAATTGGGGCTTACGATCTCGCCATTCTGACGTGGTACGGTGTCTCCCTTGATGGCTGCTGCGCCCTCGGTGCCGTCCTTGAAGTATTCCTGATACCGGCGGCGGAACCACTGCTCGTTGTACTTGATGGTCTCGTTGATGGTTCCCTTGGCGGCCTTGAACATCTCCAGCTTGGCTCTCGCCTTTTCGATCTGCTCTTTTCCGACCTTTTTTCCTCCGGCTCTGCGGCGCGACGCCGTAGACGTCTGGTTTTTTGCGGTGTCCATTTATAGATCTCCTCTCTGTATGTCCAGATATTTGTATAGCGGCCCCTCGTGCCACGTGTCCTTGGGCTTTGCAATCCGTGCCGGCACGGGGTTCATCATGCAGCAGTACCTCGTCTCGTCGTAAATATGATCCTCCCCCTCGGTGTTGACGTCCTCGATCCTACGCTCGCTGTAGATCAGGGACGGCATGGTGCGGATGAAGTCTCGGCAGGTGTTAAATACGTAGAGTCTCGGCCGTCCGTCCTCTCCGAACTTCAACCGCTCATGCACCTGCGCCAGCCCTGCGATCCGCTCATGATCACCCTTCTCAAAATACACGCCGACCCGCTCTGCGATCTCGGCTATGCTCTCGCCTGTCTGTCGGTTCCAGATAGCAGGATCAGCCACGCCCGTGATATGCTTCCCGCGGAACAGGGGGTCGTTTCTTTCCTGCTTCAATATCTCCGCGGCCACGTCGGACATGTCCATTTCTATCCCCACGTTGGGCTCGTTAGTACGGCATCCGTACCATTCTTTCACGCGGTACATGATCCCTTCCTGGTCTACCGCCCACCATCCAACCGAAAACGGTTTTGAATAGCCCCAGTCGAAGGAACGGTAGATTCTCCAGTAGGCGGGTATCTCAAAAGGCTCGATCACGTGGGTATATCTGCGATCCTGATAGTGGTTCGGGTCATTGCGCCACTCGCGGAATACCTGACCCTCGTAGGAGTCCCAGTCTCCGTAGAGCAGGGCGTTTTTCTTGGCCTCGCTCATGGAGGCCAGCTTGAAAACGTAGTTGGGATCGTTGCGTAGCAGCGCGGGATTGTCCTGCACGAAGGACGGCACGAAGATCCGCGACATTCTCCGCTTGCGCTTGCTGCCGTCTCGCTCGGTAAACTCGACTTCATCCCAGATTGTAGTCATAGGCGGTACCGGCGTGATGAATCTGTCCTTGACCCAGCCGTGTCCGATTCCTCCGGGGTTCGCCGTGGCACGCACGTAGGTCAGCATACCGGGCCCGTTGGGACGGTTACGCGATAGCAGGTACTCGTATTCCTCCCAGGTAAAGTGTGTGAGCTCGTCAAAACCGATAAAATCGTAGGCTTGTCCCTGGTATTTGTACTTTTCCTTCGGGTTGTGCATGGATCCGAATACGATCTTGGCACCGCTCCGAAACGTCCAGACGTGCTTGGAATCGTTGTACTTGGCCTTGGGATCGATCTGCGGGTACAAGCGGTATGCTTTATCAATGATCTCCATGAGCTGCGGAAAGGTCTTACGCAGGATCAGGCCCTTGTAGTGCGGCTTGTCGATCTGCCGCAAAGCCTCGGCCACCAGAGCATCGCTCTTGCCGCCTCCGGCTGCTCCTCCGAAGAGAACCTCGTCCTCGAACCGCCTCATGAACTCGGCTTGCCTGGGCTGGGGAACCCAGGCCACCCGCTTTCCCTTTACCACGTCACCCGCTCGGTACAGATCCATAAGCTCAGCCATTGGTTATTGACGCCTCCTCTGGTACCTCCATGCGTCCCTCTACGGGGATAAAGGATACGATATCGTCCCCCGTTTCCTGCGCGACCGTGACCTTTTCCTGCCATCTTGCAGGGTGACGGTTGGTCAGGTAAAACTTCTGCGCCCGCACGTCCGCGGGGATCACGGTAGTTTTTTCCTCCTCCAGGGTATGCACCTCGCCGGCTCTGTCAAGCACCTGCTTCTTGGTCACGGTCTTAACCTTGCGGTCGAAGCACGCCTCGTAGAGCGCCTGCTGTACCTTTTTTCGCTCCTCGATGTCTACCTTCTGCTGGATCGCCTCATCCAGCTCCTGGCTCTGCTTCCGCCATCGCCGCAGAGTGGAGGGCGAGATCCCGATGTAATCTGCGATCTCCTGCAGCGTCAGCTTGGCGATCTTCCTCAGCTCGTCCAGAGCCTCAGGTGTCGTCCAGTCCTCAATGTTGACTCCTCTTGCCATGTGTTCTCCTCCCTTCTCCTGGTTTGTATCACATAAACGCGCCCGCCTGCGCCCACGCTCGCACCGCTGTGCGCTCGCGTCTGCGCTTCAAAAGCGCCGTTTGAATCATCTCGCCCATAGCATAGCAAATTTTCGCAAAAAAACCCACACCCCATTTTTGCAATGTTTACAATTTGTTCAAAACTTTTTTTGAAATCCCTCGTGAAAAGGTATAGCCCCCACCAGAATCCCGGTGAGGGCTATACTTATTCTGTTTCATTCCCGCTTTCGCTTTTTACAATCCGATCTCTCGGTGCCTCGTACCCGCTCTGCGCCGAGGCCGCCACGGCCAGCACGCAGGTCTTGTACGCATCGCACTGGCAGTAGTGCCTCATGTACCGCTCACGATCCGCGGCCTTGCGGAACGTGGTTTTTGTCTCGGTGTCCCTTGCCATGCCGCCCGTACATACGATACAGCGGCCCTCTGCGGCCTTATAAAAAGGGCACACCACACTCGCGTCGATCCAGTTATATCCGCCTCCCATCAGCACCTCCTATCTGCTCATTCAGAGCCCGCTAAACTTTTCCCAAACGCCGAGACCTCACAGTCCCAGCCTTGCTTCCATCCTCTTGCGCTCGGAGATCTTGTTTTCCTCCTTGCGTCTCCGATCTGCCTCTTCCACTCCCGCCGGGGTGTCCCGTCGGTACAGATTGATATGGACTACCCACTCCTTGAACTCCTCCAAGAACTTGGCCTCAGCCTTGGCGCAGAAATATCCCGGGTATCTGTCCTCCACCGGTGCGAACCGCTCGGAGGTGGGGATCACATCCTCCCCCGCGTACATCTCGTCTCGGATGTA